>Ga0180432_10004592_pt1 | contig 18825 bp, 17 predicted proteins | sample SS_ome_10_FD_132414 | JGI IMG/M metagenome (GOLD analysis project Ga0180432, IMG submission 132414) | Hypersaline lake sediment archaeal communities from the Salton Sea, California, USA - SS_1_MS_2 metaG | ecosystem: Environmental > Aquatic > Non-marine Saline and Alkaline > Hypersaline >...
ATAATCATATACCGACACGCACTCCCCGACGGTGACCGGGTCAAGATAGAATGCTATCTCGGCGAGAAGTACGGCATCGCAGTTGCGGGCTGCGATTGAGTTAAGGCAAACCGTCTCCTCTTTACGGCAAAATCCTTCACGGAAAAAAGAAATGCGTCCCGACTTTGCGAAATTCTCCTTCCGTTTTTTGCTTGATCAGCACATCTCAATAATCTACGATACCACAATATCAGTAAATCGTCCAGGCTGAAACCGGTTATCACGGCTGACGCTACAGGCATCATTTCTCGATATAACATCCTGTTCGATTGCGCCCGCAAATGAGCAATCGAGACTGCGAGAGGGTATACCGTGATACGATACGGCCTCATTCCCATAATCTCCCTGCTGCTGATCATTCCCGCCTTCTCCTATGAGGAAACCGACTGGGATCTCTACGAGCGTGAGATCCGCCGTTCCAGAAGTGCTTCGCTCCTCCGCCTCGGCTTCGCGGGAGGCACGATACGGATGCAGGACAGCAAACTGAACAGGTATTACGAGGAGGGCACCGGTGTATTCCTCGATCTCTTTTTCTACCGATACCGGCACCGGAATATCGAGGAGCAAACCGGCGGTTTCGACCTCTATACCCGCCTTGCCTACCGGAAGTTCTCTCTGGACGGTGATGATATCGGCGAGACGGATATCGACCTGCTCTCACTCGATCTCGGTGCGCGTTATCTCACGGGAATCATGCTTGGGAGAGAGCTCTGCCAGCTCTACCTCCTGGCCGCGCCGCGAGTTCTCTATTACCGGGAAGATATACAAAACGATGAAAATTCAATGTATTCTCTGGGCGTGATCGGTGGCATCGGCGTGGAGATTACCCTCGCGCAGGCATTCGCTCTCTTCGTAGAATACAATCAGGGATATACGCCGGTGGGAAGCACCGACGCCAACGTTGAGGGCTATCAGATCTACTTCGGCCTGACGGTGCGAACGCCGCTGTAGGAGGCGATGTAATATAACTCCGCCGAACGTAATATGCATGCGGGCTCCCGGGACTTCGCCTTTCATAACCTTGAACGGGAACAGATAATGAAAAAAAGAAGACAATCGCGCTCATTACTCATATCACTCTGCATCTGTATCGCCGTAACCGGCTGCGCTCTCGACGACGATGCAGCGGTGCTCGAAACCGCGCGAGGGCTTCCCGTTCCCGGGGCTGTGCTCTGGCTGCGGGCGGATAAGGGGGTTCTGAAAGACGAGACGGGAGCTGTTAACAAGTGGCTCGATCAGACAGACAATAATAATAATGCCTTTGCATCGGTGTGCCCCCTCTGGCTCGAGAAGGGGACCGATCTGGACAGGCCTTCAATACAGTTCATTGGCACGAATCAGGAATACTTTCACATTCCAGACTTCCTGAGCAGTCCGGATGTCACTGCCTTTTTCGTCTGCAGATGCCCACAGCAGCCAACCCCTCAAAATATATTTTTCGATTACGGTGATAGCATTTCGAAAAGATTTATTGTACAAGTACTCGGCACATTCGATACGATACAATTCATGGTGCAGGATGTATTCGCTATTAACTTTTTCACCAACAGCATCAACGATTCATCGGTGTACCATATTCTCACCACCCGTATTGAACAGCAGACTATTGAGCTCTACTATAATGGCGCTTTCGACAACAACAACACCGAAGGTTTGTACGATCTGACAACAACATGGGAGGGCTCACAGGCCGACATGTACCCGACCATCGGGCGGGACAGCGATCCGATTGGTGGAAATTTTCTCACCGGCGAAATAGCTGAAATTATATTTTTCAACAAAGCCCTCCCATCGGATGGCAGAAGAGAAATCGAGCGCTATCTCAGCGAGAAGTACGGTATTCCGCTCCTGGACTGATTTTTAAAACAGGAAGATATGATTGCACCTGCACCGAACCGGAACGATTTGAAAAACCGGCATGAGCGCCTCTGAGAAAGAGAGGAGCTCTATTAGTAAGGGGAAATACACCTGTGTGAAGCAGCTATCAGGAAACCTGTTGATTGAATCGCATTCGACGCCGGGTGAGCATCGAGCAAAACAGGATTTACGTTAAGAAGCAGACAGGGTACTGCTCATTAATCTCCTGAAGATAATCCGAACCCCCCGCAACAGAAAGCTCACGCCGATGATGAAGATACCGGAACCGCTTCGCAAAACGCTCGCTTTGCTGGAGAGCCTGCGGGCGCTGGTAGACGGTTTCGTCTTCGGCCCCCTCGGTGTACTGAGCATGATGCGCGGTGCCGAGATCCTCTTCAAGGACTGCATAAACCATCAATGAGTACTGTCTTGATTTGCGGAAGTTGTACATGATGTATCTTGCATTCAACCTTGCATATGCAGCACGATCATATATACACGAGACTATCCGTAAATTGCTTGATAAAAATGAAATTACCGATAACTATTTTTATAGAAACTACTTTTTAACAGTAAAAGTTCTTGATGGAGTAGTTTGCTGGAGTATATACTGGGGAATACCTCAAGAACGACACAATTTGTTAATAATAGAAAATGCTTCTGAATAGAAATACCTGTTTTGATGAAAATTGTAAAACCTCATTTATCAATCCATTAAAGGAATTAGCACATGGGAAAATTTCAGATCACAACCAATCCTGAAAACTGTACCGGCTGTCTGAGATGTCAGCTTGCCTGTTCGGAACACAACACGAAAAGATTCAATCCATCGGCAGCACGAATACAGGTCATCATCTCGGATGCGGAGTGCACCATTACCTTTGCAGAGGACTGCACTGGCTGCGGCGTATGTGCTGATAACTGCCTGTATGATGCGCTCCAGAAAATTGCAAAGGAGGAAGCATGAACGGAGGATTTGCGGGAAGAATACTGCACATCGACCTGAGCCAGCGGCGTTTCGAAACAGAGGAGCTTGCACCTGACGGAGCAGAGAAATTCATCGGAGGCTTTGGCCTGACCGTTAAGCTCGCCTCCGAAATTATCGTACCGGGCACCGATCCTCTCTCACCGGATAACCCGATCGTGTTTGGCGCCGGACCGCTGGTGGGCACCAGTCTTCCGGCAACATCGCGTGTCTATGCCGTTACCAAGTTACCCCAGAGCAACGCAATTGGATGGTGCGGAGGCGGCGGTGTCACCTTCGGTTGCCTGATGAAAAATGCCGGATACGATCACATTGTAATCAGAGGACGTGCCGATCGCCCTGTTTTTATTAAAATAATTGATGACGATATCGACATCGTCGACGCACAGTCCCTGTGGGGGATGGGCGTTGCACAGACCTGCTCCGCTCTCTGGGAAATGGTGGGCAGACCTGCCGGGATCATCTCTATCGGTCAGGCTGGAGAGAACCTCGTCTCCTTCTCCATGGCCTATATCGATCGCCTCTCAACCATCGGACGGGGCGGTTTTGGTGCGGTTATGCGTTCAAAGAATCTCAAAGCAATTATGGTCAGGGGAAGCAGGGGCATACAGGTTGCGAATCGGAAGCGATACAGAGAACTTCACAATACCATGGTCACGAATATCCGTGAATATCCCTATCTGAAGGAATGGCAGCACCTCGGACTCCTCAAGTCACTGCCGTTCACACCCGAGGGCATGGACTACAATAAAATCAGGAAGAGGCGGATTGCATGTGTCTCCTGCCCTATAGGCTGCAAGGAAGTTATTGAGATACCTGATGGAGAATTCATGGGCTCGTTGATACACTCAAGCTCCATTGTCAACCTGCTGACACCGACCGTTTATGGCTTTACTGACTACCGGGAGGCGATACAGTGCGTATCCCTTCTTGATGAATACGGGCTCGACATGTTCGAGTTCTTCGGCGTAATGGAATTCGCGAAAGACCTTTATGCGCAGGGACGATTGCCCGGCGATGCATTTGATGAGGAGATCAGGCTCGAATCGTTCACCGCAATGGAGAAGTGGGCGCGAAAGATATCCCTGAGAGAAGGGTTCGGAAACATTCTGGCCGACGGATTCGAAGGTATTATCAAACAATTCGGTGAAGAATGCCGGCCAATTGCACCATATACCGTCAAAGGCATGCTCCCGTACACCGGCCCCCGGGGTCCCCTTCCCTGGAACCTCTTCGGCACCATGGAGCTGGGTCAGGCACTGGATCCGCGGGGCCCGCATGTGGGAGCAGGAGGCTCACCGACATATTTTGCACGAAGACCACTCACGGTATTCCCCCGCCACCTGCAGAGAATGGGGGTGCCCGATGAGGCCATAAATCGAATACTTGGCACGAAAGCATCCGGAGAAGAGTATCTGGAGATTGGCCGCCTTCTCAAGTACTCGCACCGCTGGTTTGCCATCCTCGGTTCACTCGGCATCTGTGCCCGGGCACAGATAAACCGCTTCTACAATGCTGCACTCTGTGCCGAACTGTATGAATCGGTCACCGGCCTTGAAACAGATCTTGACGATCTCAGGAAGCGTGCCGATCGGGCATGGACGCTGCTATGGATGGCAAATCTCCGTGAGGGAATGACAAGAGAGAAGAATCCCCTCCCCGACAAGTGGTTTCAGGAACCCGGTTTTAACGATTACCTTACGGATGCGTCACTCAGCCGAGATGAAGTGGAAAAGATGGTCGAAGATTATTTCGACGAACAGGGGTGGAACAGAGAGACCGGAATTCCGGATCAGAAAAGACTTAAGGAGCTCGGACTATAATTGTAACCGCTGAAGTGCAATCATCATCGGTCACCTCTTTGCTGAGATGACGATCCGATATCTGAATTCGATATACATTACTCAAATCGAAAGGTCGGGTACTTATCGACAACACCGAAAAGATAGGTGAGTACATTGGCCACGTATCGATAATAACGTATCATAAAGTCAAAGAAAACATTTGGCCATCGACCAGTTGCCAGTACCGATATAAGGCCAATAAAGCATATAAGGACACTGCCAATCGTCAAGAGTGACAGAATGAGTATATGAGGCAATGCCAGTATAATAATACCAATTCCCGTCAAACGCAGAAAGGCGAGCAGCCGCGAATAATTTACCGGATATACAATATCGAGCTGCAGTGAATAATCAATATCCTTCGTACCCGTATACAGCGGGGCATCTTCAATGACATCAACCATACAGGCGCTCAGAGAGAGAATATATCGTATCGTCTTTTCCTGAATCTCGGTGAAGTCCTCAACCGATTGGCCGGTAAGGGTGATAACCAACCAGTTCATTGCTCCAACAATTGTGGAGAGGAGTGAATAGAGCGTGACGACGATAACGTGTGGCAGGAGCCTGATGAAGAAAAGACCCAGCAGCCGGAACAGGGCACCCCAACGCGTAAACTTCAGTGAATAATCTATCGATACATTTACCAGACCATGCGGAACGAGCTCCGTCGGAACCTTCTCCTCTGTAACCATCTCAGGATATCTCAGCCGGTCTTCTCTCTGCTCGATATCCAGATAGTCATCGGTACCTAAACCTCGTACCGGCTCTTCCACCTCACCGGTAAACTTTTCAATATCGATCTCGGGAAGCTCCTCGCTGCTGAGCTCGTCAGCAAGGAGCGTCTCAGTTTCTTCAACCTCCTCAATGAGCTTGTCGACACTGAGCGATGGATCTATCTCATCAATACTGAGGCGAATATCCTCTTCTCCCTCCAAATCAGGTTTTGCAAGCGCTTCGGGAGCCTCTTTCATCGGCTCAAGCTCATCCATCGTGAGACCGGCATCCTCCAGTGTGAGTCGCTCATCTTCATCAAGTGCCTCACCGCCTCTTATTTCCTCTTCCTCTTCAAGCGGAATATCAAGGGATGCGAGGTCAATGGTGATACTCTCATCATCGTCTTCTTCCGCAGAAGCTTCTCCGCTTATGATTGTATCCAACTCGTGATTGCTCACCTCGGAAACCTCTCTCGAAACGAGAATTTCTTCCCCTGCATCTTCCTCGAGCTGAATATCGAGCGAATCGAGATCGAGTGTTACACTCTCATCGAGATCACTGGAATCAGCAGAAAGGACCTCTTCGGTTTTGACATCGCTCTCACGAGCTGTACGCGTCGGTTCAACGCTCACTCCACCACTCTCGCCGCTAACTTCACTCATCTCAACCCTATAAGGCTCCCCGGAAATCTGCTGCTCGGTGAGCATATCCTCTTCGAGCGGTTGAAAGTCCTCGAACTCTGCAGTGGTGAGATCTTCTCCCTCCAGTGATTCCTCCTCTTCTGCGAGCATATCAGCAGGCTCTTCGTCATGGCTCCGCAAGGAGCTGACATCAATGGTATCGAGAGCATCATCGAGAGACAACCCCTCCGTGGATTCATCTCCCTCAATCTCGATAATTCCCTCATCAATATCAAGTGACTCAACCGCTTCTGGAGATTCCGTATCCTCTTCAGGAGCCATTACAGCATCAATATCAATGTCGATATCAGCATCTTCCTCGCCCTCAAAACTGACGATTTCAGATTCCAGCCCGGCTTCTCCGAGTGCCCGATCCGCTTCAGTGCTACTATCGTATATGGTTACATCACCGAGATCGAAATCCTCATCTTTTCGCGCAGCTCCCGCATCAACTGCACCTTCTTCTTCAATAACAGGACCACTCACATCTCCGAGATCCATCTCACCGGGCAATTCCTCATCCATCGGAAGCTCCTCATCGGTCACCCCGATACCCGAGAGCTCAGCGTCAATCTCATCACCGATAGAAGCCATTTCATCAACATCTGATGGAAGACGCTCTTCCTCCATCACCTCCCCTTCACTCCCACCGAACGGCTGCTCTTCAGGCTCCATTTCAACCGCTATTTCAGGTGATTGAGCCGTATTGTCAAAGATATTATGCGCTCCACACTTTGGACAGTCGAAGGCAAATTTCTTACCTGCAACCTTCCGGTCGTCAACAGAGTAGGAAGCATTACAATCGTTACACCTGACTATCATACTATAATCCTCTATTATCTACCGGGGAAATATCGTTCATTAATATTATGCTGAACAATCAGAGGAGAAATGGGCAGAAAAAAAACCATAAACCATTTTATCTCTCGCCTGTTGAGCTCCTCCGACTTCTGCATATACTTCAAATTAATGTAAAGGCTCCAAACGCCAAGGGTACATATGACGAGCAGAATGTTGGTAACCGGATTATCACCGAAAATATCACTAACACGTGCAAGCCACCAGAAGTAATACAATCCTCCCGTCAGGAATAATAACAAGAAAAGAATAACAAGATTATTCTCGGGAATATACTTAACCTTCATCGATGGCACCTTCCGATAGTTTAACTCCCCTCACCGTCTTCACCTTATGCACGAACACGATAGCCCACCGTCACACTGCACCTGCTTTATTTAATGATAACCATTGTTACAAAAAAAATCAATAGGAAATTATAAACAGCTCTTAAATAAACGGGTATGCCAGCGCACTTACACGAAATGAATTCCTTCTATAATTAACGGATAATTGAGAGTTTTTTCTTACTATTTTTTATATCGTTCAAATACAATAACGAATATCAAAATTAGTCTATGACCGCTCCCGGTTGACCATCACAAATGAGCTATCGGAAGTATACTACTGTTAAACAAGGTGACCTTTAATAACTGATATGATGTCCCCGTGGCCAACATTTTTTCGCACAACCCGTGCACGCTTGCATGCAAGACGTCGTATCGCTGTGTGCACAATGCATGATAAAACCGATACTTACCATTTGTGGATCAAGGTAAAGACCGCTCCGTAGAGATGCCCGTAATAGAATTGAAGAGGGAGGAGATTTTTACTGAAAAAGCAGATTTTTCTTTACAAAAAAATGTGTTGTAATTTTATCACACTCTGATTGACTATAAAAAAAGGAGTAATTCAAAAACACCATCCCCCGTGCGAAATACCCGACAAGAGAGATGGTGAATACATCTTGAAAATGGGCTTAATACGGGAGTTCAGCTATCCTGACATTTTTCAGAGAAGGGTGATATACTATAATTCTTTTCTCACCTTCTTTCTTCTCAGCTTTGCATTTATTGAATGCACATTTCTGCTGGAATATTTTCTTCCCTATCAACCTGTATTAAAAATTGTGGCACTTATCTTCATTACGGGTATTTTCCTCGGCAACCTGCTGGGCAATCTCCTTTTTACACATATCAGCCGTTTCAGACCACTGTTCATTGCCTCCGAGATCCTGTTCATTATAAGTTCTATCGTTTATCTCCTGCGAAACAGTATATCCGGCGTCGAGGAACCCTTTCTCACTATTATGGACATCTCACCCCTCTTGATACCGTTGCTGCTGCTTATCCTCCCCTTCTTCGCCGGAGTAAAGATTAATTACCTTCTCAAGGTATCCTGTGGAAACTTCATAGATGACAGGAAGGGCACCATTCCACTTATCATTCTCGCACTAACCGGTTTCATTACAGGTATAGCAGTCTTCGCCTTTGTTCATCTGCATCCCGCAATTGTTCCCTTCCTCGTCGTGCTTCCCCTGACCGCAGTGCCATCACTCTTTATCATAAAGCTCCCCTATTCACCGACGCCTCTCTATGCACGTGATTCCGGCGAGAGGACGGCATCCGAGGTGCCGTCGTCTGATAAGAACAAGCGGGATTATCTCTATTTCTCTTTTCTCAACATCACTTCAATTCTCATATACCTGGTCCTGGGTCATCATACCATTGTTCAAACATACAGCAATACGCTATATGTTGCCACGCTCTTCATGGTGGCCTCATCACTCTTCACAGTAATCGCCATTATTGCGGCGCGGGCGGTACGAAGCGCCTTCTGGTTCATCTACACCGAGATGCTCTTCCCCATCTTTTTCCTCCTTTTCCTCGTCCTCATAATGGTCTTCGGCAATCGTATGCCCTTTTATCTCGGAATGACATGCTTCATGCTCCCCCCACTGGCGTTCGGCTTTTCAATTTATCATACCATCGAATATATACTCAGCACCTATGATCATAACAAACGACATACTATAATCAACATCTCATTTTTCATGCTGCCCATACCGATTCTGTTTGCAATCAGCTTCATTCAATTTACCTATCTCTGGTTTTTTATCCTCCTGTACATTATATCCTTTATCAATATCATCTTACCCGGCATGCATCTCTTCCAGAGACCGATTCAGGCGTATAAAAAGATCGCCTATTTCGTCCTCTCGCTCATCTTTATCCCGGCAATACTACTCATGCATCTGTTCTTTACTATGCCGCTCAACAGCGACCTCTACATAACCAACACTCGCGGATTTTCTGACATCAGCACTATAAACTATAATGCTGATTTTATTAAACAAAAAGCAGACCTCTATCTCTATGATAAAAAGATCTTCTCAGCCTCGGACAGCAGCATTAGGAACATGAAGCGCTCGCTGATACCGGCATACCTCTTCCACCACAATGTTTCGGGAAGGATTCTCCTCATCGACGGCTATCAAAAATTCTTTATCAACCCGGTCATCGGAGAATTCGGGAAGAGCACCTGCATCGACTATCTGCCTGAGCGAGTGGTGGATTATGAACAGCGTCCCTTTACCGGTTCGCGGCGCTCTATTGTTGAGAAAACCGAGCTGCTCACCTATCTCCTTACGGAGAAGCGATTCGCAATAATCGCCGATATTCCGAATCTCTACGATCAGAGCAGCAATCCCTTCAGATTTTCTGAGGAATACGGTCGCCTTATCAAGAAGAATCTCACTGCGGATGGTATCTATACGCTGATAATCGATACTGCAAACTGCTCGGAAGCATTTCTCTATCAGGCGTCAACAGCATTCCGTCGAACCTTTCAGAATGTTATCGGTTTTATGTTTGCGAATTACCTCGTTATCCTGGGAAGCGATTCCAGAACCTCCCTCGAAATCTCGAGTGCCAATCTTGAAACGATAGAATCACTCTTCGACGAGAAACACAAACTGAACCGCCTTTTTTACAGCAGCTCCCATTTCCTCTCCCATCTCATCTTCACCGACAGCAACCGTCTCATTGAAAACCTGAGACCGACCGAGGTGCAACCATACGATTCCCTGAGACCTCTCAGCACGACGACTTCGCTGAGGAGCCTTATCGAAAAATCTGAATTGAATCACACGACCTTCCTGCGTCTCGTCAACAAGAAGAGCGATCCCGTATTGATGAGACGGCTTGAATCGGAAGTCATGCGAAACAGCACCATTCTCACGCATCTGAAGATAACAGAGAACGCAGATATGAGCAACGAGTACGAGCGTGAAACGGAAAATCTCTTCAAGCTCAAGCGGTATGATGAATATAACAGAGAACTCAGAAATTACCTCACCCCCATTCTGTCATTCAAGGAGGAGCATTATCATCACACGGCGCTGCAGCTGGAAAAGGAGAAGAAATGGGATGAGGCGAAGAGACTCTATCAGGCAATTCTCACGCTGAACAGCAATAATTTTGAGGCGTATTACCGTCTGGGCATTCTCAGCATAACATTACAGAATCTCGAGGAATCCTTTCAGTATCTCCAGCAGGCGATGCGGCTGAGCAGGGAGGAACCACGAGTGCTCTATCAAATGGGCGTTCTCTTCTTCTCAAGCGGAAAACCGACTGAGGCGCTCACCTACTTGAAGAGAGCACTGACTGTCGGAGAGGATTCCGCCACACTCCATCTCTACCTCGGCCTGTGCTATGAGGAGCTGAACCGGCTGCATGAAGCGAAAAACCACTATCAGAAGGCCCTCCTTCTCGATCCGAATGACAACAGGATTGTTACGAGCGTCGAAAGAATTGAGACGAAAATTGAAGAAGAACGACGACGCTGGATGGGACCGGAGATGTTAAATCAGAACGACGACGAGAAGGGGGAGAAGATGCCCCTGCCGATTATTAATTCGGCACGAAAGAAACGGCTTACCGATGATGAAGCGAAAAAGCTGGAAAAAGCGGAGAAAGATGCGCCTTAACACAGGAAAGTGTCGTAAAGATACTGGATACCGACACAATACCGCAGTGGGAATACCGGTAAAATCATCGGGGCATGATACCAACCTAAATAGACGAGGGTATATATGATAAGAATTGCCATGATGTTCATCCTACTCACCTCTCTCACGGTCAGCTGTTCGGACAAAGGGATCACGGAGAGAGAGTTTCAGGCTATCTGGAAAGACTATCTGAAGACGGAATTTGTCGAGGGCTTTGATGAGAAACAGTCCACTTTCCAGCGTGAACAGATCCTCAGGAAGATCGCATCGAAGCACGAATTCAGTCTCGAGGAACTGAAATCCTACATGAAAAAAAATCACCGCGAAAAATATCGGAAACTATTCGGGAATTAAGAAGCAACAGGGCTCATCACGTCGTATTTTTCTGTTGACAGACCTCATCCATCACCAAAGAATTATCCGATTGGAGTAACTTTCATTGAATCATTACAGGAATACAGGCATATAATGAAAAAATCTAAAGGAAAGAAAAATACACATCATTATACTCGCGTTCCTGATGGGGCTTTTCCTCGGGATTAACCTTTCTCACACTCTCTCTGCAGATGAACCGGCACATAAATATCTGGATTACTTTCACCGGGTTTATCAGCTCATACAAACTGATTACGTCGATATGCCCGAAACAAAAACCATCTTCTACGGTGCTATCAATGGAATGATGGAATCGCTCAAGGACCCCTTCTCGCGATTCCTCGACGAAAATGCCTACAGGGACTTAGAGGAGGAGACCACCGGTGCATATGTCGGTATTGGTATTGAGATTACCGTGAAGGACAATAAAATTGTAGTAATATCTGCCATCGAGGACACTCCCGCGATGAAAGCTGGTATCATTGCAGGCGATATCATAGTGAGCGTGGATGACAAATCCATTAAGGATAAAAACCTTGCCGAAATTGTGAAGCTCATCAGAGGTCCGGCAAATTCGACAGTGAAACTGCACGTTGTCCGCAAGGGCATTCTGGAGCCGCTTGAATTCGAACTGGTTCGCGTTCCGGTAAAAGTTGTAAGCGTTTCATACGGGATTATAACGGGAACCGATATCGGCTACCTGAAGATTAAGATATTCAGCTCGAACACGGGAAATGATATAGAAAAGGCACTGAAGTACTTTAATAGCAAGAAGATAGATAAATTGATAGTCGATCTCAGATGGAATCCAGGCGGACTCCTGGACCGATCAATAACGGTCTCAGACTTCTTTTTGGACAAGGGTGCTCTTGTCGTCTCGACCCGCGGGAGAGAAGGTTCCGGGAACGTCAGTGAATTCAAATCAAGTAACGAGTCGCTGTACACGGGAAAACTGATTGTACTCATCAACAAGGGGAGTGCATCAGCCTCGGAGATATTTGCTGGTGCAATTAAAGATAACGGGAGAGGAAAGCTTCTCGGCGAAAAATCGTTCGGCAAAGGTTCAGTTCAAAAGCGATTCAATCTCAACGAGAATGTCGGTATCATGCTCACCATTGCAAAGTATTACACGCCGTCAGGAACGTCCATACACGGCAAGGGGATTAAACCCCACTATCTCGTTCCCATGAACCTTGTTGAAGAGAAGGATAAAAGGAAGGTTACGGTTATCCTGCGCGAGAAAATAGTTCAGAATTTTGTCAAAACGCACCCCCAATACAGCAAAGAAAATAAGAGGGAATTCCTCGCATTGCTTAATGAAAAAAATCTGACCATCTCAGAGAAAACCGCTCTGTACATGCTGAAAAGCGAGGTGAATAAATACACCAAACGTACGCTCTACGACCTCGAATTTGACATACAGTTGAACAGGGCTATCGAGCTATTACAGAAAGGATCATGAAAAAGATAATCGCTCGCTCCGGCGTGCGGTTGGAAATGTTCTGCGGTGCGAACGAGAAGGAGAAACATCCTGGGACTTGGCCTTGAGAGTTCCTGCGATGAAACAGCAGTTTCCGTTGTGAAAAACGGAAAGGAGATCATCTCAAACTGTATCTTCAGTCAGATTGATCTGCACCGAGAATACTCGGGTGTTGTTCCGGAGATTGCTTCACGAGCGCACCTTGAAGTCATCAATGATCTTATCGACAGAGCGCTCGCCGAAGCGCAGATAACCTTTGGTGATCTCGACTATGTCGCCGCAACCCAAAAACCGGGTCTCATCGGTTCACTCCTCATTGCTCTTCAGAGCGCAAAGGCCATCGCCTACACCCTGCGGATACCGCTCATCGCCATTAATCACCTCGAGGCGCATCTCTACGCTCCCTTCCTCGAAGGGAGAGAATTCTTCTTCCCCTTTATCGGGCTCCTCGTATCGGGAGGAAACACGGCGCTCTATCATGTAAAGGGGATAGGGGAACTAACACCGCTGGGCAAAACTGTTGATGACGCAGTCGGGGAGGCTTTTGATAAGGTGTCCAAATTCCTGAATCTCGGTTATCCCGGCGGACCGGTTATTGAACGGCTGGCACAGAAAGCGAGAGAAAAAGCGAACATCTTTCCGAAAATACTCTCCGACACGGGAGAGGACGATTATCGGTTTTCATACAGCGGCCTTAAAACAGCAGTGATCAATTATATCAAAAAACATCCTGATGCGGATCAGGCCGAGATCGTGTACAGCTTTCAGGAGCGAGCTCTCGAGCTGCTTGTCAGACGGGTATTAACGGCAGCCCGCAAACTCAAAATCAGGGACATCGTCGTTGCCGGCGGCGTTGCCTCGAACGGACGGCTTCGATCGCTGCTACAGGAAAGCACGCGCGACGATGAAAACATTATCATCCCCTCGCCGCTCCTCTGCACCGATAATGCTGCAATGGTTGCCGGAATTGCCTATCACTATTATATTTCAGGAAAAGAAAGCGAACTGACCATTGATGTGTCGGCCCGTGTCTGATGCTGATATCACGAGGCCATCACGGCTCTTCCCGGGCAATGGATACCCGGTTCTTACCCGCCTGCTTTGCCTCATCGAGAGCACGGCCTGCGGCCTTAATGAGATCGTGACAGTCCTTCATCCGGTCAGTCATACTGGATATGCCAGCACTCACGGTAGCTCCTCGGGGAAGTCGCCCATCTTTCGCGGTTGCCTCTTCTATCCGTTTGAGCAGCTTGCCGCTGAGCGCGTGGACATTTTCAAACGGAACATGGGCAAGGACGATGAGAAATTCATCCTCACCGTACCGACCTATTTTATCCGTGCGCCGCAATCTCTTCTGTAACAGATCACTGATGACAATCAACAGCCGGTCAGTGGCAACAGATCCGAATTCGCCCTGATACCGCTTATAGTCATCAACATCGACAAGCATCACGGTGAGGTTAAAATTATATCGCTTTGCCAGACGGAAATCCCTTTCGAGCTCCTGATAAAGAATGGCATGAGAATACAGGCCGGTTAACCAGTCCCTCATTGCAGAATCGAATGCTTTCACCAGATTGCTTTTCAAGAACACGATTACCTCATCGCTCCCGCTGGATGTGCTGAAATAGTCAACCAGGGCCGACTTAATGCTGACACCTCTCTTCAGGGAAGACTCCAATTTCTCCCGATGCTTCACTATTTTCTTCCAGAGACTCTTTGCCTCTTTCTCCGCAAGCTCTTCATGCAGTGCTGCCTTGATGAGGGCAGAATAGGGTGAACGTGTTTCAAGCTTGAGTGATTGAATGACGAAATCACAGATGCTTTTATCATCAATATCCGACAGGATATCGAACTCGACCTGTTCATCCATTCCGGAATGTTTTTTCATCATAGCCATAATTATCCATCTCATCAAAATATTCGGTCACCGGCGTGATAAAATCAAGAAAATCTTTTTTTTTGGAAACAGTCTCGGGCTAACGGAAACTGCTATCGATGGATGCCCGCTGCCATTTGATTCAGATACGAAAAGTTATTGATTTTTACACGCGTTCGCCTTTTTTATTGATCAGCAAAAGTACTGCGGGTAGGATAATGTGTAATTCATAATGAAATCGGGGAAAAGTTGTCATGCCACCAGAAGAATCCTACAATAACCTCATAGATGTCTGTATGGCTCTTGATGAGGATCCTCAGATCGGGGGCAATTCCACCGAAAAGTTTCGAAGGATACTTGGAGACTATTTTTTCAAGAGAGAAACCTATGAGAGCAAGAGCATGGATCTCTTTTTTGACAATTTCGAGGTGCCATCGTTAATCGAAGAAAAGAATTCACTCATCGATGTGGATCTCGAAGAGATGATCGCCTATATCAATGGCAATTCAATTAATGATTCTCTCTGCGGCAAGATCATGCTCTCATCACAGTATCTGAAATACTACTATCCACATCATCCCCCCTCCTTTACCAAGCTTCCCTCCGACATAAAGGAAGAGGTTATTGAGAAGGTCAGGGCAAAGAATCAGTTAATCATCAGCGCCTTTGAAAAGATGAATTCAGATCGGAAATCAGATAAAAACAGGAAGATTCTGACACTCGTTGCCCTCATACTAAAAAACATACATATTAAGGCAGGCCTCCCCTTCAACAAGCTGGATGTAAAAGCAGAGGAAATCATCCGATCCATTTTTCAGGATTGTGATGAAATCTATAAGGGAGCACAAAAGCAGTCCGCCGATCTCAAAGATGACAACAAGGTAAAGGCGCTCATCAAGAGGTTCTTCCCTGTCAAAAAATTTCAGGATATTGCTGAAATATCCACCATGTTTAAAAGCGAACTCGAGCGGTATCGGAAGAGAGCATTGAGAGAGTAACTCAATATGATACAATGCTCCCGGCTCCTCATTGCGGTTTCTCTCCTTTTCATAGCAATCGGTTCTCTCTCCGCTGAAGCGATTGTAACCGATGAAATAGCTTCACTATCTTTCAATCTCACGATGTATCTTGATCTCGCCAACCTCGAGTACGACGATTCACCCTATCCCGGAAGAACAAATTTGGGACATATTTTGATACCCTCTCTTATAACCGAAACAGATTACTTTGAGATAATCACGGGAGGATGGTATCAGCAGGTGTATGTGCACTATGATGAGGATGACACACCTGAAAGGATGTATCCGTATATTGCTCTTCTTCTCTATCCCTGGGATGAGACGGTGATAACCTTCGGCAATTATGAGAATCTCCTCCCCTTCCCCAACACTATATACAATGAATTTCTCTTTTTCGAGGAGCGTCCCATCTCTTCCGGTCTTAAGATTGCCTACCCGGGTGACAATCTCCTCTTTATCGGTTATCTCGATTGGACTGAACTCGATACCGAAGAGCATCCGGAAGAATTTCTCTCGGGTATCTGCTTTGAGCACTATCCCTTCGAGTTTTTTTACTATAAAGCCTATATTCACTATCACCATAAGGGCGGGCAGCTGCACAAGGAAACTCATCCCGTGCGACTCGAACAGGACATTGTGGCTTCGCCGCTCATCGGATTTGGATATGAAGGTTTCTTTCTGGATTTTCAATACTACTGGAGCATCTTTGAACAGAATTTCAAGCCGGCAACATATGGCCATGCCGGTGATATCTCCCTCGGATATGAATTCACTGAATATTTGAAACTCTCATATCTCTGCTGGTACAATTACAACTATTATCACGGCGACGCTCACCTCTTCTATCTCAAGAGAAAAAACGTACTCCACCGACTGAGAATATATTATACCCTCCTGAGCTTTCAGAATACCGCGGATATAAACTGTACGGTGAATCTCTATGGGCCCGACCCGCCCGGGATTGATTTCAGAATCTCCGGGAAGATTGATCTCGATCTCATTTCCTGTGAAAATAAATCGGGATTATAATTTACTGCCCGAATCATCGAGATATGATCACTTTTCGCCTTTTCACTTGACTTTTCAAACAAGCTCGATAACGATTATTAAATTTGAAAATCACCTCTTCAAGCATCATGAGCATTACAATGGAGCGGTATGGAGCAGATAAAAAAAGGCAACCGGAAATTCAAGCAGGTCACGAGCGATGAAGGCATTGACCGCGTTCTCTCCAAATACGTTGACTTAAGCAAACTCCACCTGAAAAACAGCGTGCAGATCATCCCGGTTCGCTTTCTCGATCGCCCCGATAAGACACAATTGCTGCTGAGCTTCAGTGAGGAAGTAGTGTCGAAAACCGTCACGCTCTTTACGATGGCAAATCGATATCTCGAATTCACAATCAAAATTCTTGAGAAAGCTGAAGAAACCTATCCTGAGCACAGTTATCTCGCTCAGATTACGCAGTGCCTGATAGCCGAGGACAAGCGGCAATTCCGGCGATATAATGCAATAAACTGGGAGGTGCTCACAAATCACATCACTGTTCTCAACATGCGGGAAACTCCAGTTGATATTGTCAACTCAGTAAGCTTTCAGGTTTTCTACCGCGAGTGTGAGCGCGGTCTGACACAATACGACTATAAGTCGCTCTTCCACGCCGATGAACGCAATCTGACTGCCGAGAAGCGATTTGCAACAGAGCTCAAGAAAAGCATCTTTATCGAGGATATGACAAATACTGAAGAATTCTTTTCCGAGCACAGCTCGTACTTTGAGGAGAACCCTGAGAAAGGCAATGCACTGAAAGCACGTCTCGTCGAACTTGCAAAATATCGATCGATCTTAATCCAGCCCATCAACTACCTCGCCATCGACGAGCGCCAGTTTCCCATCGGATATATCATGATAGCAACAGAAGAACAGCCACTCGGTGATGATGATCGGACATATGTCGATTCACTTATAAAGGAAACCTGCGAGAAGATTCGCGATGCCAATCAGGAGATGCACAATATCAGGGCAAAGGTCATTGATATTTCACCGGCTGGCTGTCTCATTCACATCCGCGATAAAGGGATTGGCAGGATCGTAAGTGCCCAGAACTACGTACTCTTCAGCCTCGTTTTCAAGCTCCAGCAACCGATACGTATTTCAGCACGGGTTATCCATGCCGAACGAGAAAGCGAATCATCATACTATATCGGTCTTAATTTCCGGGGATCCGGTTTCGGTCCCAAGGCGGAAAAACTCATAGAGAACCATATAAAGAAATGCATCCGTGAACACAGCCCCGGTTGAGCACGCCCGTACTATCACTCTTGTGTGGATGTTTTCCCTTCCGCAGATGGTTCCGACTTCTCCCGAAAAACCCTCTTTCTGAATAAAATCATCATACCGATAACTATCGGAAATATACCAAAAATCGAAACATCCAGAGAGATGCCGAGAAGGCCCCAGTGGTTTGGATAGCTAACTGTCTGAAGATTCCACAGGAGTATACCAGTAGTGATGAAACCCCAGCCAATGAGGAGGCTCGATATCACAATCAGGAGCACTGATAAAAATTTTTTTAACATAGCAGCATCACACAGATTATAACCAGAAAAAATTCTAAATGAATTGAAAAAGGATAGAACGGATGATAAGTTTTTCAAAAGTTTCTTTCTCTCCTGTTTTTAGTATTTTCGATAACATCACATTATTTCTGCTTATTACTACCAAATAGCGATAATCAAATCAATCGATTTTCTTGAAGTGTGCTCTTTAACTTTAAGCATTTTTTCTCCAAATGTTAGCGGTTTCGATCGTCTTAAATACAGATAGTTATCGGTAGGAGGAGATTATGATCATTGAAACAACGATTTATATTCATTCAAGTGTATTGAGAATGCTCAACAGAGGGGCCGCGCTCACTGGCAAATCAAGAACGGTAATCATAAAGCTATTAATCCAACGGATGATGAGCTGCACTAAAACTATGACTAAATCATTTTCACGGGTACAGTACCAAGAAAGAGATAGAGAAGGGAATTGGAACAGGCTGCATATTCTTTTGAATGAGTACGAGTACGAATATTGTCTTGATATGCGCAAGTTCTATAAGA
>Ga0180432_10004593_pt1 | contig 18825 bp, 34 predicted proteins | sample SS_ome_10_FD_132414 | JGI IMG/M metagenome (GOLD analysis project Ga0180432, IMG submission 132414) | Hypersaline lake sediment archaeal communities from the Salton Sea, California, USA - SS_1_MS_2 metaG | ecosystem: Environmental > Aquatic > Non-marine Saline and Alkaline > Hypersaline >...
CGATTACCTCCACGCGAGGCTCATGGCGGAATAGCAGGGGAGTATGCCCCGTGGTAGCTAGGTGCTACCTTACCATCACCACGGCGGGATGGTCCCGCTGGAAAGCAAAGGAGAACGGAAATGGAAAAGATGATTCAAGCAGTTTACCTCCCAGTCGGCACCCTCGATGCTCGCATGATCGAGCACGAGGGAAAGACGTATGTCGCATGTCTTATCCCCCGCGCCGGGATCGACTATGTGGAAGTCCACATGGCGACCCCGGCTTATCACGGGGAGCCCTTCCGGGGGTCGGAAAAGTGGTGGAAACCCGCTTTCCGAATCGGCGGAAGGGGGGGAGGGCTCGACGCGGCTCAGGCCGAGATCGAGGAGTACGTCGCCGCGCGAAAGGAAAGGGCAAGGGCGGCGAAATACTTCCGCTAACACCACCTGCCCGTTTCCACGGGCGGTACCCGTGAGTCGTACTCTTTCTAGGGGAGTATGCCTCACGGGTGCTAGGTGCTACCTTACCATCACCACGGCGGGATGTCCCCGCCCATAACACAGGAGAAAACATGAGCAAGAAAACCGAAATGCAGGACGTGGAAGTGGTAGACGCCGACGACCCTTCCATCGGCGTGCCCGAAGAAGAGCAGCGGGGTTGGCGGTATTATGCCGCCAAACACGGGTTTACCTCCCTCGGCGGCAAGTCCGCTGGGCGGTATTCCCGTAGGTGGGGCAGTGGGTGGCAGGGACACCGCCCCTATTCCACCGACATTATGGGGGTCGGCGGCGGTTCGACCGGGGATTTCTATTCCCGGTTCAAGATCAACCGGGGCGAGTTCAAGAACGAAACTTCCCGTCTTTACCGGAAGGCGGCGGAAACCGTCCTCGATGCCATCGGGGATCGGTCGTACCGCGAGGGGAAGGCGGAAATTTCCGCCGGAGAAATTCTCCGCAAAGACGGGGAATGGGCCACCACGAAGGCGGCCAAGGCCCTGCGGGGCGAGATCGAGAAAGCCATCGAGACGATGGAAAACTCGGCGGACCCGTATATCCGCCGCAAGCTGGAAAAGGCCAAGACGTCCGTGGTCCACGCGACGTCCCTCGCCCGCCACGTCGTGAATGTGGCGAAAGAGGCGAAAGAGCAGCAGGAGGCGGGACAAAACCCCGACCGGGAAAACATGTTGCAGAACCGCATCCAAGAAGACCAACTTACGACTGGAGAAACCGGCAATATGTCGTTGGACCAAGTCGCAGACGAGGTTCAAAAGCATATCAAGGGCCAGAATCCCGGTGCGGGGTTGTTTTCCAATCGGGGGGAAGGAGAAGACGGCGAAGGTACCAGCGGCGGCGGGCGCGGGACCACGGGCGGGAGCACCGGCACGAGCCTGACGGAAGCGGAAGCGGAAACGGAAGCCTCCATTTTCGCCGCTCTGGCTCAGACGGGCGGTGCGGAGATCCGTATCCTCGGTGAGCTGATTCCCCATTTCCAAGGCCGCGAGCGGTTCCGTGGGCGCGACAGCACCAAGGGCGTGCCCGTGGGCATGACCCGCACGCGCGAGCTGGAAATGATCGAAGAGGAAAGCCTCGTCCGTTTCCTTCGCAAAGACATCGACGTCGTGGAAGAGTACATCGAACGGGGGCTTCTCGGCTTCCGGCAGGTGGATTACACCCCGCAAGTGCAGGGCGATTTCACGATCATGGTGGACGTCAGCGGCTCGATGAGCCGCGAGTTGTGGGCCGCGCGGGTAGTGACGGCGGCGGTATGTGCCGCAGCCATTCAAGACGGGCGGAAAGTCCACGTCTACCCGTTCAACACCGCTCTCAATACCGATTGCCACGTCGAGATTGACCCGGCGGCTCCCAAGTCGCCGCTCCTGATTCTGGCGGAAGTTTCCCACAAGCTGAACAAGGCATTCGGCGGCGGGACGAATATCAACTACTGTCTGGAAAAGGGGAAGGAAAACGAGCTCCCCGGTTTCGCCAATGACGATGACCTGTTCATCATCACCGACGGCTCGGACCAGCATTACGGACCAGACTACCATGTGGAAGATCCGATGTTTTCCCACCCCGGCAAGGTGGTGTTCTGCCACCTTGTCAACATGGCCGGCGGGACTGTCGAGGAGTCGTGGGAATACTACTACGGGCAATCCACGATGGAAGACCTTGTGGCGGACCCTGCTTTTCGCGGAAACAACTTCTACGGCGGGGTCGCCCCGATGATGCTTTTGCATGAAATGTGGAAGGAATCCCGCTCGGCCTCGTTCGGGTACTTCATCGCGGATACCTCGCTTTCCGGGGATGACTTTGTGGAGCAACTGACGGTCGCCGCCGATGCGGCTCTGGACGTCAACGACTAGGAGGACGCGATGGTTCGCCACCTACCGAGTGGAATCATCGCCGTGGGACAGCCCCACGTCCTCTCTAAGCTCGTTATTTCCAATCTCAGTACCCTCCCCCCAACCTCCCGCATCGACGTCGATATGGTGCGGCTAGACGACCCCGGCGTGTACTATCTCGCCCGACTCCCTCCATTCGTCACGCGGGACGACGTGGAAAACTACATGCTCGGTGAATACGAGGATATTGACGAGGCGGCTTACCTCGCCTTAGAAGAATCCTCGTGGTATCGCGTGTGCGGCGCGGCGGTAAAGGAAGCACGGGCGAATATCCCTTCCACTGCCGAATTAAAGGAGTGGTTCGATGCTCCCTTTGACCTTTGAGCAGGGGAGTATGCCTCACGGGCACTAGGTGCTACCTTTAGATTGCTGCGGCGGGATGGGCCTGCCGTGAATCACATATGCCCGCAACGGGCAAAGGAGAAACGACCATGACGACCGAAAACCTGACCATCGACGATTTCCACATCTTCGGCTACAAGGGCTATTCTTACTACCAGCTCCCCCGCCATACCAAGGCGGGGGAATTGAGCTTTGAAGCCCCCCGGATCTCGGTGGACGGCCCCGGAGCCTTCACCGTGTGGTGGACGGACTGGTGGTGGGAGGATCCGTACCTTGCCCGCGATTTCGAGTCTTTGGAGGAAGCCATCGAGTTTCTCCAAGGGCTTTAATACCCCTGCCGGTATTTACCGGCGGTGCCCGTGAGTCATGCTCTTTCTAGGGGAGTATGCCTCACGGGCACTAGGTGCTACATTCAGAATGTCAGCGGGATGGCCCCGCGACGAAACAACACACGCCCTACGGGGCAACATTAGGAGATATGCCATGACGACCGCAAACAACACCCTTCTCGCAGTTCAGTTCCTCAACGACGACACGACCACGTTCGAGTTCGTCCTTCAAGAATTGCTCCACCACTTCGAAATTCTCGACTTCCCCGCCGCCGTGGCGGTGATGCTCCGCATCCACAAGAAAGGCCGCGCCTTCCTCCCGCACCCCGACGCGGACCGCGTCGTTGCGGAAATCACGGAAACGGCCCGCGCGGCGGGTTTCCCTCTCCAAGTGCGGGTGGTAAAGCCCGCTCGCCCGAAGGGGGTGAGCTGCCCCCGAAAGGCGGCGAAGCTGGATGCTATCCTCGCGGCGGTGGCCGAGGAAATCAAGCCCGATAACCCCGCCACTCCGCTGGAGAATTTCCAGCGGTTCGCAAAGGCGGCGGGCTACGAGCCCGGTTCGCCAGAGTACATCGAAACCCGCCGCCACATGCTCGGCGGGTAATCCTTCCACCGCTGCCGGTATTTACCGGCGGTGCCCGTGAGTCATGCTCTTTCTAGGGGAGTATGCCTCACGGGCACTAGGTGCTACATTCAAATTGCTGCGGGACGGTCCCGCCGCGAAACAAACCACGCCCTACGGGGCAACCAACGGAGAATGAATATGAACACCGCAATCAACACCAACCTCGCCGCTCTCACCGCTCTCGTTTCGGAAATGGTCGAAACCCTCGTCGCCCGCTACAACGAGAAGGGAATCTACCAAGAGATGTTCGAGTCCGAAATCCAGTGGCTCGAAACCGGAATCACCGTGCCGCCCGTGGACGTGGTCACGTCCACTCACGACGCGGACGGGCACCTCTGGTGCCTCTGCCACGAGGACCGTGGGTTCTACGTGGCAACTTCCAGCCCGCTCGCGCCGGAAGGCGTGACAGTAAAAGTGGAAGGAAGCCGGATCACCTTCCGCACCGACGGCGCGGAAATCGTCGCCAGTGAAAACTGGACCGGCAAGGCAGAGTGGAACCACTTCCTCCTTTGCCCCACGGATTACTCCGCTTGCCGCGTCGTCGTGGGCGAGCGGAAAATGAGCTACGGTCCGAACGGAGAACCCCGCTGCCTCGACTGGACGGGGATGTGGGTAGACGAAATGTCCCACGAGGAATACTCGGCTATCCTCAACCGCCGTACCCAAGCGGCGGTGGACTTCCGCGAGGAAGCCGAGAAGGCATTCGGCCTCGACCTTGGGTAATTCCACCGCTGCCGGGTTTCCCGGCGGTGCCCGTGAGTCATGCTCTTTCTAGGGGAGTATGCCTCACGGGCACTAGGTGCTACATTCAAATTGCTGCGGGACGGTCCCGCCGCGAAACAAACCACGCCCTACGGGGCAACATTCGGAGATATGCCATGACGACCGCAAACACGAACCTTTCTTTCAACATCCTCCACGCCGACCACGGAATCGCGGAGGCCCAGATGGGCCACGTCAAAAGCCTCATCGCCTCAATAATCAAGGGAGGCCGTAAGGGTTTCTTTCTGGAAACCTTCCAGCTTCCCGAAAACCTCGGCACGATGCCGAACGGGCTGTACGGACCGGACTGCGGCGACGAGCCGCAGTTGGAGGGGGACGTCGAATACGTCCAACGAGGCGACCGTCCGTGGGCGGACCGCATGGTCGCCCGCCCCTTCCGTGAAACTCGCGACGGGGTGATGATCGGAATCATCGGGGAAAACGAAGTAACCGTTTTCACCGTCTACGGTGGCCCGGTCGCGCCGCAGCATCCCGACGATCCTTCCAACCGCGACCCGGAAGGCGCGCGGGAGTGGTGGAGCAAGCACGCCCTCGCGACGGGGGTTCCGAAATACTCCTGCGAGTTTTGGCCTGACGGAGAGGCAGGTGGAGTCTGGGTGGTCCGATGGCTGGACCACGAGGACTTCGATGACGCCATTTTCGAAGAGCACCGCGATGCGGTGGCCTTCATGGAAAAGTACGCCGAGGAGTGGCCTCGTTAATTTCCACCACCGCTGCCGGGTTTTCCCGGCGGTGCCCGTGAGTCATGCTCTTTCTAGGGGAGTATGCCTCACGGGCACTAGGTGCTACATTCAGATTGGCGGGATGGTCCTGCCAACAAACAACACGCCCTGTGTGGGGCAACCATAGGAGAATACGATATGAACACCCTCAACACGACCATGAACAACACCGACTCCATCCTCGCCTCCGCCGTCCAGAAGGTCGCGGATATTCGCGACTACATGAACCTCCGGTTTATCGACCGGGGGCTTCAGATCGAGATGCTGATAACCGGGGCAATCTCGGGCGAGAATACCGTCTTCATCGGGCCGGGAGGCACGGCGAAGAGCATGATGATTCGGGAAATCCTCGGGTTCTTCTACCCCGACCGCAACTGGTTCTACCAGTTCTCCCCGTTCACGACCACGAAGGACGTGATCGGGGTGCTCGATACAGAGGAATTGCTCAACACGGGCAAGCGGCAGGTTTACACGAAGGGGCGGATTACCGACCCCCGCGTGGCCGGTGCGGGGTGCGACGAGGTATTCAAGAGTGCCCCGGAAATAAACGACGCCCTGATGATGATCCTCAACGAGCGGGAAGCCCTGCTCGAAGGGGACGACGTGCCGCGTCGCCTGCACTTGGAAGCCGTGTTCGGGGCTTCCAACGAACTTCCACACGGCTTCGGCGGTCGCCGCAAGGCGGCAAACGACCTTGCGGCATTCTGGGACCGCTGGGTCATTCGGGGATTCATCGAGGATAACATGACCGTCGAGGATCTCGTGAATCTCGCCCGGATGCAGCTTGCCGAGCCGCCGCGACCGGATGCCCTCACGGACGAAGAGCGGCACGCCCTGATGGAAGCCGCGTGGAACGTGGCATTCAACGACAAGAATGCTCTCTTCCAAGCCAAGGAATTGGCAAAGGGCAAGGGGCTCGTCGTTTCCACGCGGCGTGTGCTGAAGCTGCTCCACGTCGCACGGTCGCACGCGATGATGGAAGGCCGCACCGCGTGCTCCCTCGCGGACTACAAGTTCGCGATCAAGGTCGGGTTCTGGACGGATACCCCCGATCTGGAAAAGGTCGCGGAAATCCTCCCCGAGTTGGGAAGCAAGGCCGATCAGGCTTTGGCCGACTGGCACGCGGAACTCCGCAAGGCGACCGCAAGCTGGCAGAACGAGGCGGCGGCTGCCCAGTCCCTCGAAGACTTCAATGCGGCGGCTGCCGAGTTGAAGGCGGAAGGCAAGTTGATCCACCAAGCCTTCGTGGAAATCAACAAGGCCGATCTTTCCGAGCCGCTGGCTTACGAGGAAGCCAAGGCCGCTCTGGAAGAGTGGAAGAATGCGCGCGCCCTCGAATACTCCGACGGGCTGTCGCGGTTCAAGCCTTCCGACGAAATCTGGGGCTGATTCGATTCCCGCTTCGCGCGGGGCGTGTGAGAGGGTATCTCTTTAGGGGAGTTACCCTCCCGCGCGCCCCGTGCTATATTCACAGGCAGGCAGGGATGTCCCCTGCTCCAACAAACACGAGGAAAACAACATGAAAAGCACCAACCTTCAAAAGCTCATTGACTCCCTTCCCGTCGTCACGGGTGAAGCCCTTTCCGAAGGGGCCATCGGGATTGACGTGACTCCGATGACCCCGCGCGGGAAACTTCTCACACCCGCCGAGGAGTGGCGGCAGGGATGCCCCGAGGATCTTCGGGAGCACTTCTACCGCCAGCCTGAGTCGGCGGCTGCGGCCATCCGCCGCGCGGTGCGGAAGTGGAAGCGGGAAAACTCCAGCGGAAAGTTCTTCGCGGAGGTTGCCTGCCCATTGGGTGACAAGCGGCAAGACCTTCCCCCGCACTCGGAAGAGAGCGGGCTCGAAATACACGTCTTCCACCATAAGGTCAGCAAGGCCGAGGCGGACGTGGTCGGGGTGTGCCGCTACACCCTGCACGCGGCGGACGCCTCGTTCAAAGAGGCTCGTTTCCGCTGGCCCAAGTGGGAAACCAAGATCGACAGCTCGATTGCCAACTCGTTGGAAGCCGACATGCGGGAGGCTTTCGACGAAAGCTGGATGATCACCAAGTCCGGCGCGCGGGACATGGTCCAGCGGGGATTCGAGAATATGGGCGGGGTGCCCATTGGTCGAAACCGCTTCCTGATTCCCGCCGAGTCGGCAGACAAGGCCCTGCGGGCGATGGTCGCCGTCGAGAAGGTGTTCCGCAATAACGAAGCGGGGATGACCTTCCACAAGGGGGAAATCTTCGCGAATCCGCACGGTGTGCGGGCGGCGGTGCGGGGACACGCGACCGTCGTGGCGGAAAAACTTAAGGAAATCCGTAAGTCCATCACGCAGATTGCCGACAAGGGCGGCGAGGCGCGCGACTCCGCGCGGGAAAACCGCAAAGCGGCCCTCGTGAATGTCCGCACCCGGCTTTCCGAGGTGCAGAGCTTTCTGGAAGAAACCATGAAAGCCGTTCACGCGGAAGAGCTGGCCGAAGTGGAAGAACTCAAAGATTGGTTCGCCAACTTTGCTTCCGACGTGCTGGACGAATCCGCGCGGCTCGACCGGGCGAATGACTTGAATATCCACCCTGACACGGTGAAACTCGAAGGGAAAACCCCCGAGAACGAGCCTGAGCAGGCCGAGGAGGCTCCCGTAGAGCCTGCCCCTACCCTCCCCAATGAGGAAGCGGTGGAAGCCGAGGAACGGGAAATGAAGGCGTGGCTCGATGAAATGGAAGGTGTCGTCGAAGAGGCGATGACCGAGCCCGAGCCCGAGGCTTCCGAGATCGTCAATGCACTCTTCGACTGGTGAGATACCCATGAATACCAAGAACCTGACAGGCAACTATCTTTCCGCCGACCTTGCCCGCGAGCTTGTCGCCCGTGGCGCGTGGCGGCGAATCTCCAACCGGAATGTGAGTGTGCTCGTGGAAAGGGAGCTTTCCCGCACGAAGCCGTTCGGTGAAACCGAGACGATCTCCCGCAAGCTGTGGGCCAGCCGCGAGGCGGCTCTTTCCGGGGCTTACCGCCACGACAAAGTCGTCGGTTTCGAGATTGTTTCCCCCGAGGGGGATCTCTGCGGACCCTTCCTTTCACCGGAGGATGCGGCCACGTACATCGTGGACACATTCATGCACCGATGACCACCCCCGGCAGGACGGGCCTGCTGGAAAACACCGGAGAACACAATGGCAGAATACAAGGACTTGAGCGACGAGGGCAAAGAGCAGTACAATGCTCAACTTCACTTCCGTTACCAGACTTCCCGCTTCACCCTGAAGTGGGAGCGGTCAGAGAACGGAACGACGTACACCCACGCGCCCGAACACTACATCGCCCCGTACTACCCGCGCGGGCTTTACAAGATCCACCCGTGCTACGACAAGGGGGAGTACAAACTCTCCCGTGCGATGGTCGTAAACGGGGAAGTCGGCTATGTCCGCATCCACAATTGGATCAAGGGGCAGAAACGGGCCAAAGAAATGGCCCAAGAAGACCTCGAAGAGAGGTTCCAGAAATACTGCAATCACGCCGCCTCACTGACGTCAGTATATAAGGAGTGGCGCGAGAAGGTAATTGGCGAGCTAGTCAAGAAGTACCCGAAGCTATCCGCCGAGGAAATCGCCGCGCGTGCCGCTTTGGAAGAGAAGGCCGAGCAAGAGCGGCGGCTCAAGGCCGCTTTGGAGGAATCCAAGCGGCTCGAAAACGAGTTCGCAAGCTGGCTGAAGATCGACGACACCCTCGACTTCGGGTTCTGATTCCCACCTGCCGGGTTTTCCCGGCGGTACCCGTGAGGTGCCCTCCTATCAGGGGAGGATGCCTCACGGGTGCTAGGGACTACATTCACAGCACCGGGCGGATGGTCCGCCCAGCAAACACACAGGAGAATGATCATGGAAAACTGCATCTTCAGCTACACCGTGGACGACGCCATTTCCGACGGCGTCTTCGTTGACATCGACAAGCTGGAAATCCCGGCCACCGGCGAAACCGGGAAAGACCTGCGGGAGCAGCTCTACAATGCTCCCGTGGTGGTAACACGCCGCGTCTTCGCGGAGTGCATCGAAGTCCACCGTACCGCCGAAGAGGCGATGAACGACATTGGCGGACGGTTGTGGGACGTCCTTTGGATGTCCCACTGCGGCGCGACGGGAAAGATCGGCACGCGCGACCGCAGCGGGTGCCATTTCCCGATCCTCGTGATCCTCCCCCGCAAGCGGAAGGCGCGTGAGATTACCCTCCGCATGGTGTGTCAGCCGCGCGGGCCGCACGACCCGTCGCCGGTGTTCACCATCATGTTCCCCGACGAGGACTGATATGAGCACGCCCGAAATCATCTTCCTTCTGGCAGGCTTTGTCCTGCTACTCACCCTCCCCATTTTCGACCGGGAGAATGACGAATGAGTACGCGAAGCTACATCCTCCACGAGCAAGACGACGGCACCGTCCGGGCGTCTTACGTCCATTTCGACGGGTATTTCGGCAACGTCGGAAGGATGCTCGTGGAGCACTACGACTACGACGCCGCACCGCACGAGATCACCACCCTCGGTGCTCTGCGGTACTTGGAAAGGAAGCTCTTCCCGAGCGGCGAGGAGCATTCTTTCCTCCACCCGGAAGGCGGCGTGACCGTCGCCTATCACCGGGACCGGGGGGATGAACTCCACCGAGGGGATTTTCCGTCGTTCAAATCGTGGCTCGACCATCTGCGAAAGCGGGGTGACATCGAGTATGCGTATTTCCGCCGCCACGGGAAGTGGTGGGGAATGCGCGTGCCCGAACTGCATCCTATCGATCTCAAGACGCGTCTGGCCTTGGGGAATCTTCCCGAATACTGATTCACCTCACACAGAGAGAAAGACATGACTACTTACCGCACTTTCAAACGAGCCGCGACAAACTGGGAAGAGTTCCACCGCGCCCGGAAAACCACGGTGGATCGGGGGCTTTCCATCCATGAAGCCCGGAGGCAGTGTAAAGAGTTCAACGACAATCGCACGCCCGCGCAGATTCGGCGCGGGCTCAAGATGGAGTTCGAGAGCGAGTGACGTTTTCCAGCTCCCGCCTCGCGCGGGGGCACCGTAGAGCTGGCTCCTTTAGGGGAGTTGGCTCCACGGTGCCATGCACCTACATTCCAAGCATCGGCAGGATGGTCCTGCCCACAAACACACGAGGGAACATGAAATTCACACTGTACTTTCAGGCCGAAGACGGACGCGAGATCACCCTTACCGCACCACGATTCAAGCGGTGGGTGCGGGGGGCGGGGAACATTCTCCACAAGCCTTCCCTTCCGGCAGTGGTGATCACGAACGTCCACGTCCGCGTGGGCGACGAAATCCCCGAGGAAGGAAATACCCTCCCGCCGGTGCCGCTTATCGCAGCCGTTCAGTCTTTGCTAACCGTAATGACCGAGCAGGGATACTGGTCGCAGGAGGATACCGACGTCGCACACCGCGCCGCCGAGATCATCACCGCGTGCGGGAAAGACTGCGACTTCGACCCGTCCGCAGAAGAAAACCCCTATCTGGAGGCAGGGCGATGAGCCGCATCAATAACTTGAGGGAAGCATTCGACTATCTGAATGTCGAGTGGTCCGATGACATTGACAAGGCGTCCAAAGCCCTCGAACGACGGATGTTCAAATCCACCGCCGCAGGGCTGCCCGCTAGCTTCAGTCTACCGGGCAAGGTAAAGACCGGAGTCAAGAAAATCCAAGTCACGGCCAAGATGAGGCAATCAGTCGTCGGGGCCGTGCTCGTAGCCGTCAGGGAGCGGCACGGTCGAGCTATGCCGCCATCGGATGCACCGGAAATAGCGGAGTATTTTGCACGGCAGTCCGGCACCAACCCGAACCTCTGGGTCTGTCACTTGAGCCGGGATGAGATCAGGGCACTCGATACAGAAATACGGACGTCGCTCAGAGGTACATTCATCTGGGTCACGTCGTGGGTCGAAGTGCCGGTGTTCAGCACGCACAAAGGCGTCCTTCACTTCACGCCCTATGCCGAGGGGGCAAACGGCTGTGCTCAGCCTGTGACCGTCACTCTGCCGTGCTCAGGCGAAGAGATCGACGACGCAATCCGACACGCCGAGCAAATTTCTGAGGAGATGTGGGACGCCGTACACGGGGAGGCAGGACGATGAGCCGCATATTACCGAAAGTAAACGTGGAATGCCCCGAGAAGGTGGAATACCTGTTTGACTACCAATGGGAGGACGAGCCCCTCGAAAGCTATTTCGATGACGATGACATCATCGCTGAAATCCGCGAGCAGATCGATGAAGGTAATATGTTCGCGTGGTTTTACGTCAAGCTCACGGCAAAGTGGGGAGCAATTGAAGGCGACCCGGTCTACCTCGGCGCGTGCTCGTACAAAAACGAAGCCGACTTTCTTGCTTCTGAGTCATATTACCTTCAGGAGCTTCGCCACGAAGCCTACGACAATCTCCGTCGGGCCATTGCGAGGCACCGTCAGTTGACGAGTCACTTCATCCTCCGCGAGCAGGAGTAACCCCCGCCCCGTGCGGGGCTTTTTTGTGCCCGTGAAAAGCCTTGACAGGGTGCATAGAGTGTGTACCCTATACACAACCACTCGCCGCCCAGCGGCACAATCACAGGAGAGAGACAATGAACGTCAAACGTACCATGAAAGGCGACACGCACATCCGCCGCGTGCTGGAAAACCTCGATCTGAATCTCGGCAAGGCCGAAGTTCGCAAACTCGCCCGCGCACTGCGGGATGACGACGCCTTCGCAGAAATCCGCGTGTACCATGACGGCTGGGTTGCGAAGAGCTACCGCTACCCCGCGCCGGGGCAGCAGACCACAGTCCGCATCGAGGGCTGCGGGTTTAGCGTTCAGAAATCGAACTACGACCGCAAGCGGTCGGGTGGGCGCGGTCCCCTCGCGACGTGCTACGTCGGGCGTGAGGACCAGTCGCAAGGCCGCCCAGTGTGGTCGGTATGAGCGCCCCCACAACCGAGCGTACCTGTGGCGAATGCACCGCGTGCTGCGTGGTGCTCACCATCGAAGAGCCTCCCATCGAGAAGCAGGCCAATGAGCCCTGTCGGTTCCTCTGTCAAGACGGCGGAGGCTGCGGGATTTACGCCGAGCGGCCCGAGCTGTGTCGCGGCTTCAAGTGCCTCTGGCTTTTCTCCAGCGTTATCCCCGAGGTGTTTCGGCCTGACCGCTGCGGGCTGATGGTCCGCCTCGTCGATAAAGACGGCTCAGGGCGCGTAGAACGGCTCGAAGACGGCGTCCTGACCGTCCACGAGACTCGGCCCCAAGCGTTGCACGAAGACGCCGCTCAGGAGCTTCTCACGCGACTTATGTTGACCCTCCCTCTGCCCGTCGTCGTCATTACGTGGGATCAGCAATTTCTCACCCACAAAATCAAGGTACACGATGAGTGATTCCGACAAGATCCGCCTCAACCTCTCGATTAGCCATGCGCTCAACGACCGCATCGAGCGTCTTGTCACCCTCACTGGAGCGGCCAGTCGCACGGAGGTAATCCGCAGGGCCTTGGCGGTCTACGAGCACGCGGTCAATCGCGCTCGCTCGCCGGTTTTCGATACGCTACCGCCAGAAGAGCCCCCGGAGGTCGAGCTGCCGCCGCAACTGCTACTGGAGATTTGACGTGAAATTTTACGACACACAGGAGAAAGTATGAAAGCCAAGTTGATACGCGATGTGGATTGTTCCAACGCTGCTCACGTCGTCAAGCAATACGTGTGGCAGACAGAAGATGGGAGGTACTTACTGACCTCGCACATGGACGCCACCCGGATGATCACGACTGTTCCGAAGAAGAAATTGAGCGCTCTTCTCGGCTACCGCCACGAGGTGATGCTCTTTCAGTGCGATGCGGAGGGCGTCGTGTCGGATTACACGGATTTCGCGTGCGAGCGCTCATTGGTGGACCCTCCCTCCCACGCGAGTGTCATACGCCAAGCCGGCTTTGAGCCTCACTTCCCGGCGGCGCAAGAACTCTACGACTCATGGTTGCAGGAGAAAACGCTATGGAGATCGCCCCCCGAATGACGAGGCACCATGAAACTCTACCTTCTCGAAATTGAAGAAACCCGCACGACGCGCGCCTACGCTTTGGCAGAGTCGAAAGAATCTGCGAAGCAACTCGGCTACGACATCGACCTTGACGACTACTACGCGGAGCCCGAGCGGGACGTGGTCGTGTATCCCTACAACGAAGAGTTCCACCAAACCGCGAAGGAAGTACGCGCGCAGAGAGGCCGCCCCGCTATCGACGCGGCAGCGCTCACGGAGTGCATCGAGCACACGTTGCCGGTGTCGCGAGACGTACAGCTTCGCCACGCGCTGATCCTCGCGGGCCTCGAAGACGGTGAGCTACCGGAAGTGCTCGAACGCTTTCGCCCGCCCAAGCCCCCGGTGATGGACGAAAGCACGCTCCCGTTGCCGGGGTTCGACGACATACCCGTACCGCAAGAAAAGCCATGACTGACGACTACACGCGCATCCTCGAATTGCTCGATCTCGAAATGGGCTGGCAGAAGACGCTCGGTATCTCTGAGCTTTCTGAAGAGCAGAAAAGGCTCTACATGGTCCTGCGGCGCTTTGAAGCGCTGCTGGAGAAGGAAGCGGCGAGCCCCACGTACCCCTTCGCGGAGGGCGTGTCGCTGCACTTCACGACCAAGCCCGAGAGCGTGGGCATCCTCACCGCCTACGGCACGCGACACGCGGACCTGCTCACGATGAGCATGGAGCGAGATAGCGCACTGCGCGACGTCTGCAACGTCTACGTGACCCTCAAAGGCCCCAAAGCCCCGCTGACGGATGTAGAGAACAAACCCCTGACAACGTGAGCCACCATGACCCTACAATACGTGCGAGATACCTACGGCGTGCCTGCGGAAGCGGGGCGACGTGTCGAAGCGTACTACAACCGGCGTGGCGAGTGGCACATCGCACTGCGCGGGAAGCTGGCCGCCGAAGCAACGCACCACGTCTGGATCGAGTCCGACGCGGGCGGCACGTTCGGCCCGTTCCATCCTACCTACGGCATGGTGTACCTCGATGACGAGGGCGCGGTGCTGCACGACACACGTAAGTGCCCGTAATCATTAGGGTTTTCGACTAACAGGGGACTGAACAAATTAACAGTGCCTTATGAAAAGTTCAATGATTACGGGCACTTACGCCGCATCCCTAGTGTCTACGGGGTGACAGCGTTACATAACGCTGTACGCTTTCCATACCAAGTTCCTCTTGCATAGGGTGCCTTCCATGTGTACGCTATGCACGTAACGCCGCCCGCAGGGGCCTAGAGCACGAGAAAAACAGATGAATGACACGATGAATGACAATCCGTACAACCGAGTTGAGTTCGACCCGACCGCCTCTCAGTGGGTCGTGATCGTGATGACGACGCCCGACGAGCACCCGGCTCGTGGCGGCGCAGCGCTCGCTACCCGCTCCGCCTTCGACACCCGCGAGGACGCGGGGCGCTACGCGGACTCCATCGCGGACTGCTACCACGCGGTCCTCGCGCAAACGCACCCGAAGGTGACGGCATGAAAGAAGAGTACCACACCGCCGAGCCAAGGCTCACCGAGGCGGCGCGGGGCTACCTCGTCGAGACGTTCCGCTTACAATACGCGGCCCGCGAGCAGTACAAAACGCTCCGTGCCGCGCTCGATGGGCTTCCTCCGAAGGCGTTCGAGGCTCAAATGAACGTCCTCTCTGTGATCTCCACCATCACGCGGGACCAGTCCGCTACGATGCTCCAGCTTGCAGCGTTCGCACAACTCCACGGCGGCTCGCGCGAGGAGTGGGACAAGATCGAGCAGGAGGGAAAAGAAGCCTTCGAGCGGGACTTCAAGAAAACGGAGATATGACGATGGAATATTACTCAAAGCTCGGTGAGCGTCTCTACCCGCAGTCCGAGGTGGACCTTCTAGTCCGTGTCGCGCGTGAAGAGGAGCGCTGGCATACCCTCGCGGAAGTCGAGAAGAGGCTTCCCCCGAAAGCTGCGCGCAACGAGACGCGGGCGCGAGTGCTCGTGAAGCTCCGTGAGCACTACGCACGCTGCCTCTCTGAAGACGCGCAGGACGGCACCGACTTCGATTGTGCCGTGCTGGAGGCGCTATCGGACTCGCGTATTTTTGAGAAAGAGCCCACCAGCGTGGAAATCCTCAAAACAGCGCTGACCGCGTGGGACAAGATGAGCGCCCAAGAGCGAAAAGACGCAGTGCAGCGAGCGGTGCAGGCGGCGACAGGGCAATGACCGCCCGCCTCCATGTCATCGTCTGCACCGGCGGGCGTGGCTTCACCGATATGTCGGTCGTCGAGCGCGCCTTCGACCCGTGGCTGATGTGCATCCTCGGCGTGGTCGTCGGTTGCGCCCGAGGTGCCGATGCGCTGGTCCGCGAATACTGCCGGCTGTACGGGCTACCGATCCGGGTGTGCTACGCTGACTGGAGCCAACACGGCAAAGCTGCGGGGATTATCCGCAACAAGGAGATGATCGCGGAGGCCGCCCACATCGCTCAAGACACAGGCTCACGCCTTCGGATGTTCGCTTTCCCCGGCGGGCGCGGTACAGCGCACGCGCGGCAGGTTTTCTCCCAACTCACCCTCACCGAACCGGAGTGCTATGTATAGCTTCGAGTGGATCTCATATAGCGACGTCTGCCGTCTACGCTGACGAGTTCCGCGCTGTGGAGGCGTCGGATACCTAATGGAGAACAAGCCATGAAAGAACTCTCAGAATACGAACAGATAGTGCTCTTCGAGGTGATCCCCTTCCTGCTCGCGCGGATTGGTACGACGCCGCACACGGACTACTTTCGGGACGAACGGCGCAGGTTGAGCCAAGCGTTGAACCAAGCGCGCAAGCGCCTCCCCGAGCGAAACCCCTTCCTACCCGAAGGCGAGCCTACGCGGTGGGATTACGAGGTGCGGGAGACGACCGGCGAGAGGTGGCTACCGTGCCACACCATCCACCACGCGAAGAACAACGCGCGGTTCTCCAAGAACGCTACCGGGCGCATCCGTCCGGTGTACGAGATTTACGGCTCCCCCGAGACGGTTCCGCCGCTCGGCCAGTCCAGCGAGGAAGCATGATCGTCAGCGCAGCGCAGGGTGTCCACCTGATCCCCTTCGGGGCCGACAAGTACATCGTCACTGTCACGCTGCCGGGGCAGTCTGCGTCCGTAGGCGACGTCATCCGGCTGCCCGATGGGCAGTGGGAAGCGAAGTTCTGGTTCCAGCAAGAGCGCGCCGACACGCCCAAAGCTGCGTGCCTCGCCGTCATTGAAAGTGCCAAGCAAGCCAAGAAGCCATGAAAGACCCCAACGATCCGATCCCCGAGAAGAAAAAACGCTTCGTAGCGCACTCGGCCATCCCCGAGGCTGAGAAGCTCGACCCGAGCCGAATGCTCTTCCGAAACCCGCAGCGGGGGGACGCGGTCATCGTTGAGGACCCGGAAGACCCTGTGCTCTTCCGCCTGTCGCGAATCGTCACCTTCACCAAGACCCTCGTCTTCGTGGACGGCCAACGCTACCAGAGACAAGACGGCATCCGGTTTGGACTCAAGCACTACGACTACCCCCAGCGCGTCCACCCTGCGACGAGACGGAACCTCAAGCGCGTCGAAGAGTACCACATGCGCCGCGACCTCAAAGCGGCTGTTGCTAACGCTCTTGCCATCCGTATCCACGAGCTTGTAACTTTGGACGAAGGCAAGAAAGTCCTCAAAGAGCTAGAGAACGCCTTTGCCGGCATAATCGACAGAAGAAACAAAGCATGAAAGAAGACAAAAAAGCCAAATATTACATTCGCGTCAACCCGAGCCATCCGGGTATCTGGAACATTTTCCACGTCAATCAAGGGAAGGACGCGAACGTAGGAGAGGTGCGTCTGACCAACGTAGGCAAAGAGGGAGGAGGCCAAGAGAAGCGGTGGATCGCGTCCATGTTCTTCGTGTCCGAAGAGGGGGATACTCCGCAAAAAGCGCTAGACGCGCTTCTGGATAGGTACAACAAAATCTACAAAACTCAGTGGTCAACTGAGTAGAGCGTGCTACACTGGTTCCCTCCTATCCTCCAAAACACGAAGGCAACACGATGTCGAAAAGAAAGCAGGTTCTTCAAGGGGCGCATTCCCTCACCAAAGCCCTCATCCAACGCGCTCGTGACGCTCACGAAGCAGCCGACATCGCGGCTCTCCAAAGCTCCCAGCAGACGTTCGAAGACGAGGTGCTCGAAGCGATCCAACACATCGACTTCGACTCGGTGAAGATATTCCTCGACTTTGTTCGGGGGGAAGAAATCCCTGAGATCCCTCCTCTCGGAACCGGCAGAATCGCCAAAAGAGACAAAATCGTCCATTACGCCCAGCGTTGTGTTACTGCACTCTGTGTCCTGTCGAACGGGCTCAAGTCCGCAGAAACACTGGAAGAAGGCAAGGCTCACGTTAACGCTTTTGTCGAGTCGATGACCGACCCCTTGCGGTACCTCTACCCCCGTGCCACGGTGTACCTCCTTCAGTACCATCGGTCGGGCACGCTCAATCCCGAATTGCTCAACGAGCCCAAAATGCCCAAAGAGCGCAGAGGGGGCAGTCCCACTCGAAAGAAAGCTGGAAGCTAGATACGCGAGCATGTAGGCTGACAACGATCACCCTCTATGCCCCGTTCCAAGATGAGTAAAACACGCAAGGGCATCACCCTGATTGACGGTGTAGGGCTCCACAACGCCCTCGCCGGGTATGGTCGCCGTGCCCACGCAGAGATCGACGCCGCCGGCCTTGTCGAAGCCGTGGAGGACGTTCGCGAGCGCATGGAACTCGTCACCTCCCCCACCATCTACACCTACATGTCGGTCAACTACGAAAGCGACCGGCAGATGGACAGCATCGCGTATCTGGAGTCCCACGGAATCGGCGTCATCGCGTTCGACTACAAGACGACGGCGGTCCACACGAGCCGGATGAAGACGAAGCGCGGCGAGCGCATCCCGATGAACAACTCGGTGGTGCCGCAGATTTCGTTCGCCCTCGGCATGATCTCGGCAGGGCCTCCGATGGATATTCTCCTGATCGGACAGAGCTTCGAGCTGGACTACCCCATGCGCGCTGCGCGGAAAGAAGGGCATAAAGTCGCGCTCGCGTTCTGGAAGCCGTGGCTCGACCGACGCTACGGACTGTACTCCGACATCGACTTCTTCGACTTGGAGAATCTCCCGTATATCCTCCAAGGCGACGTTCACACATCTCCGAACCCCGACGAATCGCCCTATGAGGCGACGGAAGTCCCGGTGCCCGTCATACCGACGTAGGACGCGGCAGGCGGTAGTGTGCGGTGTCGTGGTGGGGATGGAACGCGAGCGTTGCGTTCATCGGCTTCGGTGGCTCGGGACGCATACGGTGGCCACCATGCACCATGATGCTCGCGTCGCCGTCCCCGCCGCCAATCGCGGCGCTCGGAGAACCCGGCGCTCGAAGCCGTCCCCGCCGCGCGTGAATCATGCGCCGGCGGGCTTGGTTCGCAACCGCGCGGGTGCGTGTGCGGCCCATCCGAACCACAGAATCCGGGTTGATCGCCGCTCGAACCGCCGTCACTGCGCTTCCGGTAATTCCCGAAGCGAACACGAAGTTGAAGTACCGACCCCAGTTCCGCGTCAGGTAA
>Ga0180432_10004594_pt1 | contig 18822 bp, 22 predicted proteins | sample SS_ome_10_FD_132414 | JGI IMG/M metagenome (GOLD analysis project Ga0180432, IMG submission 132414) | Hypersaline lake sediment archaeal communities from the Salton Sea, California, USA - SS_1_MS_2 metaG | ecosystem: Environmental > Aquatic > Non-marine Saline and Alkaline > Hypersaline >...
CAACTCCACTGCCATCTGGCTCAGTTTATCTACCTCAGCGTCTATTTTTTGTAGAAAATCGCTGGCGACATTATAATCTTCGTACTGCCCTTCTCGGAGCGTCTCCGCCAGCACCTTGATCGAGGCCAGAGGGGTGCGCAATTCATGGGAGATGTTGCTGATAAAATCGCGGCGCATCATCTCCAGTCGTCGCAGCTCTGTGAGGTCATGCAGGATGAGCAGGCATCCCCCCTCCAGGGGGGTGGCCATCACCCAGAGAAACTGCTTCCCCGCTACTGCTCTCTCCACCATAACCGACTGTGGCTCCCTGGTTTCCAGACAACGTTTCAGCAAGTCATCGGCCTCTGGGACCGCCATTACCTCAATGAGATGACGGTCTACGGCCTCCTCTGGGGAAACTTGAAACATCCTCCCAGCAGCGGGATTGAGCAAGGTAACCCTGCCATCGCTGTCAGCCATTACAACCCCATCGGCCATATTATCCACTATGGCGGTCATCCGATCTCGGTCTGCTGCCATCAGATTTAGCATCTCCTTCAGTTTGGCCGACATCTGGTTAAACGACCGGGCCAGCTCCCCGACCTCATCACGGGATGCTATCTCTATTCTTTGCTCAAGCTCCCCCTGAGCTATCTTTCCCGAAAGGCGTGTCAGTTCTTTGATCGGCCTGGTGGTAAAGCTGGCTATCAAGATGGAGAGAAGAATTACAGCTGCTGCAGCTATACCGGCCACAATGGCTATGGTGCGATTGATATGGGCTAGATCCGCGTTAATATCATTTAGGGGAAGAGCAACTCGCGCCACGCCCACAATGGTGCCATCCTGCTCAATAGGTATTGCGGCGTACATCATGTCATAGTCTAAGGTTGCGCTATGTCGAGTGTTGACGCCTACCCCAGTGGAGAGGGCTTCGATGACCTCAGGCCTATCGGCGTGGTTTTCCATCGTTGCTGGGTCTTCATCTGAGTCGCCGAGCACTGTCCCATCTAGGGCGATGATGGTTATTCTGGCATCGATCTGTTCTCCCAACCTCTCGGCAAGGGTGACTAACTCTGTCTCACCCCCCATGAAATAGGGCTGGCTGCCATCTCCCACCAATCGCGCCTCATCGGTTAGCTGGGAGCGTAGATTGTCCATATAGTTATCCCGCATGAAGTGTGACAGGTAGAACCCCAGCCCAGCTATGGACGCCAGGATAAGGAGGAGAAACGGAATGGCTATCCGCCAGCGGATGCTACGAAACATTTATCCCTCGAATTTATAGCCGACTCCGCGCACTGTGAGAATGCGGCACGGGCTTGCTGGATCGGTTTCAATCTTTTCGCGGAGCCATCGAATGTGAACATCGACCGTCCGTGTATCCCCCTCATACTCATAGCCCCATATCCTCTCCAAGAGGGTGTCGCGGCTGATCACTAGGCCTCGGTTCCTAGCGAGATAAGCGAGAAGCTCAAACTCCTTGGGGCTCAGGCTGAGGAGATCTCCTCCGAGGGCTACCTGATGCCGGGAAAGGTCAATATCTAAATCGCCGAATCTCAGGCCTGGGGGTGCCCGCTCCAGCCCAGACACCTCCCGTGCTGTCATCCCCACCCGGCGTAGGCTGGCCTTTATTCGGGCTAGTAGCTCTCTCAGACTGAAGGGCTTGGTAATGTAGTCATCTGCTCCCAATTCCAGGCCTACCACCCGGTCGACCTCCTCCACCTTGGCGGTGAGCATCAGTATGGGCATGGTCATCCCCTCTTTGCGCAATATGCGGCAGACTTCAAGGCCGTCAAGCTCGGGGAGCATGATATCTAATATCATCAGGTCTGGCTGTTCCTGCCGAGCGACCTCCAGTGCCTCAGCCCCATCAGTTGCAGTGCTTACTTTATATCCCTCCCTGGACAGGCTATATTTGAGCCCATCTAGAAGAGTTTGGTCATCTTCGACGATAAGGATTTTCTCGCCAGCCATGTTTCAGCCAATACTCTCTCGAGATTATGAGTATGTCGGTCACTTCTCAGGTTATTTTACTGTGTATGGTTAGATGATTACAAGAATCACAGATCATTTGCGCTATATAATGCCTTCGCCAGTTAACAATAGTCCAGATTGTGCAACGCGGCCTCATGCAACAATCCTCGGTTATTGAACTCTAGTCAAATGCCCATGTTCTCCGCCTTTTCAAGATTAGCTAGAGTGAATCCCGTAGCCAATCATGATCGGGTTGAGAGATTGCCAGCTGGGCTGCAATATACCGCAGGTCGGAAATAATACCATCGCTGGATGTCGATGACCAGTCTATTGGGCCAAGATCAATGGCCTCCTCGCCCTTATCTTTGGCCCAATATCGGCCGCTATTTTCTAGTATGTCATAGAAAAGTACGCGTCCAGTGTCAGGCGCAGAGAGGCGATAATAATCAAGATTCTCAAACGCCATCCACTCTCGGAGTATGTCGATTGCCTGTCGCATGTCTACCAGCGCCTCGGGGGATCGCAAGACCAAGCAGTGGACTGTGTCGAGTCGCTCCAGAGGTTTTCGCATAACTGATACCTGGTCGAAGTAACAGTTACCAGTCACACATAGTCTCTTTTCTTTCAGCCTCCAGAGAAAGCTGTCCCGCGTCTGAAAACCCTCTAAAAGCTTCAATTCCTCCACGATGTCAGTCGGGGGTGGTGGTTCATATGCAGTCATATGAGATGAGATACGCCATGCGTCTTCAAACGTGCTCTTGGATATACCAAACGGTGGATTTCTGCTAAAATGCTGCCAGAAGTCCCGCAGGGCGAAACGTTCCTCATCCCAGCGCTCAAAACGCGACAACCTAGCACCATAGTAGAGTGACGCAAAAAGAACAGCGGCCGATCGCTGATCCCCGTGCACAAACTGGATGACCTGCGATCGCTGTTGATCGTCGAGCATCCAGAAGCACCCGGTTTGCCTACCATCGCCCCAGAAGAAAGCCCACGTCTTGATCAAAGAGCCTATTATGAATTCAGGCTCAACCCAGTCCTTTGAGAACAGGCGCCAGAGTATGTGTGTGAATATCACGTAGTTCTGAACGACAACTTCAAAGCCAGCCGCATCCTGGAAATCCTTTGTTTGAATGCCCCGCAAGTATCTATGGATGAAGTTTTTCAGAATGCGATTCAGGCGCTGGGTGCGAGATCGAGTACGGATCTCCTTCTCAGCCTGCTCTTGGTCTCGCTCCTCCTCAGATTCCTCGTCAAATTCTACCGTGTCTCGGAGGCTCGCTGTCGTTTGACTAACCAACTTAACATTTCTTGATAGATCCAGTAGTCCGTTGAAGTGATTGGTGATTGACTTGAGAATGACCTGTAAGCGGGAATAACCGTAGCGCGAGTTTGACGAGCTACTGATCAGGTACTGCTGGATCTTGGGGTGCTGTCGAAGCACATCATAGTCGACATCGGCGTAGTTAAGACGGAGGGATTCATCGTCTTCATCATCGTGCGCGGCTGGCAGCGGCTTCCCTGCTAAGAGCCAAATGCTTCGGCGATCAATCGTTAGCGCTGCATCGAGTTCCATCAACAGGCCTTCAAGCTCTGCGTCATCCAGCCCCAGGTCACCCACTCGGTCCAACTTCGAGGCTTCGTGGTCGGCCTGGAGTTCATAGGCCAAGGAGCTTCGATTGCAGACGAACACCGGATTCGAATCCTCTCTCCGATCCCCATCACACCAACGTAAGGTCACCGGAACCGGTCGCTGAAGTAGTTGCACCATCTCTGGAGATATCGTTAGCTCGATCTGATTTGATTCTCGATTCCTCAAAACAAATGTGAACTCTCGATCGCCTATCGCCAAACATACGTCACGAAGCTCGGGCAAGTCTCCCTGGAAGTTCAGATACAAGCGGTCGTGATACCACTCACCGCTGACTAACCGCCATCCAGAAGCAGGGTGATTGTAAGACTCCCCGACCGGCTGGTAAGAAAGATGGAGGGTACCAGGCTGCCAAACTCGTTGAGTATTGAGCGCAGTTAGTAGCTCGTCAAAGGTGTCGCGTGGGCCAACTAGCAGGTTAGCAAGTTCTATGTTGCCCTGTGGTACGGTCAGCAGCATTGCTGCCTGTGAAAGGTTGGGAGATCCTTGAAGACAAATGGCGCGGTCCCTCATCTTTACCAGGTAGAACTTAGCGTGAACATATGGGTTGTTCTCCGGCTTACTGAAGGACTGTAGTTCACACAGATCTCCTAACCGGTCAAGTTGACGCTGTAGAGCACCGGAGTCTACTGACGTACGCCCGGGTTGAATCAGCACATAAGTGCGTTGAGGGCTTGTCATATTGACTAGATGTTGAAAAGCAATAGCATTTTGATCGTAAAATGGAGACAGTATATGCAGTTCCTCAACGGGCTCGTCACCAACCGCCTGCAATATATGATCCAAAAAACTGTACTCCAAATTATGCCGGACTGCCTGCCATCCTTGGTTAAATGATTGGAAAAGCCATCCTGTTACAGCGAAGAGATGTTCGATGTGTCTTGCAGCTGTTGCACTGACGTAGCGGCGACGCAATATGTATTCGATAAGTTCTCGGACAGCAACAAAGTTGTTCAGCGTTTCCGGAGAATCCGAACTGTATTCGTACCGAGTGAACAACTCGCCCCCCGACGCATAGCCTTGCATGTTCAGGTTGCCACTCCCCACTAATAGTCGACCCTGCTCTGGATTGGTTAACAGAATCAGTTTCGCATGGGCAGTGCATGGTGCATATATGCCTTCTGCAACGTAGCGCTGATTTAGGTGGCGGGGCCATATTGTTTGCGCATAGCTGGCGCAGGCTTCAAGATAGCGTTGACCGTCAGCGAGGATGATCTTATTACGACATCTTGCCGCAAACTGCCCCCATAATGCTTGCTCGAAGAAAATAGCGTCTAGGCCATAGGTTAAGATCAAAGCATGGTCCCAGGGGCCTTGGAGTTGGTGTGGTAGTTCGAGTCTGCTCATGCAAGATCCCCTTGTGCTAGAAGGCGGTAGCCATCGGGTGTCAAAGGATGATTTGGCAGATAGAGGTCGCCACACAAGCCCAACTCATGCACAGTCCGGCTCAGCGCATCGAAGCGTGAATCCATGAAACTCAAGCGATTCCATAGCCTGTAGAAGCGGATCTGATCCCCTTCTCGCACGAAACGAAAAGTGTTATCGGGGAGTTTCCCAGTTGCCACAAACTGGTGTTGTAACATAATATAGTCTGCGTAGAGCCAACGGGCGATCTCTCCAATGGTTATCTGTGGTTTATTCTGCAGCATCCGTCGCACGCTCTTGATGAAGCCATCCACACTGAGCCTGCCTTCGGCCCCCATGCGAGAGATCTCCCACTCTGGCTTGAGGCAGAGTGCTGGTTCGTCGAACCGCAGCAGAATCAACGCCAAGATCGTTAGCATGCCAGCGACCATCACCTCAGGATCCTCCGGATTGTTGACTGCCAAGTCATGTAGTCTGTGTTCATGTATCGGGGAATCAATCGTACACGAAGCGTCAAAAGCGGTCTCCTCAGCACCAACGACTCTTTTCAGCCATCGCAGAAGATCATTGAAATCGGAGGCAGTTCCTATACCGCCGTGGGACGCATTTAGCCGCACGGCGAGGTGATCGAAATCCAGAGCCGTATCGAGATGGTCCCAGAAGCTGGAGAGCGGCACAGACTGGACATCGCCGGCTTGAAGCAGTCCCCAATCGCATAGGTAACACCACATGGCATTGAGGGCGAATGCGTAGTATTCTCGTGCCTGATAAAGTCGCCATTTCCGATGGGTGTTCCTTACCACCTCCTGAGGTTCATATGCAGCTCCATGATACGTGTGCCCAAAGTATAGCAATTGCCGAAAGCCTTCTTCATTCACCGGGTGGCCATTGGTCTGATGAGCGATATCAAGGAGCAAGCGAAGAGTCGCACGGCGGGCTTCGGATTCGACCTGAGGCCCTCCGTGAAGGAAGGCCTCAAGAAGAAGGGAACGGTCAGGAGTATCTGGCAACTGCAATTGGCACAAACATGCCTGCCCGATGTATTCATGGACCACATCAATAGGAACTTCGCAGTTGTCAACGTCGAAGTAATCACGATAGTATGTAGTGTTTTTCACAGCTTCGCAGAAGGCTGTGGCGACCTCTTTGCCGAACTCGCTAGGAACGTCAATAGGATAGGGAAAGCCAGGTCCGCCCGGATAGATAAGGCCCAGTTGGATGATCACTGAGCGATAGTAGAGACCGTAGCCCCCCAGGTCGCTCCTAATGTAGTTGAACGCGGTGTTGTACGTATCGCGTCTCTCCCTCGCCAAAGGGGCAGTCTTCTGACCTCCGACAATGCTGTCCATTCCTCCATGTTCCTTATGCTCACAGAGGTAGGCGCCTAAGGAAAAGATAAACTCCCGAGGCCGATAAAACTGCATCCAAGCTTTGTGGCTACGGAGTCTGCGACGTTTCCAAAACTCATGGAGAAGGAAGGTGTAGAAGCTGTGGTAGCGAGGATGCGGTGTCAGCACGTTGATCCCAGGCGACAATGCAGCTAGAATCTGGTCTGCTGACACGCTGCCCAGGCCTAGGTGATCTCGCCCCCTCTTTGGGGGATACATTTGTTCGATCCACTGGGGTTTGATGCCTTCAGTCATGACTGCGCGTTCTCAAGTAGTCAGCAGAACAGAGCGATACTCACTCTAGGCTTGTCAGTCAATCTTGTCAACCTCCCACTTCGAGCAAGCTCGTCGTCAGCAGGAGGGACTTTGCCAGTGGCCTGCGTCGGTCTTCATGTTCTGCTAATATCTGCTCCAGCGCCAAGGCCCACTCTACATTGTGTGCATCCCAGGATTCTTGAAGCTCTTCATCAAGCCTCCCGAGCATCGTAGCTATGGTCCTTAAGGTCCTGAGAGCACCCCGCAGGGCGCCAATATAGGTTTCATCAGACACAGATTCGCTGACCTTACCTAATTGCTGATTGCTCTGGCAGTGTTGAAAGCTTGGATAGTGAAATAGGGCGAAGTAGAGCAGGAAAACCATCATACCACACAATATCTGTAGCAGGCAGCTTGCGCCGCCTTATGCACATGTAACCGTCCTGTTTAACCTATTCGCTATTTTTCATACCAAGCTATGGCCCAGCAAGTCTCACCGTCTTCCCTGTAGTTAAACGTGATGGCATGAAGAGTCCCCAGATTCTCCTTATACCAAGACACGATTGACTCCAACAGTTCTAGGTCGTCAGTCCCCATGAACATGACGCCCTGGCCAACCGAAAGTGCGTACTCAGCCATCATCGTTTCCTCGTCTTAAAAGGCATTGAATTAGGTGCGATACTGGGCCATTAGAGGACCCTTATTCATTCTTTGTCGCCTTTCACTCATCACACAACTGAGCACAGAGACATCAGCGGCGATGATGCCATGAACAGTGACAATCTCATGGATTCACCTCACCCTCCCTAGCCTTCAACGTAACCTACTCCATCGCAAACAGGACACATGTCCTTTTGACGAATCCCCATCGCCCCTCTCAGCAACGGTGGCAAGTCTTTTCTGGGCACTTCGCCAGTTCCGTTGCACTTCGGGCACCTTACCGGATGCTTCATCTTTCTCACCTCCTTTCCGTTTGTCATCTGCCTAAGATAAGCCTTCTGAACATGAGAATGAAGGCGCCAGCGACGACGATGACTGGCACAAGCTTAACCACGATCGAAACCATGAGATCGAAGTTTACCAAGCCGATAATGACCAGCACAAGTACAGCAATTATCACGGGCACCATCAAGATGAGCCTGACCAGTCTACCTAGCATTTATCACCAATCTCCTTTTGAATGCTGATCGCAGCTCCAAGACATTCGCCATCGTGGTTATCCCGAGGTATGAACCCCAGTTGTTGCCTGTTCCTTCCGCTTATCTTGGAGATTGCACTATCCACCTCCTGCGCCCTGAACCTGAGGCATGCTGGTTGATCGCCATGGTTGCCTTGTGTGTATCCTATGACCAGGCTGTATATCACCTCCTGGAGCTGGGCGGGCGTAAAGCTCTCCGTCTTCCGGGCGATGTAGGCCTGAACATCCTTGTCTATGGGCATCCTCTGGCAGAGGGATGATATTAGCTGCTTTCGGTGCTCCAGTGAAGGACGGGACAGTTCAATGACCCGGTCAAACCTTGAAGGCCTCTGGCCAATGGCCTTGTCCAGTACTTGGAGGCAGTTCGTCGTAGCTACGGTGATAAGCTCTTCATGCTCCTCGATCCCATCAAGGGCCGAAAGTAGGGAGAGAAGAGCTGGTCCCCTGGAATATCCCCACTCCATCCTGTTCTGCGCTATTAGATCGATGTCCTCGATGAAGACGATGCTCGGGGAGAGGTCCTGGGCCAGTTTATAGAGCTCTGCAATGTAGTCGTCGTCTTCCATCGCGTTAATGTTGGTCGTCAGGCAAGTAATCCCGGGACTGTTCGCCATTAATGCCTTGCATATCAGGGTCTTGCCTGTGCCCGGCTCACCCACGAGGAGCACCCCTCTCTTGGGAGGAATGCCGTAGCAGGCGAGACGCTCCCTGTTGGCGAAGAAGCCAATTGTATTGGCCCAGATTTCGTCCTTTACCACCGTATCCAGGACTATGCCCTCCCAGGTCCTGGCCGGCAGATTAATGAAGCGGATACGGTGGCCGAGATCTAGCTTTTTGCCCCGGTAGAAGTTCTCATTTCTAGCTATGGTACTTATGCCCTCGACAAAACCCCTTACTTCGTCTTTCTTTGTGGCGGGTCCTTCCACCTCGATCCAGCTACTTCTAAACAGATTTACATTAACGGTAACTACAAAATGGGAGTCGCCCTTCTGCACCAGCATCTGTCCATCCCCTAGGAGGCTCTCGCTCTTATCGCTGTCTGTATAGACATCTATATATATTGGAGAAGGAGTACGGAGTCCTAGAGTCTTGACGACCTTCCACCCTTCTCTCTTCATGTATTGATGAGCAGACCAGGTCAAGAGCTCGCCGTAGTATCTCGGTAGCATAACCACAGCGCTCTCTCTTCGGCCTTTACCCACGAATTTGGCGATGGCAGCTTTGTTCTTTCGCTGCTGTGTCTGTTGTCCTCTGGCAAAGTTCGCAAATCGGTCGGTCATCATCCGTGCCCCGAATTCTTCATCCTCCTCATCAGTAATGGCTTCCAAGATCCGTTCCTCTGCTCGCACCATTTTCTTCCTCTCTGCATTGAAATATGAATTTGTCTCCCCGAGCATTGATAGCCGAGCCCGGGGATTTCTGAGAGAAACAGGTCTTTGAAGGAGAATTCACGCACGTGACGCTATACAGGCGGCACATGCCGTCCTTGTAGTATGCGCATCTGCAACACTTCTCTCGGTGGTTCGTGCCCTGCTTCTCTATCGGCTGCTCCGCTTCTCTCGGCAGCACCGCTGCTTGCGCCCCATTTCCTTTTCCGGGGCTGGCTTCAGCGGAGTCACCACTTAATGTATTTGCCATGCTCCTAAGCTGGCTGATCGTCAGAGGTATCCCATATTCCTCACAGACTTCTTCACCAACGGCTTCCAGTAAACGTTCTTCTCCACTCATATCTCAAACCTCTATTCTTTATCGATCAATTTTTCCAGGCAGATTCTAACATCGACGGATGACAGCATGATGTCAAAAAAAGAGGCTGGCTCTCCAATTTACATGAGATTTTTTGACATTGGTGCTATAATGCAGGCAACGCGTCGGCCTGGCGGAGGGATGGATATGGATCATAGGCTTAACAAAACAGAGCGGCTCATAAAGATCTGGATTCTACTCCTCAACAGCCCTTTTCGCTTCACTACCAAAAACCTCGCCGAAAAATTCGGCGTCAACGTGAAGACGATATACCGGGATCTTGATACACTGGACGTTGAACTCAGAGTCCCCATCCAAAAACAGGGCACGAAGTGGGGGATTGACGAAGGCTACTTTTTGCCACCCATCCGATTCAGCGTGCCTGAGGCGCTAACCATCTTCCTTGCTTCGCGGCTGATGTTGAGCTATTCCCATCGCTACGACCCAAACACCGATTCAACCTTTATGAAGCTGAACTCGGTGGTACCACCCATGCTAAGAGACGAGATACAGAAGACCCTTGACTGGATGGAGGGGCTACCGAGGAATGACAACTATCTGCGCACCATGGCCAAGCTGGCAGAGGCGTGGGTATCGCAGCACCAAGTTAAGATAAGTTACCGCTCGCTCCCAGCGGAGGAGGCGACGGAGCGCATCATAGAGCCCTACTTTATTGAGCCAGTGGCAACGGGGCATGCAAGCTACGTGATGGCATATTGCCACCGTACGGATTCCATACGCACTTTCAAGATGGAACGCATAGATGCTATAGAGTTAATGCCTGAGAGTTATGCGATTCCATCTAGCTTTGATGCCAATGCTTACCTCGGCTCCTCTTGGGGCATTGTGGTGGACGGAGAAATCAAGACCATAAGGTTGAGGTTTACTCCTGAGTTAGCGAGGATAATGGAAGAAACACTGTGGCACCCTTCACAAGTGCTGGAGAAAGAGGCTGACGGCTCCGTGATAATAACTCTTGAAGTTGCAGACACGGTGGAGCTTTACTCATGGATACTGGGATGGGGAGAGAAGGTGGAAGTCCTGGAACCGGAGGAGCTGCGGCAGGATATAATTGACACTGCAAAAGCTATGCTGGATGTTTATCTGTAAAGGTAGGTTTTTTGACATACAGGTGTCATAGCCAAATTCTAGAATGCATTTGGACTCAGCTACAATGAGGTAGCAAGAATCTAATGTTTGATGCCTATCTAGATATCGAGACCACCGGCTTATCGAGGTTCTACCACGATATAACTTTGATCGGCATCTACCTCGTTAATGGTAGCGACAGCAGACTGATTCAACTGGTTGGAGGAGAGGTGACGAGGGATAATCTGCTTGAATCTCTAGAGGGTGTGGATACAATCTTCACCTATAATGGGAGACACTTCGACCTCCCATTCATACGTGCCTTTCTTGGCATAGACCTCTCTGAGAAGTATCACCACCAGGACCTGATGTATGCCTGCTGGAGTAGAAATCTCTACGGTGGCTTCAAGGCGGTGGAGGCTCAGCTAGGTATTGCAAGGCAACTAAAGGGCATTGATGGAGCGGAAGCTGTAGAGTTGTGGTGGAGGTATTGGAATTACGGTGACAAGAATGCCCTAGCTGTACTCCTTCAATACAATAGGGAAGATGTGGTTAATTTGAAGGCTTTGAGGGAGAGGCTCTCGGTTGAGTCACTGTAGCCTTACGAATTAACAGCGTAAATAGGTATAAATCATGACGTATTTGATCTCAGTAGTCAACACTATCGCAGATAGCCTCATGCCAATGTTTGTCGGCAAAGCACAAGAGAAGCAGGAGGAGCAACATCATGTACTACCGCAAGTTCTACAACCTGAATCTTCAGCCTTGTACACCAGTAGAATTCGTCAAGTGTTGGAACACACGCTATTCTCCGGAAGGAGATGTCATCTACTATGCATCCCTTTACTCTGACAAGGCTAAGCTGAGCCTCAAGACGGCGCTGAATGATAGTGATGTCGAGAAGCTCCTGATATGGAAATTTGGCGGCCATGCCTGGAGAAAGTTCTATGAACCCACTCTTTCTATTCTCAACGAACTGAACAAATTCAGATCTCTGAATAAGATAACAACAAGAAAGGAAGAAAGCCTATGGCAAAAGACTAGGTCGGTTTCGCGTAAGGGCATCGTAGCACAAGCTTTCTTGTTTCACATTTCTCGCCCTCATGGCTACCCCATAATCGACCAACACGCGCTACGAGCATACCTGTTTGTTACCACTGGCATCCTCATCAAGGGGAACCCACTGGCCAATACATCCTGCGATACATATGGCAAGTTTCTTTCGATTCTACGGCCGTACGAAGCCTTTTTCTCCTACCTGATGCGGAATAGCGGGTGTAGCTCAGATCCTAAGGCTGTGGATCGGGCACTATGGACCTTTGGCAGATTCCTAAGTAAGGAGGGCACTGGAAGCCGCGCAGCTGGTTACGAGATCGGGGAGACAGTGGCTGTTGCCACTAGGGTCAATATGCCGGCAGGAACAGTCCTGAAAGGTCAAATCATCGATCTAGGGAATTGGGACGTCGGAGGCTGGAGACGCCGCGACTTTCACGTTTGGAAGGATATTGCCACTGGCTACCCAAGAGTTGGGGATATAATAGTCTTGATCGATAGCGAAGGCGACCGTTACCAATCGGTGTTCACCAAACCAGGACATCGGGGTTATGTGTGCTTAGGGAAGCCCAGCAACCTGAAACTTTGGCATCTAAAGCATTACCCACATCATAAGGTGGTTGAGGACGGAGTTTTGTTCGAGTTTACGGGGCGCGATAATGAATTCAGGATCTACACTTCAAAAGAGTGGCATATGAAGACAGCCCATAGAGAGGATTAAGCTTGGTGGTTCGGAAGAACCTCGGGGGACTAGCTGGAATGGTGAGTATGAGCTTACTGGAGTAGCAGAGATCAATACGGGAAAGTGGGAGGAGTCAGCAATGTCAGTCTATTCTCATTCCCAGCTAGGTACGTATGAACAGTGCCCGCTGAAGTACAGGCTTTGCTACCGGGACAAGATCAAGCGGGAACAAGAAGGTGTCGAGGCCTTTCTCGGTCAAAGAGTGCACGACACGCTCAAGAAGTGCTATGACGATATCAGGCTTACCAAGCTGAACACCCTGGGCGATCTGCTTTCCTACTACGATAAGGTCTGGCAACAGAACTGGAATGACTCGATTATTATCACCAAGAAGGACGTAACGCAGGACCACTACAGGGCGCTGGGCAGGAAAATGATAGAGACCTACTACACGCGGTATGCCCCGTTTGATTCAGATATAACCATAGGTACTGAGGTAGGCCTTAATTTCACACTTGATGACGATGGTAAATACCGGATGACAGGTTACATTGATCGGCTCTCACGAGCCCCAGACGGTGCGTACGAAATTCGCGACTACAAGACATCGGCTCACTTGCCAGGCCAGCAAGAAGCTGATAGAGATAGGCAGCTTGCCTTATATCAGATCGGGGTGCAGAAGAAGTGGCCGGATATCGAGAACTTCAGGCTCATCTGGCACTACCTCGCCTTCGATAGAGAACTTGTTTCATCGCGCTCCCCGGAAGCTATCTCAAGCTTGGTTCAGGACACCAAGCGCCTGATCGATGAGATAGAGTCTGCCCAGGATTTCCCGCCAAGAGAATCCCCATTGTGTGATTGGTGCGAATATCCTGACCTCTGCCCGCGGAGAAAGCATATCTTCAAGGTGGAAGCCCTACCTGTAAACGAATATCTCAACGAGCCTGGTGTAGTCTTAGTCAACAAGTATGTGGAACTGAAGGAGAAGGAATCGGAGATAGGCGAAAAAATGAAAAAGGTGAGAGAAGCCATCCTCGACTATGCGAAGAGGGAAGGGGTGGAGGTGATAAAGGGGAGCGACCGCAAGCTTAGCGTCAAATTCGATGAGAAGCTGAAATTCCCGGGGAAGAACGAGGAGGAACGCCAGGACTTGGACAGCATAGTAGTGGAAGCAGGCAAGTGGATGGAAGTGTCCCAGCTCGATATGACGTCACTCGTCCGGGTTGTTGAAGAAGGTCTATGGGATAGGGGACTGATCGATCAGGTGATGAAGTATGGGAGGCTTGAGGAGAGCAGCACCGTTCGCATATCAAAATTGAAGGAAGAAAAGTAAAGAGGTACAAGACTGTGAGAGTTAGAAAGGGTAAGGTGGCTGTAGCTACTGCCTGCGGGGAAGGAAAGAGAGCAGGGACCCTGCCTGCATTGGAATTATATACAGGCTCGCGTATTAAGGCAGTATATAATAGAAGTTGTGACCAGCCGATGTTTGTGTTAAGCAGCGAATATGGACTGATTCCAGTGGAAAAAGAAATTGCGTGCTACAACAGAATTATGGATGAGAAACGGGCTAAGGAGTTGGCACCTCAAGTCGCTCAGGTATTGAAGAACATAGAGTGGTTAATATATTATCGCACAGGTGCGAGGAAGGACTACACCGATTGCATAAGGCAGGCAGCAAGCATGTCTGGCACCAATTTGGTTCTGATTGGTCCTCGTGGTCGGTATCTTAAACGTCTTGATGCCATTGCAAAAGCTATTAAAGCTATTACAAGTGGAGAAATCTCGGCTCTAAGCGAAGAGCCTGACTTGGAAATCGTAGCTAGTGAGATTAACCCAGTACTATCGCCGAACGTGGTCAAAGATGTTACTGAATTCAGGAAGTGGCAGGAAATCCCCGGTATCCTAATAGAACGGGGTGGGGAGCTACTAGCGCAACCTCGTAGTAGAATCGATTTTTCGCGGAACATTGGTGCCGACAATTTACTGAATGATCTCGATAACTATCCACACGCTTTTGTACTAGCTTGTGTGATGGATAGACAGATGAGGGCGGAGCGAGCTTGGCTAATCCCCTACGAAGTTTCAAAGGAACTGGATGGTTTCGAGTTTCGCAAGCTTCTATTGCTAGACGTTAATGCAATTAAAGAAATTTTCAAAAGAAAAAGTCTACATCGCTTTAATGAGGTCATGGCTCATAATTTCTATTTAGCTCTTCAGAGAATTCACACAGAATATCATGATGATGCTTCGAATATCTGGAAAGGTAACCCTAAAAGTGCCACCATTGTTCGGCGATTTTTGCAGTTTCATGGGGTAGGGATCAAAATAGCTTCCATGGCTGCAAATATTTTGGCGAGAGACTTTAAGATTCCAATGGCGGATAAACTCTGCATTGATATTTCCCCAGATATTCAGGTGAGGAGGGTTTTTATCCGGTTGGGATTGATAGATAAAAATGCTACAAACGAAGAGTTAATCTATCGTGCTAGAGAATTGAATCCTGAATATCCAGGCATCTTTGATGTGTCCGTTTGGGAAATAGGAAGGAAATGGTGCAGACCTAGAAATCCAAAATGTACGGAATGTTATTTAGAATCACGTTGTCTAAGGATTATGGAGTAGGCAGTGATCAAAAGGATTCTATTCGTCTGTACCGGAAATGCCTGCCGAAGCCCAATGGCAAAAGTCCTATTCGAAGATATGGTGAGCAAAGACCAGTCGCTCCGGTCGGCTGAAGTCGAGGTGGACAGCGCTGGTACGGATGCAGTGTTGGATGCCGCAACGCCGGAGGCCATTAAGGTTATGAGCGAATATGGCCTAAACTTAAACAGCCACCAACCAAAGACTGTTCATAGTGGTCTGGCCGATTGGGCCGACTTAGTGTTGGTCATGGAATCTTGGCAGAAAGGGGAAGTTGCGCGCCAGATCCCTGCGGCAGCGGAGAAGACCTATATGCTATCGGAATTTGTTGGGGAAAGAAGCGATATCCCAGACCCTTATCACCGCGGACTTGAAGCATATAGAAAATGCGCAGCTTCGCTTCAATCCCTATTGAATAAGCTGGCAGAGAGACTCGAAAGTTGATCAGAATATATTGAATTCTGGCATAGAGGAGAAGGGAATGGCTTATAAAATAATCCACGAATTTGAGGTCGAAACAGAGCGAGATGACGATGAGGACGATGAGAGGCGATATGTAGCTTATTGTAAGGGGCTTACAGGCTGTCGCGTTCACGCAAGTACAGAAACCGAGGTCCTGGAGAAAATAGAAACAGCTATCAGCATATGGCTCGACTTCGCAGATCGCCAGATGAATGATGAATTTGACGTGGAGGAATATTTATGATGGGAAAGAGGGGCATGCCATATAACATACGATTGCTCGAACGCTTAATATGGCATAAGCGGGTGATGGGCGCTCGACACATGAGGCACGTAAAGACGCTGAGACCACTTCGCCTGAGGATGGATAAAAGCAGGCGTGGGATGAAATTGGCAGGTATCTGCAGGTGAAAGGAGCGGGATATGCTTTCCTCCCGGGAGAGGCTTGGAGATTGGATACGTGCCCACGTAACCGAGGAGAGGTTGAAGCGAGTCGAGAGAGTGCTTGAAGAGGATTCTCTATATCCTCCATCAGAGCTGATCGACTTCAATAGCTGGGCTCTGCCCGAGACAGTGTACAGGATCCATCACGATTCCTTCAAAGCCATATCCGGCTCAGAGTCGATGGCGACCACCTCGCTGGAGCAGCTCCTTTACCTCTTCTTCGATGGAGAAGGAGAATCCACGGAATTGCGAAAGAGATTCCTAAAACGCCTGAGAAGTAGAAAGTCTACCCTATACCACTACTTCATGGAGGTTGAGAAGGCAACCAAGAGATATAGAGAGTGGTGGGGAGGAGCAGACCTCAGAGGGTACCTCGATATCAGAAAGGACGCCGTGAGGCTGCTGGGAGCTGCTATGTTCTGGTATGTTACTCTCCTCGCCTGCATAGAGGTGTCCAAGAAGGCCCTGGCAGACGAGAGGTGGACACCAGGCCAACTCCTGACTTGGGACGAAGCCATAGCTTCATATGTGGCCTACTGGTTTGCCACGAGGCGTGAATTAAATCGGTATGTTCTATTGTGATAGGAAAGCGCTCTCCCGAAGCGATACGGATGGGATAGGCGTGATTGAACGAAGTCCAGTTTGTGCCGCCACGAATAAACAAAACAGGGGAAGCGGATCGAACCCGCTTCCCCTCCATATTCGGGAGCTAGAGCCCCAGCCCCAATTGCTTCGGGGCTCTAGCTTTAGCCTCAGCCCTCGCCTGTCTCCTCTCTGCCCTTCCTCTCTCCTTCCTCGCTTTGACCCGCTGGCGATAGATCCACCTCTTCAACTCCATGAGCAGGCCCATCTGGTAATCGTTGAGGCTGTCCTTTCTAATATCGTCCGGCATCCTGTCCCTCATCACCCGGCTGCCCAGGTAGAGGTAGATTCCCGTCCAGTCCGAGTCCAACGGCGCCTCCAGGGCGCGGGGGTACATATAGGCGAGGGCCTCAGCATCGGTGGCCACCTCTTCCTCCCCCTTCATCAGCTGAGCCAGGCGCTGGAGCTTGACCTCTCCCTTAATCCACTCAGGCAGCGTGTCCATCCAGGGAGAAGTGAACACGATGATTGGGTCGGTAATGGCGCCCACTAGAGCGTCGATCTGCCTGTCTATTCTTTTGTCCACTGTCTGGTCTCACCCCCTCTCCAGGGCATAGTTCGGGGATACCCCGGACCTTCGTCCAGGTCTAGAGCTTCAGTATTGTCTGGTGAAGATAAGGCTCAACCTCCGTAGCCTCCACGATCCCAGGGTTTTGCCCCCAGCCGTAGGCGCAAAACAGGCATCCCTTGAACGCTTCCCTATCCCCAGCCTCATAGCGCTCCACCAGGTAGCGCCAGCCAGGGCAAAGTCGCCCGTTCACCCTGACCCTCTCCTCTTTTGCCCGGCACTCGAGGCGCAGGTATGCTACCTTTCCCTCGCCCCCATCCGTCCAGCCCTTACCCCTAGTAACCCCCGGCTCCTGCTCCTTTGGCCGGTTGGGACAGAGATGGTACTCATACTGGCTCAGGCGGACATGCCCACAATAGGGGCAGGGAAACACCTCACGCTCCTCGACCTCACCCTGCCCGCACTCCCCGCAGGCGCTGTCGGTCACCAGCTCCAACTCCCCATCGCCGCACCATGGGCACACCTCGGGGATCTCACCGCCCAGGGCTGATAGGGTATCCCCCATCCCGCACTCGGGGCAGCCGTAGGCCGGCTCGGCGGTAGGGTCAAAGATCCGGCAGACGGGGCAAACCCTGCGTCGCTCGGTGAGGAGGCCGAGCTGCTTAGGTTGCTCTCGCCACCACACGGTCTCACCCCCTCTCTCTATTAAATTTTTGGCATAGGCCGGGGATTAATCCCCTTTACTCGATCTTCTCTGCGCCCAGGATGACATCGTTGAGCTGGTCGATGATGGGGACAAGTTTCTGCTCAAGCTCAGGATGCGCCCTTACCACCGCCTCCAGGTGGTCCCTGGCGTAAATGACCGAGAACAGGGGATCATATCCCTCGGCAGTCTCCTGACAGGACTGCCAGTGGCTCACTTCGTCGCCTCCTTTCTGTTCAGTTTTGGGCATAGATAGGGGACCAACAGCCCCCTATCTACGGCAACCCCAGCACCCTCCTTGCCTCTTCCAGCGTAGCCGTCTCAGGACTGAGAAAATGCTCTCCCAAGACAGCAGCCAGGCTGTCAAAGTCAACATCGGTAACGATGCCGCCCCTGGCAGCCGCCCACTCTCCGATAAGATGCGCCAGCTCCTCATCAGTCATCGCACTCCCCCTTCCAGACCATAGCTCTGGCATCGCCGCAAGGGAGATGCACTGGGAGGCCGGCGCCTGGCCTCGCTACTTCCCTTCTCCCCCTGCCTGGGGATACCTGGTAGCTCCACCAGCACATCCCCCCTGCGGGCACAAAGAAGGGGCTGAACCCCCACGCCTGGGGGCGCAGCCCCTCTCCTCGAAGAAAGCAAAAAAGCGGGGTTACCCCCCGCTCTTCTGCGTGGCTCTGTTTTCGGGCTTTACGCTCGGTTATGCTACTGCTACAGGCTCTTTCGCCTTGCGCTTGCGCTTTGGCTTGTCCTCGGCGGGCGCTTCCGCCTCACCCTCGGCTACAGGCTCGGCTTCACCCTCGGCCTCAGCGGGGGCTTCAGCCTGTGGCTCATCCCCCCACTTAACCGCCATCGGCATCACCACCAAGCGGTAACCGTCAACGGTAAAGAGCATCGGGTCGCCTGGGTTTTTGACCTTTACCTCGGCCATTCCCCCCAGGGCCTTGAGAACCTGGGCAAGATAGCTCCCGCTAACTGCGGTCTTTGCTTCCCCCTCGGTTTCGGCCTCTATGGTCGCCTCCCCCGCTCCATCGCTATCGGA
>Ga0180432_10004595_pt1 | contig 18817 bp, 15 predicted proteins | sample SS_ome_10_FD_132414 | JGI IMG/M metagenome (GOLD analysis project Ga0180432, IMG submission 132414) | Hypersaline lake sediment archaeal communities from the Salton Sea, California, USA - SS_1_MS_2 metaG | ecosystem: Environmental > Aquatic > Non-marine Saline and Alkaline > Hypersaline >...
ACCTTGCGTTTTGCGAGTTATGTCTGAACCGGGCAGCGGGGCGAGACGCCCCGCCTACCCCTATGGGTAGCCCCCGGCGTCTCGCCGGGGGTGGGCCCGGAGTGCAAGGTTATCGGTTGAACGGGCCACTAGCGACTTCTTTCCGCCCTTGCCGTTGTCTGGGTTCATTCTGCCTTTCCGTTCTCCGCGCTCTCTGCGCTGAGCCTTTGCGTTTCCTCGGAAATCTCGGCCAGGAGCTTCAGCGTCTCCTGCGCCTCTTCCTCGTCCACCTTCTGGATGGCGAACCCGGCGTGCACCAGCACGTACTGGCCGACCTGCGGCTCGTCGAGCAGCATGAGGCCGACCTCGCGCACGGCGCCGGCCAGATCGACCTTGCCGAGTTCGCCGTCAATGCTCACGATCCTCGCCGGCACCGCCCAGCACATCTCACGCCCCGCCTTCGGATTCGAGCCGCGCGAACGCCCAGGCCGCCTGGCCCAGGCAGATGCCGCCGTCGTTCGGCGGCACCACCGTCTGGTGCAGGACCTCGAAGCCTTCGCCCCGCAGGTCCGACAGGACCCGCCCGACCAGCGTGCGATTCTGCATGACGCCGCCCGAGAGCGCAACGGTCGCGATGCCGCTCTCTGCGCGGAGCCGCCGGCAGGTCTCGACGATGGCCGCCGCCATGGTGTTGTGGAACCTGGCCGCGATCAGGCCCGCCCCCGCGCCGGCGTCCAGGTCGGCGCAGACCGCGCGCAGCGTCTCGTCCAGGATGATCCGCTCGTTGTCGTAGTCGAAGCGGTAGGCCCCTTCGACGCCGGGCGTGCACCGCGCCTCCAGCTCGCAGGCCGGCTGCCCCTCGTAGGTCGCCCGCGTGCAGACCCCGAGCAGCGCCGCGACGGCGTCGAACAGGCGCCCCGCGCTGGAGGTGAGCGGCGAGAACTCCCGCAGGTCCATCACCTGGAGGGCCAGCCCGCATTCGCGCTCGCCCATAGCCGGGCGGAGCCGGGCAGTCGCCTCCTGCGGGCCGAGCGCCGCGGCCAGGTGCGCCAGGGCCATGCGGGTCGGCTGCCAGACGGCCTGCTCGCCCCCCGGCATGGGGACGTAGGCGAAGTGGTGGCGGCGCTCGTACGTGCGCCTGTCGGCGATCATGAACTCCCCGCCCCAGACGGCGCCGTCCTCGCCGTAGCCGCTGCCGTCCCAACTGACGCCGATGACCGGGTCCTCGCGGCCGTTCTCCGCCAGGCAGGAAACGACGTGCGCGTGGTGGTGCTGCACCTGCATCAGGGGTAGGCCCCGCGCCGCGCTCAGTTCGCGGGCGAAGCGCGTGGTCGGATAGTCCGGGTGCAGGTCGCACGCGACGGCCTCCGGCTCCAGCCGCAGCAAGCGCGAGAAGTCCCCGAAGGCCGCCGCGAAGTGCGCCGCGTTGTCGGCGTCCGAGACGTCCCCGATGTGCTGGGACAGGAAGGCGCGCCGGCCGCTGGTCAGGGCGAACGCGTTCTTCAGCATCGCCCCCGTCGCCAGCAGCGGGGGGCCGTCGCGACCCAGCGAGATCGGTTCGGGCACGTAGCCCCGCGACCGGCGCATCGGCAGGGGCGTTCCGTTCAAGGCCGCCACCACCGAGTCGTCGCAACGGTTCACGATCTCTCGGTCGTGCGTCAGGACGCCGTCCACGATGTCGCCGAGCTCGGACAGCACGTGCTCCTCCGTGACGGCGATCGGCTCGTCGGACCGGTTGCAGCTTGTCATTACGAGGGCGGGCGGCGTCCCGTCGCCGTCGAACAGCATCGCGTGCAGCGGCGTGTAGGGCAGCATCACGCCCAGGTGGGCGAGCCCCGGCGCCACGGCCTCGGCTGCGGCGCAGTCGGGCCTCTTTCGCAGCAGGACGACCGGCGCCTGTTCCGAGGAGAGAAGCTCCTCCTCGAAGTCCGACACCTCGCAGAACCGCCTGCACGCGACCGCGTCGGGGACCATGACGGCGAACGGCTTGGCCGGGCGTTTCTTGCGCCGGCGGACCTCCTCGACCACGTCCTGCCGGGTCGCGTCGCAGGCCAGGTGGAACCCGCCGACGCCCTTGATCGCCAGGATCGCCCCCTCCCGGAGCATCCGGCTCGTCCTTTCGAGCGGCTCGTCCAGCTCCGTCCCGTCCATGTCCAGGAACCGCAGCGACGGCCCGCAGGCCGGGCAGGAGAGCGTCTGGGCGTGGAAGCGCCGGTCGGCCGGCTCGCGGTATTCCCGGTCGCACTCCGCGCAGGGCGGGAACCGGTCCATGGCGTTCCTCTGCCGGTCGAACGGCACCTCCCGGGCGATGGTGAACCGCGGCCCGCACGCCGTGCAGGTGTTGAAGGGATATCGGCGCCGCCGGTTCACCGGGTCGCGCAGTTCCTCCCTGCACTCGTCGCACGTGGCCAGGTCCGGCGGGATGGGCAGCAGGCTGCGCCCGTCGGAAGAGCTGCGCACGATGCGGAACGCCGCTTCGCCCTGCGGCTCGACCTCGGTCACAAACGTCTCGTCCACGCGCGCCCGGGCCGGGATGATCTCGGGCAGGTCCCGGACGACGGCGCGCAGGACGTCCTCCGGCGCCTCGGCCTCGATGACCACCCCCTCGGGCGTGTTCCGGATGCTGCCGCCGCACCCCCGCGCCGTCAGCGCCCGGTAGAGCGTGGGGCGGAAGCCCACGCCCTGCACGCGGCCGCGCACGGTGATGCGATAGCGCTTCAGCGCGCTGCCGGTGGTCCTGGATACGGCCATGCGCGGGCCTCCGTCAGTCGGCGACGTTCGTCCGGTAGAAGTCGCACAGGTCCCTGACCGGACAGCTCTCGTGGTCCGGCTTCCTCGCGGTGCAGATGCGGCGTCCGTGCGTTCCCAGCAGGAGGGTGGCGCGGCTCCAGCGGCGTTCGGGGATGATAGCGCAAAGCTCGGCTTCGATCCTGTCCGGCAGCTTTTCCACCGCCAGGCCCAGCCGCGCGGCGACGCGCTTGACGTGCGTGTCCACGGCGACGGCCTGCCGCCCGAACGCGCCCGCCAGCACGACGTTCGCCGTCTTGCGCCCGACGCCGGGCGTCTTCGTCAGCGCCTCCAGGTTGGCCGGCACCTCGCCGCCGTGCTCCTCCACCAGGAACCTGCAAACCTCGCGCACGGTCCGGGCCTTCTGCCGGAAGAAGCCCGTGGGCCGGACCATCTCCTCCAGGTCGCCCTGGTCGGCCCCCGCCAGGTCCTTCGCGGCGGGATAGCGCCGGAACAGTCCCGGCGTCACCTGGTTGACGCGCTCGTCGGTGCACTGGGCGGCCAGGATCGTCGCCACGAGCAGTTGCAGGGGCGTCTCGAAGTCCAGGTAGATGCGGGCGTCGGGATGGGCCTTCCCGAGCCTGTCGAGTATCTTCCGGGCCTTCGCGGCCAGGGCCTCATCACTCTTCGTCTTTGGGCTTCTGTCTGCCATCACCCGCCTCTTGTGCCCTCTCGACGACGAATATCGCCATGCTGCCGAAGAGGTTCGCCATGAACCCCGGTAGGCTGCGGTACCTCGCGCTCAGGTAGATGGTGTCGAGCACGTGGACGCCCTGTTCGCGACAGAACCGGAAGAAGTCCTTGATGGTCAGCAGGTGGATGTTCGGCGTCTCGTACCAGGAGTAGGGCAGCACGCCGGTGACGGGCATCCTGCCGCGCAGCAGCAGTTGCAGCCGCACGCGCCAGTGGCCGAAGTTCGGGAGACTGATGATCGCCCGCCGGCCGACGCGGAGCATCTCCTGCACGACGCGGTCCGGCTCGCTCGTCTGCTGAAGCGTCTGGCTCAGGACCACGCAGTCGAAGCGGCGCTCCTCGAACATCCCCATCGCCTCCAGCATGTCCCCGTGATAGACGGGCACGCCGCGGGCGATGCACTGGTGGACCTGGTCCAGGTCGCTGTCCACCCCCAGGCCCGTGCAGCCCTTCTCCTGGACCAGTTGGTCCAGCAGCGTGCCGTCCCCGCAGCCCAGGTCCAGCACGTTCGAGCCGGGCTCCACGTATGCCTCTATGAGCTGATAATCCAGCCGGACCGGCATCTTGCTCGCACCTCCTCAGGCGCGCTGCTCGCGGACGGAGCGCTGCTGGTGGCGCAGGAACTCCCGGATCACCTGCGCGAGCTGCTCGTCCTCCAGCAGAAAGGCGTCGTGCCCGTAGTCAGAGGCGAGCTCGCAGAACGTCGTCACCACCCCGTTCGCCTGAAGGGCCCGCACGATCTCCTTCGACTGGTACGTCGGGAACAGCCAGTCGCCGGTGTAGGAGATGACCAGGAACCGGCCCCGCACGCCGCTGAAGGCGTTGACCAGGGAGCCGTAGTCGGCCTCCAGGTCGAAGTAGTCCATCGCCTTGGTGATGTAGAGGTAAGAGTTCGCGTCGAAGCGCGCGACGAAGCTGTCGCCCTTGTAGCGCAGGTAGCTCTCGACCTGGAAATCGGGCGGGCCGAAGTCGTAGCCGACCTCCTCCCGGTCCTGGAGGCCCCGGCCGAACTTCTCGCGCATGGACCGGTCGCTCAGGTAGGTGATGTGCCCCACCATCCGGGCCACCCCCAGGCCGCGCGCCGGCGGCGTGCCGTCGTGGTAATCCCCGTTGTTCCAGTCGGGGTCGCCGTAGATCGCCTGCCGGCCGACCTCGTCGAACGCTATCCCCTGGGCGCTCAGGCGGCTCGTCGTGGCTATCGGAATCGCGGACACGACCATCTCCGGGTAATCAATGGCCCACTGGAGCACCTGCATCCCGCCCATCGAGCCGCCGGTGACGCAGAGGAGCCTGTCCACGCCGAGGTGCTCCTTCACGAGGGCGTGCTGCACCTTCACCATGTCCTGCATCGTCACCATGGGGAAGTCCAGGCCGTAGGGCCGGCCGGTCGCCGGGTTGATCGAGGACGGCCCGGTGCTGCCCTTGCAGCCGCCGATGCAGTTGGAGCAGATGACGAAGTACCTGTCCGTGTCGATCCCCTTGCCCGGGCCGATCATCACGTCCCACCAGCCCGCCTTGGGGTCGTCCGGCGAATGGCGGCCTGCGACGTGGGCGTCGCCGCTGAGCGCGTGGCAGATCAGCACGGCGTTGTCGCGCTCCGGCGTCAGCTCGCCGTACGTCTCGTAGGCCACGTCAACCGGGCCGATGCTCGCCCCCGAGCGCAGCTTCAGCTCGTCAGGCGGCTCGGCGAAGCACCATTGCCTGGTTTCGACGACGCCGATGGAACCAATAGCGTCCATGTCGGCTCCGGACTCCCCTGACGGGCATGACAGCACGAACCCCAAAGCGCCCATCGTACACTACGAGCCCCGGAATCTCAAGCTGGCGCGGCGTCTTTGACCGACGGCGGGACAGTATGCTAACATATGGGCCTGCCTGCGAGCGGCCCCGAGGCGGCGTAGCCAAGAGGACCAAGGCAACGGTTTGCAAAACCGTCATTCACGGGTTCGAATCCCGTCGCCGCCTCCATCTCCTTCTTGCCCTCCTCGGCCACGAGAGGGCCTCTATATGCCCTCTGCGGGGTTGCGGGCTCGTGCGGTTTCTCGGCAATTTCGCACGTCTTCTGTCCAGATAGGTCTGAATCAACCGTCTGGAATCGCTCCTGTTTGGCCAAGCAGAAGGCCAAGACAGATTGAACTGGCGCGGTCCTTCCCGCTTCCGTAGCGACCCCTTCCGTCCCGGTCGCAGCCGTCCGTGCGCCCATTTCCCCGTTCAGGTCGGGCAGAAGGTTCACGGCTTCCGACTGCGCTTCCAGAACGGAGTGGGTGTAGCGGCTCATGGTCAGATTGATGTCCGAGTGGCGCGCCAGAGCCTGTGCCGTCTTCGGATGCACGCCACTGCCGGCCAGGTTGGTGATGAACGTATGCCGGAGGGCGTGGAAATCGGCGTACCGGCCCTGGTCGTTAACATACGGGATCCCCGCGGTCTTCAGGTCCTCGCGGAGCATTCGGGCCGTGTGCCTGGTGATGGGCGGGAACACCGGGGCATGGGGCAGCTTGAGCCTGCGGAGTTCCCTGAGCAGGGCGGCCGCGTCGGTACGCAGCGGCAGCACGTCCTCGCGCCGATGCTTAGAGTAGGTGGCCGCCACGGTCAAAGTAGGCGGATCCGACTTCAGGTCCAGGCTGGCGGTCGCCAGGTTCCACACCAGGCCCACCTCCTCCCACACCTTCAAGTCCTTCGATTTCCAGAGCCGCACGCCGTCGTTATTCTGGAAGTCCGCGCACGCCGGCTCCAGCGTGTTGACCTTCGTCGTGCCGGTCATGTAATAGGCATTTCCCGCAGCGTCACAGGTGATCTGTGGATCGCGCCGGGCCGCGCCGATGTCGGGCTTGATAACCTCCTCGGCCTGGACTGCCAGCGCCACGAGGCCCAGGGCAACTGCGCCTGACAGAGCTTTCAAGCTGCCTCTCATGCTCCCTTCCTCCTTGCTGCGACTGCGGCGTGCCATCGCCCGTCACGACCCCGGAAGATCGTCACCTGTCCGGCCTGCGGCAGCACGATGCGGAGGTCTTCATAGGGGCCATAGACGGCGTCCGAAACGGCCTCCACCACGTCGCCCCAGCGGGTGGTAGCGGTCAGGCGATAGCGCCCCTCTTCCCTGCGCAGGAAGAAGCCGCCCCGGCCGATCTCCAGCGGACGGCGCCCGAGTTCGCCGCCTTTGATACCCAACAGCCGGGGCACCTCCGCCATGGCGCTCAGGTCGTCCTTCAATCGGGCGATCCAGCCGTTGCCGAACAGCAGGTAGGCGGAACCGTCGTCATCTTCGAAAACCGTAGGGTCATAGGCGAAGAGGCAGGCATCGGTGTTGTTCTCGGTGCCGGCCCCCGAATCGGCGATGAACCCGACCGTGCCGTGGCCCCCCGCCGGGCCGATCATTTCGTACGGTCCCTGCGGCCCACCAGTGGTGCTCCTGAAGATGGCAATGCCCTGACGACTGCTGGAGGCGGTGAGGTACCAGCCCCCGTGCACACGATGTAGCTCCGGGGCGATCAGGCCGCGGTCGTAGCGCGGCTCCAGGCTGTCGGGCGGCGAGAAGTAGTATCCGAGCGCGCCGAACCCCCCGGACGGCTTGTCCGGCCCCATGTCGAAGACCTTCCCCAGCGGCTCCCACGTCTTCAGGTCCGACGACTTCCAGAGGTAGATCCCCGTGTTGTTGTGGAAGTCTATGCCCCCGTCGGTCTCGGTGCCGGCCGTGCCGGTCAGGTAATAGACCGTCTCCCCATTCCCTTCCACCCTCGTGATCGCTGGATCTGCGATGGGCAGGTCCGCCGTGATCGTCACCACCGGATATGCCGCTTTCACGTCCGTCGCTTGCGGCCTGATGGTTTCCGGCTCGAAGCTCCAGGTCAGCGAGGCATCGCCCGGATTGCGCGACCTTACCTCGTAACGCTCCCCGTTCCACGTCAGGTCGACCGGCACGGCCCGGACGCCGTGGTCGGGGAGGAATCCGTCGTTCGTGAAGGACGTCATCCACCACTGCCCGTCGTTGTCCTGCACGATGCCGGCGTGGCCGCCGTGGGGCAGGACGGCGCGGCTGTTGTGGTAGGGGCCGATGATTTCGTCCGCCCAGAAGATCTGCGCGTCGTAGGTGCCGAAACGCCTGTAATTGCCGTGCCAGGCAGTGCCGAGCATGAGATACTTACCGTCAACCTGGTAATAGTAGCGGCCCACGTCACCACGGATGAACGACGAGCCGTCAACCGTTTCCACTTCGTAAGACTGGCCGCGGCCGGCGGGCGGACGGTATCCGCCTTTGGCAGCGGGGAGGGGGCGGCCCAGGTCCAGCTCCACCTGCGGCGTGACGGGCCAGAGATAACTCCTCACGGCCAGCCACAGGTTGCCCTCGTAGTCCCTCCTGACGTGCGCGGATCCCTTGATGCCTCCCGGGTAGCCGACGCGGACGACCTCCCAGGGGCCCATCATCGTTCCGGACTTGCTGCGCAGGACGCCGCAGTTGTCGCCGGCGGAGGTGGTGGCCCAGAACGTGTCGTTCTCGAAGAAGAGCTTGCACGATGTCATGCGCAGGTTCTGCCAGCCGTCACCTCGTCCTCCCTGCGCCGGCCGGTACTCGTACCAGGGCAGGTCGGTGACCTTCTCCAGGCCGTGGAACTCCAAGAGCTCCCAGGGCTCGGCGCCGGCCAGGTCCTTCCCCCGCAGGAAGACGTTGGACTTATCCAACCGCCCGTCGTTGTGCAGGCCGCTGAAGTAATAGTAGCCGTCGCGGCCGTTGACGATGCCGATGTCGCGAAAGGTCAGGTCGCTGAAAGGGCGGGCGTTCTCCCAGCCCCATGCTTCGGTCACGACCCGGCCCTGTTTCCACGGCCATGACAGGTCCCGCGGGTAGTAGTACTTGACCGTCGTGACCCAGTCCACCGGCACAATCGCCGGCCGGTCGCGCAGTGCCGCACGGGAGTCAACGCCGTTGAAGGTCGAGTACCACTGGCCGTCCGGGCCCTCGAACATCGTCGCCTGTCCGCCGTGTGCCACCGCCAGCAGGCGGGGACCGTACGGCCCGTAGACCGAATCGCCAACGGCGACGAACGTGTCATAGCACGGGACGCCGATCCTTCCGTGGATCCCGGCGGCAAGCAGATGATACTTCCCGTCCCTCCTGAACAGGAACGCGCCGCCGGTCCCGACCTGCAGGGCCTGCCCGCCGGGGCCATTCACTGTTTCACTGCCGTCAAAGGGCCGAAGGAGCCGCGGCTCCTCAGCCAGCCCCGTCATGTCGTCCCTCATCCGTGCGATCCAGCCGCCGGCGAAGACCCAGTACACGGTTTGGTCGTCATCGACGAACAGAGAGGCGTCCTGTCCGTCCGTCGTGATCAGCCCGACGTCCTCGTAAGGCCCTTCCGGCCTTCTGCTCGTGCTTTCCAACAGCCCGGTCCCCTGCGGCCTGAGGGCATAGGTCAGCCACCACGTTCCCTTGGCGAAGTGCAGTTCGGGCGCGATCAGGCCCTTGAACTCCGACTCCCCTGCGGCCGTCCGCAGCAGGCCCAGGTCGCCCTGTCTCGCTTTGTTCTGCTGAAGGCCGGCCACCTTGCCCATCGGTGTCCAGTTCTCCAGGTCCGGGGACGACCAGACGTAGATGCCATCGTTGACGGCAAAGTCAATGGTCCCGTCTCCGCGTGGCGTGCCGCTCGTGCCGGTCAGGTAGTAGACGCCGTCCGGCCCGCGCGTCACCGCCGTGTCGCGTAGCGGCGTGTCGAACAGCGGCGAGACTTTTCTGTAATCGAACCGCGCCCGGTGCTCTTCGGACGCCGGCGGGGCATAATCGCCGACCTGAGGGAGCACCGGTGCGGCGGCACTCAGCAACGCGGGCATTCCGGCCGCAAGACAGGCCTTCAGCAGCGCGACCAGATAGCTGCTGTGGACATGTGGAGGTCTCATTCCGCGGTTCACTGTTCGTGGTCTCCGTGGGAGCAGGTGTCTCTCAATCCGACCTGTCGGGTACTCAGTCAACTCCCGAGGCATCCACTTCAATGTTCAGTTCTTTCTGGATTCTGTCGACCGCGACTTCGCGGGGCTGGATGCCCTCCATAGCGGCAATCGCTGCCGCGGCGCCGGCTGCTGCGCCGACAGCCAGGGCAATCCGCTGGACGCGGTAGGAGGCGTGTGCCTCGTGGCTGCCGCTGATGCAGCGCCCGGCCACCAGTAGCCCATCGACGCGGCGTGGCACCAGGCAACCATAGGGGATGTCGTATGGCTGCACGGTTTCGGCGAATCCGTGGGCCTGCCCGACTCCATCCGGGTTGTGGATGTCGATCACGAAGGATGCATCGCGCACGATGGCGGCGCGGCGCTTGCGTCCGGCGACCAGATCGGCGCGAGTCAGGTAATCCTCCCCAAGCACACGTCGCGTTTCGCGCACGCCGACTGCGGCGGGCAGTTGGGAGATGAAGCAGTGCTCGTATCCCGGGGCGTGCCGCCGCAGGAACCGGGCGACCATGAGAGCCTGGCGACGCCCCTCCAGTTCCGCCCGTGTCAGGTCCTTCACCCGAGTGCCGTCCACGCGATTCATCTGTGTCGCGTTGACGATGCGCTCTCCCCGTCTGGGCGACTCGTAGAGGCGTATCACCCCTACGGATTCGGGCAGCTCGCCAGACGCCTGCCCCGTCATGACGACGTCGTGCCAGATGCCTTCCGGGACGTCCACACTGTGGGCTTCCGGCTCGCTGCCGCAGAGCAGCGCGCGCTGCTTGTCGACCCCGCCGAGCCGGAACATGACGGACATGGGCTGCATGAGGCCATCGCTTTCGCGCCCGATTTCGTAGTCTGCGCCCGCTGCACACGCGACATCGGCATCGCCTGTGGCGTCAACTACCACCTTCGCGCCAACAGAGAGCACTCCCTGCTTGCAGAGCAGGTCAACGCCCCGGACGACGAGCCCTTCCGTGATAGCGTCGAAAACCCAGCAATGAAGCAGTACCTCTGCTCCCGCCTCCTGGAGCATGTCCGCGTAGACGATGTCGAGCAGCTCCCAGTCCCCCCCGACCGCGGCGAATCTCCGGTCGAACTCTGCAAGGAAGTCCGAAGCCGCGGCGCCCATCAGCGGACTTGCCAGGCAGATGACGCCGGCGCCGCCCAGTCGCCCGTATCTCTCGACGACGAGGGTCCGCGCCCCTGCACGGGCCGCGTGGACCCCGGCGGCCACGCCGGACGGTCCACCGCCGGCGACGAGCACGTCCACGTTGCAGCAAAGCTCCCGCTTGTCCGTCGGTTGGACTCCCAAAGGCGGCCTCCAGCTCGCGTTCTTCTCTCGCACGGGCACGGGCACCGTCGCAGGGGATGCCCGCCCGGCGCGGGGACGACGAGTTTGCTGATTGCGTCCCCGCCTCATTCGTTTTGCTCAAGGAAGCGGTTGATGGCGTCATGGCCCGGTCGCAGGGAACCGTCCGGCTCGACGCAATGCAGTGTGCCTGGCTCGGTGACCCGACCGTACTCGGGCCAGTGCAGGTCGGCGATGTAGCTATGCTGCAAGGCGTAGATCAGCCATCCGATATTCCGTTGATTCAGTTCGTTTAGGTGAAAACTGATGATGTCCACACGCTTCGCATTGTCGAGCGATCCCCAGCACGCCTCGCTGCTGATCAGTGGCTTGCCGGTCCGCTCTCGGATCTCAGCCAGCGCATCCAGCTCGCGGCGAAACTCGTCCTTCGTGGCCGGGTCGCCCATCCAGTACCGGTGGAAATTCAGCACATCGCTCAAGTGCAGCAACGGCTCCAGGAACTTAGCTCCCGCCCAGAATCCGACCGAGAGAGGCGCCCGCGCGCCCTCCTCCTTGCACAGCGCGTAAACGTCTTCCAGCCATTGCCGCTCATGCGGCACGATGTCGGTGTACTCGGTCCACGCGCGCTTGCTGAAATAGGCAAACGGCTCGTTGCAGAGATCCCAGCAGAATACGCGCGGGTCGTCGCCGAACCGTGACATCACCGCGCTCACGAACTCGCGCCACTGCCGGTCGAAATAGTGGTTGGCCCAACTTCGCTCCGGCAGAAAATGGTCGAGAAAGACCCCGCCCCATTCAGGGCTGCCGGCGTGCCAGCGGTTGAACAGGACCGGCATCACCGCCATCCCGTGCTTTGCCGCGATCCCGAATGCCGTATCCAAGTTCGCGATGAACTGGTCGCGTTGCTGCTCCGAACCGGCGCCAAATACTTCATAGGCCAGCCAGAGCCGGAGGCCATTCATCTTGGGGAAGTGCCTCTTCCCCCAGCCCAGTTCGCGCTCAAAGGCCTGGGCGTCGAAGCGCCGCCAGATGTCGGCGCCGGTGTACGCGTAGCCCGGCTGGTAGTTGAAGCCACGAATCCGTTGGACACTCAGCGTCGCGGTCATATGCTACCTTCCTCCTCCGTTCGAAGAGCCCGGTTTCGGAGACCGTCGCCCCATGCGGCGGCCCCACGTCAACGATCAGGTGCTTGCTCAGGTGCCATTCTCCACTTGTGCGATCTCAGTAGACACTCATCTCCCGCACGCCAGCCTCATATTCGAATTGGTGTTCGATGACCGGCGGGTCGGACTTCAGGTCCACATGCAGGGGCCAGATAAACGAGCACTGAGTCGGATTCTCATAGCCAGACGACTGGTTCGAGGTGTAGAAGCGGCCGTTGTGTTCCACGATGTTGCCGTTCCCGGTGTAGGGCAGGATGCTGACGGGCCGGTAGACGCCGTCTATCCGGTCGGACCAATACCACGTCTGATCGTAGGCGCCGTAGCAGTTCAGACCCATCCAGAGGTACTTCCCGTCAACCTTGGCCAGGGCGCAGCCGCAGTCATTGGCCGCCTCGGGGTGGTCCTCGATCAGGCCGCGCTGTCGAGCCCGGGCGAAAGCAGCCGCCAGCAGCGACTCGAAAGCCCCTTTTTTAGCAGGCGCTGCTCGGCATAGCAGAGGGTGGAGTAATGCGGCACCTTCTTCAGCCCCAGGGCCTTGCGCAAGTCCGAAAGGTCCGCCAACAGCTGCACGACGCCCCGATAGTCCGTCTTGAAGAACTGACGCAAGGGCAGGATGGCGAACAGCTGCCCCTGCGTGAAGTCCTTGCGGGAGAAGCGGTTGGAATAGGCCGGCAGCCCCTTCTGGCCGACCGCGAGGGCCTCTTTGGCCAACGCCACGGGCGACTTGGTCATGGAACGATGCGCGGGTTTCTCTTTCATGCTTCGCCATCATGCCCAGTCCGCTACCCCGCTTTCAAGACCTTTTCAACAAAGCAATCCCATTTCTGACTGTTGAAGGTGGCCGCCAACGGGGCGGCGGGTTGAAATGTCGGACTCAGCGTGTACTCGCCATTGACCAGGCTCATGCCGGATCCGTAGCCCTTCCGCAAGTTATGGAGGTGAAGCCAGATCGGCCAACCTGGTCCGACACTGTGCTTGTGGGTCCATTGTTTCCCCGCCGAGACGCCGAGCTTGGGATGCATCTGCGGCGCCGTGCAGCCGGTAAAGCTGTTGCCAAAGGAAAAGACATCCATCTTCGCCGGCGGCTCCGCCGCCAGGACCATCTCCGCGGCCAGGATCATCCCGGCCGCCATCACAACATACAACCAACGCTGCCCACTCAACATGACGAACTCCTTGTCGATCTCCTGGGTTAGAGATACCGGTTGATGATTCCGTGACCGGGGCGGATGGAGCCGTCCGGCTCGACACAATGCAGCGTGCCCGGCTCGGTGACCCGACCGTACTCGGGCCAGTGAAGGTCGGCGATGTAGCTATGCTGCAAGGCGTAGATCAGCCAGCCGACATTGCGCTGGTTCAACTCTCCGAGTTGAAACTCGATGATCTCCACCCGCTTGGCATTGTCGAGCGAACCCCAGCACGTCTCGCTGCTGAGCAACGGTTTGCCGGTTTGCTCGCGCAACGCCACGCACGCATCCAGTTCCCGGCGAATGCCGTCCTTGTGGGCCGGGTCGCCAAACCAATACAAGTGAAAGTTTAGTACGTCGGAGATGTGCTGCAGCGGCTTCAGAAACTTCGTCGCGCCCCAGAAGCCTACCGATAGCGGCGCTTGCGCTCCGCCGGCTTTGCACGCGGCATAGACATCTTCCAGCCACTTCTGTTCATGCGGAGCCACATCCGTGTATTCCGTCCAATGTTTGGGGGCGTAGGAGAACGGCTCGCCGCACAAGTCCCAACAGACCACCCGCGGATCGCGCCCAAACCGCCCCATCATCGCGCTGACGTATTCGCGCCAGTCTCGATCGAAATAGCCATTGGCCCAACTGCAGCCCGGCAGGAAATGGTCGAGGTACACGCCGCCCCATTCGGGGTGGCCCGCATGCCAGCGGTTGAACAAGTTCGGGATGACTGCCAACCCGTACTTGGCCGCGAGGCCGAACGCGTTGTCCACGTTGGCCACGAATTGCTCCTGTTGTTGCGGGGCTCCGGCGACGAACACTTCCCAGGCCAGCCACAGCCGGACGCCGTTCATCTTCGGAAAATGCTTCTTGCCCCAGCCGAGTTCCCGGTCGAAGGCGGCCGCGTCGAACCGCCGCCAGATGTCGGCCCCGGTGTAGGCGTAGCTGGGCTGGTAGTTGAATCCGCGGATGTTTTCGATGCTCAGGGCCATGGTTGCTGCGACTCCTTGTTCTTTCAGGTGGTTGCCGTTGCGAATGCCAGCCTCGGCGTGGTGACGCCCTGGACGCCCGGCGAACTTCCGAACGGGCGGTCAGGCGGGAAGAACGGCCGCCGGTTCATCTGCCCCAACACCCAGAACTCCTTGGACTGCATATCCCACACCAGCCCCTCGTCTTTCCAAGTGGTAAGATCTTTGGACGACCAGAGCTTGACGCCGTCGTTGTCCACGAAGTCCGGTTGGCCCTGATACTGACCAGTGGCGCGCGTGCCGGTCAGGTAGTACGTGCCGTCCGGCCCGCGGGTCACTGCCGCGTCGCGCAGCGGCTCGCCGATCTGGGGTTTGGTGGTTTCCGCCGCACTCGCGGCGAGGGTTATGGCCACCAGAAGGGCGGCGACGAGGATGCAATGTCTGGCCTTGCTCATGGCGTTCATCGTGTTTTCCTCTCTTTCAGCTTGCACAGTCATTTCATTCTCTGCCGCCGGCTCCGCGAGAGCTCGCCTATCGCAGGGAAATCTTCTGCACGACAATCACGTCGTCGAACTTGGCCCGGTTTGCCTGGGAAAACAGACCGATCCGGCCGGCGGTTGCGCCGGACGCGGCGACTTCCGCTACCGGATCGCTGTCGATGTACCCGACGAACTTGCCTCCGCTCAGGTCGAGTTTGAGGTTATGCCAGGCGCCGGCCGGGCTTGCGAACGGCGCCTCGGCCAGCGTTTGGCGTTCGCCGTCGCCTACGCGCACGATGCGAGCCTTTTGGCCGTCCATCTCGAAGAGCAGGTGGTTTTTCCCATCGCGGGCCGCCGCGATGACGCCGATCGTACCTTTATCGGCGATCCGGCGGGCGTTGACTTTGACGAAGTAGTTCTTCCAGGATTGCTCGCCGGCAAGGGATATTTCCGGGGAGTCGCTCTCGTCGATCTGCTTGTAGAACTTGTGGCAGTCGCCGTCGAAGACCCATTCGCCGCTCGCAGGCCGCCACTCGACGTCGAATTTCTCGCTATACTTGCTGCGGATGAAGGGCTCGTGCATGAGGAGCTTGGCCTCGTAGTTGTCGCGTAGGATGAATCCGTGTTTCGGGGCGTCCTCGAGTTTGAGCCCAGCAAAGATATTCTTGTTATCGAACCCGCAGTTTTCGATGACGGAGTCCCGCCAGCCATATTTGCGGTCGTTCCGAAACGCGCCCGTGCCCGTGATCGGAGATTTGATGAAGACGCAACCCCGTAAATTCACATCTGAAGTCTTGATGGGCTCGATCTCGGATTGGGGGCCGCCGATACGGATATGGAAATCGGAATTCAGCAACACCGAGTCGCGGTATTCGAAGTCGCCGTGGACCGGGATGTTGTCCGCTGGCCACCAGAGAGCGCTGCCGCCGCCACAACTGCCGTGCGTTACCAGGAGATTCCGGACGCGTGCGCTCCGCGGATGGCTGAAACCGGCGTTGCCGGCCGGATAGTCGTAGGAGCAGTTGGTGTATTCGAACTTGGCGTTTGGGTCGGGTTCCTGGAACCAGAGGTAGGCGGCAGCCATGGCAGTTTTGGGATCGAACTCCACCAGGCCGTCCGGTAGATCGCGGTCCATTTCCAGCTCGCCCACCGGAAGTTTGGAGTTGTGGTTTCCCAAGCTCCATCCCGGCCCCTCGGGCGGCGGCTGGTCCTGGGGGGTGATCCGCACGCAGTTGCCCGCGAAGGCCCGTTCGCCGGTCGCCGGGTCGTTCCAGTACATCGGCGCGGGCAGTTCATAGACGTCCAACGCGCCGATGGCGGAAGTGGAATAGAGAATCGTCCGTTTGTCCTTGATCTTGCGGACCAGGCAGCTCGCCTTGGCGGTGTTCTGAGCGTCGTCGCCGCCGCCGTAGACGTAACAGCGGTTGATCCGGATATTCCCGCCACCCTCGAACCAGTAGAAAGCGTCACGGGAGGTCGGGCAGAGGAAGCCGGCCTCCGGGCTGAAGTAGACTCCGTCCACCTCGACCCCTCGGACGGCGTAAAACCGCATTCCGGTCAAGGCTGCGTTGTCGAACCAAAGATTGCGCAAAGTCACCTTGGTGCTGCAGCCCGCCTGGAGGTTGTAGGCTCCATCGGTATGGGAAAAGGCTGCGTACACCACGTCGCCGGATTCGATTCCTTTCTTTTTAACGTCCACGGCCACTTTCTGGAGGCGCTTTTCCTTGTCGATGGTCTTCCACGGACCTTTCAACTTCCCGTCGAACTGGACACGCTTGCCGCGGGAGTTGATGCCATAACCGCTGTCCAGCGACTCGCTCGGCCGCAGACCGCCCCGGAGGTAGTCGATGCCTTCGACCAGCGGATAGCCTTCCGGGACGTGGCCGATCATATAGTCGTGGCCGGTTTCCACGATCTCCCAGACGATGGTGAAACGCTGATCCATGTCTATCTTTAAGTTCTCGACCGCGATGTCCTCCGAGTGGAGGATGTTGATCTGGGATGGCGGGTAACCGCCGATCTTCAGCGCGTTATGCCGCATCAGGACGGTGGCCGGCTTCTCGTCTTCGTCCACCGCGCCGAGTAGCCGAATCCCTTTTTTGCCGGTCACGTCGATGAACCCCTTGAGACCTTTCGAGTAGGTCTTGGGATAGCCCGGCAAGTGCTTGTAGCCGTGCAATCCGAAATGATGGACTTCCGGGTTGTCGAAATAGTATGTGCCGCCGTCGAAGCGGATGGTGTCGCCCTCCTTGGCCTCGGCGACGGCCTTGTTGACCGCCATGGTGTCGTCCTTGCCGTCGTCGGGGATGGCCCCGAAGTCGCGGACGTTAAGTTCCGCCGCGCTGGCGGCGAGAGTGACGGCCACAAGCAGGGTGGCGGCGAGAATGGTGTGGTTTGATTTTCGCATTGTTTTTCCTCTATTGATTCATTTCCACCAGGTAGTACATGGTTTTGCTTTGTTTGCCATCGATGGAGAAGGTCGATCCGTTGTGTATTTTCAGACTTTTCGCATCCTTCTTGATTCGCCCGGCGTGATCAAGGGGCAGGACCGATTTGATTACGCGGTCTTTGATGGTGATGGTCGCCTCGACCGGTTCGAGCAACAGGGGTTCACCGCCCTTCTTGAGCGGATTGTCCGTGAACTCGTCGAAGACCATGCCGGTGTTGGCGTCGCGGCCGAAGGCGGTGACCAGCAGCCGGTCGTCGTCGCGCAGGGTTCCGTCTTTGTTCAGCGCGGTCACGTAGAGCTTGAGCGCGGTGTCTTGGGTGCGGCGTATGGTCACGTCGCCAAGGTCGATGGTCCGGCCGCCGGCGTAACCGATGACAGCCTGGGTCCCGGGCGTGTCGACCGTGTAATAGCCGCGGCCTCCGTAATGCCACTGGAGCTGTCCGGTGGTGGAGGTGATCACCTTTTTCGCGGTGTCGATGAAGCGGGCGAAGTCGGCTTCCGCGGGGTGCTCGGGCGGCGGGGCGTCGATGAACTCCAGGACCACCCGGCCGGCGGCCAGGACGTTGTCGGGCACGGTGGCTTCGAACTCCTTGTGGTTGCCGCCGGCGTCCAGGAAGCTGAACTGCTCGGTGATGCCCACGTCGCCCCGCATGAGGCCCGGAATGCTGATCCTGCGCCGGGCGACAATGTCGCCGGTCTTCACGTCGCCGCGGTGTACGCAGCGGGCCAGAGCCGGCCACTGGCCGACCTGGATGAAGTCGTCGCAGCATATCTGGCATTCACGAGAGATTACGTTGCGGATTTCTGAAAAGCTGCTCGAAAACTGACACTGGGCGGCCCAGCCCTGCAAACCCAGGCCGTAGAAGTTGATGGTGGGCACGTTGAGCGGTCCGCCACCCCACTCGGACAGGTTGAAGGGCCGGTCCTCGATCTGCTGGAACCCGATGGACAAACAGCCGGCGCCGGGGCGGTCCATGATTGTAGGCGAGTAGGTGTGCCGGTCGATAAAGCCCACCTCGTAGTCGGTGAGCAGGTTGAACAAGTGTCCGTACCAACCCCAGCCACGCCAGCAACTGCCGCAGATGGCGCCCTGGTAGCCGGTTTCGCGTATCGCCGCGACAAAGCGGTGGTAGAAGGCGTGTTGTTCCTGGTAGAGGAACAGCAGTGTGTCGCGTTCGCGGGGATTGAGCGTCGGCCTCTTCTCCCACCAGGGGTAGTTGGTGCGCAGCGACCGGTCGGACAGCGTCTGTCCTTTGGGATAGTGTTCGCCCCAGGCCTTCTCAAGGGACTGCTGGTTCTTGTACTTGTCGCGCAGGAAGTCGTTGAAGCGGTGCTGCAGGTCGCGGTAGTAGGATGGCCAGCGCTTTTTGACGCTGTCGAAGTGGCAGGGGTCGTCGAAGATGTCGTCCTCGTTCTGCAGTTCGATGTAGGCCAGGGCGGGATCGTCGGCGTAGCGGATGCCGGTAACTGTGTTCTTGCGGTTCAGAAGTTTCACCACCCGGTCGATGAGCAGGTCCTGGATGTCCGGTGCCACGGTCTTGAGCAGAAGCACGTCTCCACGCTTGTTGTTGGCGAGTATCTCATCGTAATATTTGACCTTGTCCTTGTCGGCGGGGCTGACCGACATGTGGAAGACCGGGGACCAGGCGGAGTAGATGCCGCGTTTTCTCGCGGCGGCGTGGAAGTAGTCGAAGCGCGGGATCAGCCTGGGCGATGGCACGCTGTGGTCATTCGGCGTCATGACGCCCCTCGGATCGCTCTTGATGAACTTATGCAGCCTGACCAGATTGACGCCGTACTTGGCCCAGCGGTCGCACCATTGATCGGCCCTTTCCCGGGGGCAGGCCATGTCGGCCCAGGAAATGTTGACGCCGAAGAATTTGATCGGCGTGC
>Ga0180432_10004598_pt1 | contig 18813 bp, 14 predicted proteins | sample SS_ome_10_FD_132414 | JGI IMG/M metagenome (GOLD analysis project Ga0180432, IMG submission 132414) | Hypersaline lake sediment archaeal communities from the Salton Sea, California, USA - SS_1_MS_2 metaG | ecosystem: Environmental > Aquatic > Non-marine Saline and Alkaline > Hypersaline >...
CCGATGGCGCACCATAGGCCCTACAAAGGCGCCATTCCGATGGCGCACCATCATCCCTACAAAGGCGCCATTCCGATGGCGCACCATAGGCCCTACAAAGGCGCCATTCCGATGGCGCACCATAGGCCCTACAAAGGCGCCATTCCGATGGCGCGCGCCATAGGCCCTTCAGGCGATGCGCACCTCGTCCGACAGGTACACGTCCTGAATCGCACGGAGCAGCCGGACGCCCTCGTCCATCGGCTTCTGGAACGCCTTGCGCCCAGAGATGAGGCCCATACCACCCGCCCGCTTGTTGATCACTGCCGTGCGCACCGCCTGCGCCAGGTCGTTGTCCCCCGAGGCTCCGCCCGAGTTGATCATGCCGATTCGCCCCATGTAGCAGTTGACCACCTGGTAGCGCACCCAATCAATGGGATGGTCGCCACCCAGCTCGTCGTAGACCTTGGGGTGCGTGCGGCCGAAACCGATGGCCACGAAGCCGCCGTTGCGCTGGGCCTGCTTCTGCTTGACGAGGTCGGCCTCGATGGTGACCGCCAGGTGATTGGCCTGCCCAGTCATATCGGCAGCAGTGTGATAGTCCACGCCCTCGTGCTTGAAGGCCGGGTTGCGCAGATAGGCCCACAGCACGGCCACCATGCCCAGTTCGTGCGCATAGGCAAACGCCTCGCTCACCTCCTGAATCTGCCGCCGCGACTCGGGCGAGCCGAAGTATACCGTCGCACCGATGGCCACCGCGCCGAGGTCGAAAGCCTGCTGCACGCTGGCGAATATCGTCTGATCGTGGAAACTGGGATATGTCAGCAACTCGTTGTGGTTGATCTTGACGATAAAGGGGATCTTGTGCGCGTACTTGCGTGACACGGCCCCCAGCACGCCCAGCGTAGAGGCCACGGCGTTGCATTCTCCCTCAAGGGCCAGTCTGACGATGTTCTCGGGGTCGAAGTAGATCGGATTGGGGGCAAAAGAAGCGCCAGCCGAGTGCTCGATTCCCTGATCCACAGGCAGGATGGACAGATAGCCTGTCCCCCCCAGCCGTCCCGTGTTGAAGACCATCTGCATGTTGCGCAGCACCGCAGCCGGGCGATCCGTATGAACCATCACCCGATCCACGAAGTCTGGCCCGGGCAGGTGCAACACATCGCTTGGGACGCCCTCACACGTGTGATTCAACAAGTCCCCGGCCTCTGCACCCAACAGGCCCATGATGTCCGTGCTCATATGTATCCTCCTTCGTCCCTTTCCAGATAGCCTGAGGGTCCCTCGCGTCCGGGGAACCCGACAGATCTCGCTACGAGGTTGAGCCGGCCGTCGCCAGCCGCTCAACCTCCACGGCCAGAACGACGTACTCCTGCTTGACCGAGTCCTGCTCCTGCACCTGCAACCGGTCCAACAGGTCGCCGATCAGCTCCGCCTTCCGCTCGGCATCCTGGCGCGACCAGGTGCGGCTCTTGATCTCCAGAAACACACCCGACAACTCCGGCTTCATCACGTGATCCAGGTTGATCGCGAAGTCCGTGCCACCGTAGCGGATGCGGTAGCGCCAGCGTTCCTTGTGCACCTCGATCTCCCTGGCCGGCTTGAAGTACTCCCGATAGAAACGCAGGCTGCGCGTCGCAGGAGCATCGAAACGCGAGCGCGAAAGCAGCACCGACTTGGCGTATTCCCGCTCCTTCGTCTCGCCAATCAGCGTCAGCCGGTAGACCACATCCTGCACCTTTCCGTCCTCGCCCAACACCTCGTCCTCACGGTAGCGAATGCGACTGTGCCAGGAATCGTCGAACAGGAAGTAGGTATCGTACTGGCGACGCCGGGACGGCTTGACGATTAGAACGTCCGGGCTGTTCAGAAAATCCATAACGGCCGATTCGTCCGTCAGGAGCACCTTCACCTGGACCTCGAAGGTCTTCTTCTGAGCCACCTGTCCGATGGCCAGCAACTTGCTGAGCACGCTCTCCTCACGAGGAATGAGGAAGGCATCAATCTTGGAGGCGAGGTCGGCCGCCTCCTGCATCAACGCGTCTTCGTCCACAGTGAGCAGCCGCCGCTCGCGCATCAGCCACCGTCCCTGGCACATTACATCCCTGACGTCAGCCCCCTTCGTGGCATAGACCAGTTGGGCATACAGCGCGTCGGCATCGCGCGTGAATCTGGGCGTGTTGTGCACGCTTTGGAGGTCGACCACGACGAGATCGGCCCGCTTGCCCGGTTCCAGCGAGCCGATGTACTCGTCCACGTGCAGTGCCCGCGCACCACCGATCGTCGCCATGGCCAGAGCCTGCCGCGCCGGCAGCGCGGTGGGGTCAGCGCTCACCCCCTTGGCCAGCAGGGCCGCCAGCCGCGTTTCCTCCCACATATCCAGGTCGTTGTTGCTGGCCGGGCCGTCGGTGCCAAGCCCTACGTTGAGCCCTAGCTCCAGCATCCGCGCTACCGGGGCGAAGCCACTGGCCAGCTTGAGATTACTGCTGGGGTTGTGCGTCACGCCGACGCCGTGGCGCAACAACGTGACCATCTCCGCCTCGTCCAGGTGCACACAGTGAGCGGCGGTGACCTTCGCGTCGAAGACGCCGTGTTCCTCCACCCAGGGCACCATGCGCATCCCATATTCGGCGCGGTGTTCCTCCACCTCCTGTGCGGTCTCCGCAATGTGAATGTGCAGCGGCACGTCGGATTCCAGCGCCAGGGCGGCGCACGCCCGCAGCAGTTCTGGCGTCACCGTATAGGGCGCGTGGGGTGCCACGGCCGGCATGATCAGCGGGTGCCCTTTCCAACGCTGGATAAAGTCGCGCGCGTATCCCAGGCTCTCGTCGTAGCTCTGGGCATCAGGCGAGGGGAACTTGAGCACCGTCTCGCCGCAGATGGCGCGAAGCCCCACCTGCGCCGTGGCATCGGCGACGGCTTCCTCGTAGTAGTACATGTCGGCGTAGCAGGTTGTGCCAGAGCGAATCATCTCGGCGCATGCCAGTTGCGCGCCTAGCCAACAGAAATCCGGTCGCACGAACTCCTGCTCCACCGGCATGATGTATCCCATCAGCCAGACGTCCAGCCGCAGATCATCGGCCAGGCCCCTGAGCAGCGTCATCGGCGCGTGGGTGTGGCCGTTGACCAGGCCCGGGATGACGACACACCCGCTGCAGTCCACCACGTCATCGGCGCTGTATGCGGACGTGATACGTTCGACCGGACCGACAGCCTCAATGATCCCACCACGGACGGCGATCGCCCCCGGATCGAAGAGGTCAAAGCCGTCGCTCATCGTGGCGACGCTACCACCGCTCAGGATCACGTCAACCTTTATCTGAGTCCTCGCATCGCTCATAGCCCATCCCCTGTTCGTAGTACGACAACTAGACTTCCGCCGCCGTCCCCACAAAGGCGCCATTCCGATGGCGCACCACCACGCCCACAAAGGCGCCATTCCGATGGCGCACCGCCGTCCCTACAAAGGCGCCATTCCGATGGCGCACCACCACCCCCGCAAAGGCGCCATTCCGATGGCGCACCAGTGTCCCTGGATCTGCGTGTCCGCGATGGTCTAAATTGGTACATTATAGTCCGAATCGTACCCCGATGCAATCTTGCGCACTCTCCCCAACTCCGCGAGTTTGTGATATAATGGCCCCGTCAGAGCGCATACCTTTCAGCACCAAAGCGAGGGGGGCCATGCAAGCATCAGACGTGATTGCCAAGAAACGCGACGGCGGCGAGCTCTCGGGGGAGGAGATTGAGTTCTTCATCCAGGGGTATACCCAGGGTGCAATTCCCGACTATCAAGCGGCCGCCTGGCTGATGGCCGTTTACATCCACGGCATGAGCGATCGCGAGACGCACGATCTGACGTTAGCGATGGCACATTCGGGCCACATGCTCGACTTGAAAGACGTGGCCCCGTTTACCGTGGACAAGCACTCCACGGGCGGGGTTGGTGACAAGGTGAGCCTCGTCGTCGCCCCCCTGATCGCGGCCTGCGGCGTCTCGATCGGCAAGATGACTGGAAGGGGACTGGGCTTCAGCGGCGGCACGGTGGACAAGCTTGAGTCCATCCCGGGCTACCGCGCAGACCTGAGCGAGACGGAGTTCAAGGCCCAACTCAAGGAGATCGGCATCGTCCTGACTGGACAGAGCGGAGAACTGGCACCCGCCGATCGCAAACTCTACTCGCTGCGTGACGTGACCGCCACGGTCGAGTCTATCCCCCTCATCGTCAGCTCAATCATGAGCAAGAAAATGGCCGCTGGCGCTGACGCAATCGTGCTGGACGTCAAGACAGGCAGCGGCGCGTTCATGAAGACGCTAGAGGACGCGGAGACGCTTGCCGAGGCCATGGTCCGCCTGGGGAAACAGGCCGGGCAGAAAGTGGTCGCCCTCATCTCTGACATGAACCAGCCGTTGGGCTGGGCAGTGGGCAACGCGCTCGAGGTACGAGAGGCGATCAACATGCTGCACGAGGGCGGCCCCGCCGACTTCCACGAGCACTGTATGGTCGTGGCTGCGGAGCTGTTGATGCTGGCCGACAAGGCCAGCGACACCAACGCAGCACTCACGCTGGCGCTGGAGACCCTGGCCTCTGGGGCAGCCTGGCACAAATTCATGGAGATGGTAGAAGCCCAAGGCGGTGACCTGCGCTACATAGAAGAGCCGGAACGGCTGCCGCACGCCCGGCTGATCGAGCCTGTGCCCGCACCGCGCAGCGGGTATCTGGCTGGCCTGAACGCCGCCGAGGTCGGGATGACCGTGGTCGACCTGGGGGGTGGGCGAAAACAGAAAACCAACTCGATTGACCACAGCGTCGGTGTGATCGTGCACTACAAGGTGGGCGATCTGGTCCAGAGGGACACTCCCCTTTTCACTATTCACGCCAACGACGAGGACAGACTGGTGGCCGCGCGCGAACGGCTGTTGGCGGCGCACACATTCAGCGATTCTCCTGTCCACCGACAACCGCTCTTCTACCGGCGGGTCGCCAGCTAGGGCCTCGCCCCCTTTCGTAGTAAGGCCCGGATGTCTGCATCCGCCAGGTCCGCCGGAGTGCCGTGCCCGGGTCCGGACAGGGCCGCACTAGCGCACGAGCTCGATCGCACCACCTGCGCCGATCCGATACGCGTACACCGGGGCTGCGTTCCATCCACGCGCCTCGTCGAATACGATGGAGCCGAGCAGCCCCTCCCGGTCTGTAGCAAGGAGTGCCGCGCTTACCCCCCGGCGCGTCGGTGTCCCACCCGCAGCGACGTCCCGGCCCAGCGCCTCCAAAAGCACCCACGTGGCCTCATAGGCCGGGAGAGCCAGTGGACCGGGCGACACGCCGTTGGAAACAGCCCGATAATCGCGGGCAAACTGCTCCAGAGCGACGGAAACGGAACCGCCCAGAACCTGCGCCGGGAAAGGCCAGGGCGTGACGAAGATCGCCCCATCGGCGGAGTCACCCGCGACGGCGCAGAAATCCGCCGCGGCCATTTCCGGACCACCCAGGAATCGCCCCTCCCAGCCAGCGCCGCGTAGCGCGACGACGATCTCAGCCGCCGTCACCGGATCGGCATCGCATATGACCGCACCCACACCCGACGCCGCCAACTCCTGCAACCCATCCTGATCCTGCGGCGAGACGGATGGCCCCAGATGCCAGGAGCCAGAAGCGCCCTGGAAGTCACACGCGTGCGCTCCCCGGTCCAGTGCTGCTCCCAACGCGCCACCGGAGGTCACCAGCGCCACTGAGGGTCGTTCCAGCGCATCGAGGCGCTCGAACAGCTCACACGCCACTGCCTCGGCCGGGGGACCCAGGCGGTAGGTGCCCGCGTCGTCGGTGAGCGCCGGGAGGAACACCGCCGGGGCGACGAGGGGGATACCTGCCCCGGCGTAGGCGCTCACAGCGGAAGAGGTCGTCTCCTCGCGGAAATGGCCGATGGCGGCGATGACCTCTGGATCAGCCGCCAGCTTGCGGGCCTGTTCAACGGCCATCGCAGGATCGGCGCCGTCGTCGTAGGCGACCAGCTCGACGCTGTAGCCCGCCGGCCCGGCGGAGGCATTGGCCTCCCGCAGCGCCAGGCGCACCGCATAGATGACATCGTAGCCGATGTAGCGGTAGCGGCCCTCAAAGGGCGCTACCAGGCCAATCTTGACCGTCGGCCGCACCGCGCCCGGGAGGCGCGTGTGGGGCACGACGCAGGACGTCAGGACAAGCGAAAGACAGAGGACGAGGGCAGCCCCAGCACGACAGTCAGTAGGCAACAAGCCGCGCCCCACATATCGCGTCCTGCTTCTTGCCTCTTGCATATTGCAGCCCGCTGCGCTACGGCACGCCCCCACCGCACATATCGTAATTACTGATGTGCTCCTGCTCCGTCGTGGCAAATAGGTGACTGCCGTCGGCCCTGTTGCAGTCCACGAGGAAGAAGTAGTACTCGGTGTCTGACGGATACGCGCTGGCCTGGATCGAAGCCAGGCCCGGGCTACAGATCGGGCCGGGCGGCAACCCCAGGTTGCGGTACGTATTGTAGGGCGATTCCCAATCCAGGTCATCCAGCGTAAGCGCAGGCCACCAGTCATCGGGCCCTCCCATGCCGTATTGGACAGTGGGACAGGCACTGAGGAGCCATCCTGCGTCGAGACGGTTGGCATAGACGCCGGCGATGACCGGGCGTTCCTCGTCCAGCACCGCCTCGCGCTCGACGATGGAAGCCAATGCGATCAATTCGTAGATGTCCAATCCACGGTTGGCCGCTGCTGCCTGCATCTCAGAGGTCACACGCTCATCGAAGGTCTCCAGCATACGCGCGAGCAGGTCTCGGGCAGTCGCATTCTCGGGCAGACGGTACGTCTCGGGGAAGAGGAACCCCTCAAGCGTCGCGGTCGGCGGGACACCTGCCAGGAATCCGAATCCCAGGCCCATGTCTGACCAGCCGGTCGTCACCAGGGCTAGAAACTCGTCCTGCGCTATGCTTGTCTGCCCCGCCACCACGGCTGCGACCTGCTCCAGCCGCAATCCCTCGGGTACGGTGACGACCTGCTCGGGACGCTGCCCCTCTTGCAGCGCGCGGGCGATCTCGGGCACAGTCATCGTCCGGCGCAATGTGAATTCCCCGGCCTCAATGCCGGCGTCCAGCCCGTGGTATTGCACGTAGCGGCGAAACAGTTGCGCATCAGAGATCAATCCATCGCCCTCCAACTGCGCGGCGATTTCCTTCACCGTCTCTCCGGCCTCGACGACGAATAGCACAGGGGTGTCATCACTCCCTGCCGCCTGCTTCAGATCATCAGCCTTCGCGTCCAGGTACAGGCCGATAAGCGCCTCATTCGGCAAAGACAGGCCACCCAGGCTGGGAGAATCACCTTCACCGCCGGGCGCCGATTGGTCGACGAACGAGATGACGCTGAGCACGATGGCCACAACGGCCCCCAAACCCAGTACGAACACGAAGGCCCGGCCTACGTTCTTCAACAAGATCGCTCTCCTTGAATTTGGCTGCTTGCGAACAAGCGTTCAACTCTGCAATTCCCTGATGACGCGGGAGGGCTGCGTCCAGGGACCATTCCCATCCAGTGGCGTCCAGAATCGAGCACAGGCGGATAGGATCTACATGCTATCCAGGTAGCTCTGCAAGATCACGGCCGCCGCAACGGCGTCCACTTCCCCGGCAGCGCGCGCGTTCCGCCTCCGCTTCTTGGTGCGACTCTGCCGGATGATGTCCGTGGCGACCGCCGTCGTGAAGCGTTCATCCCACGAGACAAGCCGGACGGTCAGATGGGCGGCCAGAGCCCTCGCGTACCGCGCTGCCCGCCGCGCCTGCGGCCCTTCCGTCCCGTCCAGGCTGAGCGGCTGGCCAACTACGACCAACTCAACGTCGTGCTCGGCCACGAGGGCAGCGATGGCAGCGAAATCCTCCTTCCGCGAGCGCCGTTCCAACGTCTGCAACGGCCGCGCGACAGTACCGCTGGGATCGCTGATGGCGACCCCTACGCGTCGCTCCCCCAGGTCCAGCGCCAGGACACGCACCGCTTCACCTCGTGGTCAACGCAGCCTGGCCGGCTGCATGACCCAGGGGCGAGACCTCCACGCTGATGCGGAGCGGAAGCAAGGGCATGCGCTCTACCTGTTCGGGCCAAATCGTGAGCTGTGGGGGCTCGGCCAGCGGGAACTCCTGCATCAAACGCTCACGCGCGTCGACCAGACGCTGCCCCTGAACCAGGGAGACCGCCTCCTCCACGTCCAGCCCCGCAGCAGCGTAGCCACGAGCGGTGACGAAAAACGTGAACTGGCCCGGGCCGATGTCCTCCTCGGCCACCTGGCCCAACTCGAAATCGGCGTCCACCAGCGAATAATCCAGCGGCAAGCGACGCGCGAGGTTCGTGTAGGCCACAGCCTCCGCGTTGTCCACGTCCACGGCCAGCCCGCTTATAAGCAGCCGCATGTCAAGGCCCACGGTGTCGGCCTGCTCGGTGACGAAACGCGTGTAGGCCTCTTTGGGCACGGCCTCAATACGCAATGATTGGCGCAGGAGCACCTCGGTGGACTCGAGCAAGCTGCCCATTTCAACATACGCCTGGTCGAGCAACTGGTGCATCAACAGCGCGCGCACGCGGTCGTAGTCGGCCTGGCTCACGATGCGCGTCTCCTGGGGCTCCGCGCCAGTGGTTGGCTCCGGGTTGATCACCCGCACGGCAGAGGCAGCCACGCCCTCCACTCGATTGATCTGGAATATGCCTACGTTCCCAATCCCCTGCTCCAACGCCTCAATCGGCGCGGTGGCCTGGCCACCGGCCGGAACAGCCACGTCCGCGGTAGTGCGGAAACGGATGGGGTAGCTGGTGGAGGAAGTACGAACCATCGTACCAACGGGCACAACGTAGTCCTGCGCCAGCAGGTTGGTGAACATCACAACGCCGGTCGCCCGCCCCAGCGGCACCTCCACGACACCCGTCGTCTCAACCTCAGTGTAGCCCTCGACCTCGATGCCAACCCGGCGCGCGGGCACGACACGAGACACCTGATCCACAGTCTCCAGATCGGGGTCCACCGAGACGGGCACGATCGTGCTGAACTCCCTGCCGGCCGGCACGAGGGTCACGGTGCCGCTCGGGACAATTGCATAGGCACTGGCGGCTAGAACCATCAGAGCCAGGAGGAAAATGAGCACACGCACCCCAGCCTTGACCCAGTCGAGCCACCGCCCATGGGGGCGGACCGGTCGCGGCCGCAGGTCCACCTCCGGTTCCCACCAACTACGGGGCGGCGGCTCCACACATCGCGGCGAACGGCCACCCCAGACATCGGTCCTCTGTGCCTCCTCCACGCTGGCGAACGCTGGGAAGCCGCACCGGCGAGCAAGCCCCCGCCGCTCGGGATCGAGGGAAACGATGGCAATCTCGAGTTGCCGCCGCTCGGCCTCGCGCCGCACGAGGCCGAAATCCAACTCAGCGCTCAGGAAGCGAATGTCCCAGGGGAGAACAAGTGCAACGCGGCCGCTGTCCAGCCAGGCGAGCCAATTGAGGATAGAGGAGAGATCGTCCTGATTCTGTAGCTCAACAACGGCACAAGACCCAATACCCATAGCCACCAACAGAAGGCGCGGAGACCGCGCTCCTACAGGCCCAGCACGTCCTCTAGCATGGCAGGCACCTGCCCCAGCGCCTCGTCAAGACGGCTGCGATCACGGCCACCTGCCTGGGCCAGAGTTGGCTTGCCCCCCCCACCTCCGCCCACGATGCGAGCCGCACCGCGCACCAGCTTGGCCGCGTCCAAACCGCGCTCCACCAGGTCTGGCGTAACAGCAGCCACCAGAGCCGGTCGCTCACCCAGCACGGTACCGAGGACAATAACGGCAGAACCCAGGCGGTCACGGAACCAGTCCGTCATCTCACGCAGCACCTCCATGCTGGGCGCGCTCACCCGGGCACTGAGCAGCGTGACACCCGCCACCGAGTGCGCCTGATCCAGCAAAGACTCGAACTCCTGGCGCGCCAACTGCTGCTGGAGCCGCGCGACCTCCTTGCGGGCGGACTGCACGTCATCCAGAAGATCCAGCGTCTTTCGATCCACCTCATCTGGAGCCACGCCCACGTAAGCCGCCGCGCGCTTGAGGACGCCCTGTTGCCGCTCGACCAAATCCACCGCCCCGCGACCGGTCACCGCCTCGATACGGCGCACCCCTGCCCCCACCGCCTCCTCAGAGACGATGTGAAACAGCCCGATCACGCCCGTCTGGCTCACGTGCGTCCCACCGCACAGCTCCTGACTGATAGGCTCTCCAGACCACCCGGTTCGCACGACACGCACAACGTCCCCGTACTTCTCGCCGAACAGCGCGATGACCCCTTCCTTCACTGCCTGGCGATACCGTTCCTCGCTGACCCGCACAGGGTAATTGGCCAACACGGCACCGTTGACGATATGCGTCACCGCGTCCAGTTCATCCTGGGTCAACATAGCCGGGTGTGTGAAATCGAAGCGCAGCCGATCCGGCGCGACCAGCGACCCCGCCTGCTGCACGTGCTCGCCAAGGACGTGGCGCAGCGCGTAGTGCAAGAGATGAGTTGCTGTGTGGTTGCGCGCGATGTCCATCCGGCGCTCGGCGTCCACGACGGCCCACACACGGTCACCGACCTTGAGGCGTCCCTCGCGAACGACGCCAGCGTGGACAATCAGGCCAGCGACCGGACGGTGCACGTTCTGCACCTCGACGAGCCCTATCGGCTCACTCCCGTCGCCCGCCTCTTCCCCTTCACCATAGGCAGCCACAGCACCGGAATCGGAAACCTGACCACCGGACTCGACGTAGAAGTTCGTCTCCGAGAGCACGATTTCAACCTCATCCCCCTCCGCAACGGACTGGACCTGTTCTCCCTGGCACAGCAGCGCGGAGACCGTGGACCTTATCTCGGTGCCCGAATAGGGATCGTGCTGCACGCCACCTTCACCCAGCACGCCCCGCTCTTGCAGCCCGGCCAGGACCGCTTGATACCGCAGGAGCGCCTCCTCGTCAGGAGCCTCGAACGTATCCGCTCGCCGGGCGCGCTGCCGCTGCTCTTCCAACGCCGCCTGGTAGCCTGTCTCATCCACACTCAGGCCCTGCTCCTCGGCCACGTCGCGCGTGATCTCGAGCGGCAGACCGAACGTATCGTAAAGGTGGAAGGCCGCATCACCGGGCATGGTCTTCTCGCCATCGGTCTTCAGTGCAGCCAAAACCTCATCCAAGCGACCCAGCCCCAGGTCGAGCGTGCGCAGGAAACGATCCTCCTCCTGGGTAATCGTGGTGAGAATGAACGGCTGGCGGCTCGTGAGCTCCGGGAACTGCATGCCCATGATGGCGATCACGACCTTGGCCACCTCGGCCAGGAAAGGCTCCGTGAAGCCCAGTTTGCGCCCAAAACGGGCTGCCCGGCGCAGGATCATGCGCAGCACGTAGTTGCGCCCCTCGTTGCCTGGGATGACGCCATCGCCGATGAGAAAAGTGATCGCCCGCCCATGGTCAGCGATGACGCGATAAGCAACGGAGTTCTCATCGACCTCGGCATCCGTGTGCCCCATCATCTCCTGAACGCGGCTGATAATCGGCGTGAACAAGTCGGTGTCGTAGTTGGAATCTACGCCCTGAATGATGGAGAGCAGCCGTTCGAAACCCAGGCCCGTGTCCACGTGCCTGGCCGGCAGCGGGTGCAAGGTGCCGTCGGCGTCTTTCTCGTACTGGATGAAAACCAGGTTCCACAGCTCTGTGAAACGGTCGCAGTCCCCGTTGACCTGACACACGTGCCCGGGTTCCCCCCGCCGATTGCAGGCTTCAGGGCCTCTGTCGTAGTGAATCTCGCTGCAGGGTCCGCACGGCCCGGTGTCGGCCATCTCCCAGAAATTGTCCTTCCGACCGAAATACCGAATGTGATCAGGATCTATGCTGGTCTGCGAGCGCCAGTACCCAGCCGCTTCCTCGTCGGGGTCTAGCTCACCCAGGTCGTCCCTGAACACGGTAGCCCACAGCCGCTCGCCCGGCAGCCCCACAACCTCCGTCAGATACTCCCAAGCCCAGGCAATAGCCTCTTGTTTGTAGTAGTCACCAAAGGACCAGTTGCCCAGCATCTCAAAGAGCGTATGATGCGTGCCGTCCCGGCCCACGTCCTCCAGGTCGTTGTGCTTACCAGAGACACGCATACAGCGCTGCGTATCAACGGCCCGAGAGTACGGCCGGCTACCCACGCCAAGGAAGATGTCCTTGAACTGGTTCATGCCAGCGTTGGTGAAGAGCAAAGTCGGATCACCAACCGGCACCAAGCTCGCGCTGGGCACAACGGTATGGTCACGCTGGGCGAAGAAATCGAGGAAACTCTGGCGCACCTCGGCGCTCGTCGCGTTTTTCATGGATATCTTGGTTCCCCCACCGGCATCCCCGCTAATCCCCAACACTGAATCCTCGCATCGATGTAGCCAGGGAGGCCTCGAATAGACTCATACCGGTCACTGCATCAAGTCGGGCGCTATTGTAGCCGGAAGGGATGAAACTGTCAACTATTCTGCTGGCCGAAGACCCGATGCGTCCCATAGAACGTGCGGGGTTCTGCCCGCTCAAGTGGGCGCATGATGACTTGCTTGTTTCCCCCAGCTAGTATATACTCTGTTGTGACCGTGTGCCGATCGAGCGCGGCCTTCGTCCGTTTGGAACGCAGGACCGTGACTGGCCGCACGCAAACCGGCCAGGGAGTGGTTCAGAAACCCGGTTGTTGGTCGCCCAACACGCCGCTCCACACAACGCAGCACACAACGAGCGACAGTCTATCCGCCCCAACCGGGCTTCTCCAGACGAGTCCAGGGGGAACGACATGTCTAAGAAGATTCTGATCGTGGACGACGAGATCTTCATCCGGGTGTTGCTGGAGCAGACGCTGGAGGATTTCGAGGGCGCTGGCGTCGAGCTGCTTTCGGTCGGCGATGGTGAGGAGGCCTGGGCCACGGTCCAGGCCACACAGCCCGACCTGCTCATCCTGGACGTGATGCTGCCCGGCCTCTCTGGCTTCGAGATATGCCAGCGCATCAAGAGCGACCCGGCTCTTTCAGGCACCCACGTCATCATGCTCACTGCGAAGGGTCAGGAGGCAGACCGGCTGCGCAGCATCGAGGTGGGGGCCGATGAGTACGTCACGAAACCCTTCCAGCCAGACGACCTCGTCAGACGCGCAGCCAACGCCCTCGGAGTCAGTATATAGAGCGCGGTGATGGAACGGACACTGCTCCGAGTGCGCCGCAATATCCTGTTGGCCCTGCTGGCCGCCAGCCTCACCATCTCGCTGTTGTATCTCGTGGGGGGCCCCGCGACCGTGGCCGGCTTCGCCCCTGAGGCAGCGCGACTATCTCGCCTGCTCAATCTCATCCTCGCCCCGCTGTGGGTAGCATCATTGCTGGTGCTGGTCCACCGATACCTGGCTCCCATCACCCAACTGGGCCACCTCGTGCGCCAGGGCAAGGACCCATTGCCGGCGGCAGCGATCCGCCAGGCCCGCCGGGTCGCGCTTGACGCACCGTTCCATCTCTTCGCTATCACGCTAGGAATCACCATCCTGGCGTCCCTTCTTGGCATCCTGATAGGGGCGATCCTCACCCCCAGCCACTGGCCATCGCGCCACTGCTTCCAGGCGCTCCAGCTCGTCGCCACCACCGCCATCGTAATGCTCGCCTGGGCACTGCTGGTCCGCAGGCAACTGAAGCCGGCCCTCCCGTTCATCGCTCGCCTGCGCCCCTCCCTGGACGAGAGCGACGACCCGGCGCACGCACTCGACGGCACCAGGGGAAGCATACCCATGCAGCAAGAGACGCTCCAGCGAGAATACCAGGGCCTGCTCATCCTCCAGCAGATCTCCTCCCGTGTCAGCACCATCTTCGAACTGGGCCCGCTGCTGGACGAGTTGGTGCACAGCGTGCGCTCAAACTTCGGCTACCACAATGCCCTCATCTACCTGGCGGACGAGGAAAGAGAGGAACTCTACCTGGCTGCCTCGGCCCTCCCGATGCCCTCAGAGGCGCAAGACAGCCGTTTCAGAATCGGGTCTGAACAAGCCACGGCCCGTGCTGCCCGGGAGTCTCTCCTGATCCCGGACGTGGGCCAGGACACACGGTGCACGACCAGCGGTCCCGAAGTCCGCGCCAAGATCTGCGCGCCGATGCGCGTCGGCGGGCGCCTGGTGGGTATACTCGAGGTGGAAAGCGAGCGAAGCAACGCGCTCGGAGAACAGGACGTGCGGTTGATGACTGCCCTTGCCAACCAGGCAGCGGCAGCCATTGAGGCGGTTCATCTACTACAGGGGAGTCAGGCAGATGCGATAGCGCTGGAGCGACGGGCGCACAACTTAATGCTGATCAACCGCATATCCACGACGCTGACCTCGTCCCTCGATGCGGACGAAATCCTCAGCATGACCGTCAGACACCTGGTAGAATTGAGCAACGTGGACTACGGCGGGGCACTCATCTTCGAACAGGACGGTGCGCACGGGCGGATCGTCGCCGAGCATCCTGTCCAGACCCTGGGCGACGTCCGGCTGTCGTTTCCCCGCCCCGTCTCGGTGCAGCGGTCGCTGGAGCTGGGCATACCCTACGCGGTCGAAGATGCCACCAGCCATCCACTCCTGGAGCCCCTGCGGGAACAGATCGCCCAGCTAGCGGTCCAATCCTTGCTCCTGGTGCCCTTGGTCGCGCGCCGCGATATGATCGGCATCCTGTTCCTCGCGTCGCAGAATCAGCGCCGCGCCTTTTCCGATGAGGAAACGGAGATATGCCAGACGGTAGCCAGCCAGGCAGCCGTGGCCGTCGCCAATGCTCGGCTCCTGCAACACGTGCAGCAGCAGCGGCGTGCCTTGAGTCGCAAGAGTCAGGAACTGACCGAGGAGTCGAGTAAACTGGACGCCATTCTCAACAACATCGCCGATGGCCTGGTGGTGACCGACCCAGCCCACCGCATCATCCTGAGCAACCCAGCCTTCCGGGAGATGTCCGGCCTGCCGTCGGCCCGTTCTTTGCAGGGGGGCCTGCTGGCCGAGTCCTTCCCCGCTGCCGGGCTATCCCGCCTCACCAGCCAGGCCCTGGAAGCACCCGGCAGGATATTCACCGAAAACCTGGAACCGCCTGATGGGCGCGTGCTACTGGCATCAGCCACTGCCCTGCGGATCCCGCCGCCGATCCTCGAGCCAGAGCAAGAAGAGCAGATCGCCGGGGTCGTCGCCGTCCTGAGGGACATCACCCACGAGGTCGAAGTGGACCGCATGAAGACCGATTTCATATCGGCTGTGTCCCACGAACTGCGGTCCCCCCTCACCTCAATCCTCGGTTTCGCCAGCCTGATTCAGCGGGATTTCCGCAACTGGATCAGTCCCCACGTGGAAGCCAACACCACCGCACGACAGGTCGCTGAGCGCATCCTGGAGAACCTGGTCATCATCGAAGGCCAGAGTCTGCGCCTTACCCGGCTTATCAACAACGTCCTGGACATCGCCAAGATGGAAGCGGGGCAGATGGAATGGCGCATGGACTCGACGGACCTGGCCGACATCATCAAGCGGGCTAGCAGTGCAGCCACGCCTCTGGCCGAGGAGAAAGGCCTGCCCATCCAAGTTAACCTGCCACCGGACGGGCTACCTGCCGTACGGGCTGATATGGACCGGATGGTGCAGGTGATGACCAACCTACTCTCCAACGCCATCAAGTTCACCGAGCACGGACAGATCAGCATATCAGCGCACGCCCCCCACGTCACCAGCGACGGTGCCATCTATCCCGACAATCGCAACCCAGACACTGACGCCCTGACGCCAGGGGATTGGGCGGTGGTGAGTGTGACCGACACAGGCACGGGCATCGGGCCGGAGGAAGCCCCACACATCTTCGACAGATTCACTCAGGGAGGCGACACGCTGACGGGCAAACCCCAAGGCACCGGCCTGGGATTGGCGATCTGCAAGGAGATTATCGAGCAACACGGAGGACGCATCTGGGTAAGGAGTAAGCCAGGCAAGGGCAGCACATTCTCATTTGCTCTACCGGTAGAACCCTCACACGCTATGAACCCGGCAGCAGATGAGAATCCAATCTTGCCGAAACGAGCGGACAATGAACGTGGGAAGCATACCTCGCCTGAAAAGGCTTCTGCATCCTGAACAGATCACGACGGTGCTGGGAGACTTCGCGCCGCTCCTTGGACCAGAGGTCGCCCTGGCGGTATGCGACGCGGGCGGCCGCCTGCTGGGCACCCACGGCGCATTCCCACCTGAGGTCGTTCAGATTCTCTGGGACGCCGCGACTCGGCAGCCAACTCAAGCCGTCGAAGAAGAAAACGTTGCGATCACGGTGCACGGAGCAGTAACACCGCTGCGCGCCCAGGAGCGGCAGGTCGGGTTGATCCTGGCGACCGGTCGGCTGGCCCCACCAGCCCAGACGAGGGCCGCGCTGACCGCGTTGAGGCGTGCCATGGAATCCCTGGCGGGGGCTGCGCTTGAGAAACGGGCCATCGCCCGTGAGACGTTGGATCGCTACCGGGAGATCAACCTGCTATATGACATGGGGGAGACGTTGGCGACGTGCCTGAACGTGGACGAACTCCTGGAACGGGTGCTGACCGAGGCGTGCCAGATCATCCACGCCCAGCAGGGCGCGGTACTGCTATATGATGAAAGGGACGAGTTGGTCACTGCCGCAAGCACGGGGACGACGGAGGAACCATCGCTGTCCATCGCGGAGGGACGCAGGTTGGCAGAAGAGGTGATTCGTATGGGGAGACCCTGGATCGCCAACGACTATGGCCCGTCCACCGGCGGGGAGCAGCAGAAAACACTGCTGGCTGTCCCGCTGCGCGCCTCTGCACAACCCCTCGGGGCCATCGTCTTGGCCGGCAAGACTGAGGGAGCGATGTTCACAGCAGGCGATGAGAAACTGCTCTCCGCGCTGAGCTGGCAAGCTGCCATCTCCCTGGAAAACGCCCGCCTCTTCGACAGCGTACGGCAGCAGCGAGACGAAATCGCGATCATGAAGCGCTATATGGACAACATATTCGCCAGTGTCACCAGTGGCGTCATCACCACCAATCTCAACGACATCATCACCACGTTCAATCGAGCTGCCGAGGCAATCTTGCTCGTGCCAGCCCAGCGGGTCATCAACCGGCCCTATTACCAGGCGCTGGGTTTTCTGCACGGCACCTCGCTACCCGCACTGATCGAGGATGTGCGCCGGCACCACACGACCTACGTGAATCAGGAGATCAGCATCGGTGCACCTCGGAAACATCAGATCCTGCTCAACGTGAGCGTGTCCACACTCCAAGGCAGCGAGGGGGAACCGCTAGGGGTGGCGATTGTAGTAGACGACGTGACCGAGAAGCGTCAGTACGAGCGTGAGCGGGCTATGATCAGCCGGTATCTGCCGCATGGGCTGATGGACCAACTGCCGCACGATCTGGCTGAACTGGGCCTACGTGGAGAACGGCAGATCATCACCGCACTGTTCGCCGACATCCGGGGCTTCACCGGTCTCAGCGAGGCCCACGCACCCGAGTGGGTTATGGAGGTGCTCAACGGCTACCTGACCCTGGCTGAGGCAGCGGTCCGCTTCAACCAGGGCATTGTGGACAAGTACATGGGGGACGCTGTCATGGCACTTTTCAACACACCGCTTATAGAGGAAGAAGATCACGCCTGGCAAGCAGTGCAGGCAGCCTGGGCGCTGAAGAACGCTGTGGTATCCCACCACCGCCGGGTGCCCCCGGAGGAGCGGTTGTTCCTGGGCACAGGCATCTGCACCGGGGAGGCCGTGGTCGGCAACGTAGGTACGGAAGATCGCATGGAATACACGGCTATCGGTGACACTGTCAACCTGGCCAAGCGAATACAGGAAACTGCTCAGCCCAGCCAGATTATCATCAGCCACGAGACGTGGAAGCTGGTACGAGACAGGGTGCAGGTGAATCCGCTGCCCACCATCCGCGTCAGGGGGCGCGTAGCCCCCACCCGTATCTACGAGGTCGTAGACGTCGCAAGGGACACCTAGATGAACAACGTGACCTCGGAGTTGCGCGCCTCCTGGATATAGGAACCCACAGCACCGTACTCGTCAATCAAATCCTCGCGCAAATCCTGGCGACGGATGCCCATGATCTCCATGGTCATCTCGCATGCAATGATCTTGCCCCCCAACTCTTTGAAATCCTGAAGGAGCTTGTCCAGCGAGGCGACATTGGCCCGTTTCATCCGCTGCTTCACCATCCATCTCCCCAGCCCCAGCAGATTCATCTTCGAAAGCGGGCCTTTCTCCAATGCACCCTTCCGGAGCCGCTGGAGTCCCCAAAACGTGAAGTAAATGGAGGCTTCCATGCCCATCGCCAGTGCCCCGTTGGCGATGATCAGGGCACTATACACCTTGTCCATATCGCCGCTGTGCAGTACGATGGTCGTTCGCTGTGCCGCACCTTCATGCCGTTCCATCTCACCCTCCCAACGGCGCGAATCTCAGCGCCGAATGCGTATCGTCCAGTCGGTGTCAGACCCCTCGACGCTCAGGAGTTCCAACCTCAGCGCCTCTACTGCCATCGGGATCTCCTTCTTGGAGGCCGGGTGAGTGCCAACTACCTCAACGATATCGCCTGGCGCGGCCTTGCGCAAGGCCTTGCGCACTTCCACCAACGGCACAGGGCACGTCTCTCCCCGGCAGTCCACCTTGATCTCGGTCATCATGCCACCTCCTTGTATAAAATACCCTCGGTATCTACGTGCACTTTAACAACCACAGAGCGTGCTTGCGGGAATCGGGTGCCCCGGCGACAATAGTCCCAGTCCGGTGTGGGCCGGATTGCG
>Ga0180432_10004599_pt1 | contig 18811 bp, 13 predicted proteins | sample SS_ome_10_FD_132414 | JGI IMG/M metagenome (GOLD analysis project Ga0180432, IMG submission 132414) | Hypersaline lake sediment archaeal communities from the Salton Sea, California, USA - SS_1_MS_2 metaG | ecosystem: Environmental > Aquatic > Non-marine Saline and Alkaline > Hypersaline >...
AACCAACTGAGCTATAGGCCCTTGCGGCTGTTAGGCCGTCGTTTTTCCGTTCTTCGCCGGGCCTGTCAGCGAGCCCCCTTGGGGGCCCAAGCCGTAGTCAGCACCCGACGCAAGCACCGGGTTGGAGCCAAGTAATTTAGCAGCAGTTGGCACCCTAGTCAAGCATTAATTTTGGAAAAATGTATTTTATTTTTCCGCCATGTTTGCCTGAGCCTTTCGGCTGCTGCTCGGCCATCCGGCTTGCATTGCAGCGGCCGGTACGGCGAGTGGCGAATATTACCGGGGTGGCTGACCGGGGTCAACAGCTAATCTGTGAAATTTATTGGCAGCGACTCTGGCGGGGGCGTCGGGAAGGTTCGTGGCGGTGGGGCAGGCATGCCACAGATTGGGGTTATAGGCGTGCTAGAGCCCAATTGATGGGGTTTGGGAGTTATTGGGGGTAGGCCGTTGGCGGGGGAGATTGGGGGCAATATTTTTTTTGGGAGCGATCATTTTCGGGTTGAATCGGCGGTGGGCGTGGAGCAATCGGGGTGGTGGGCGTACTTTTTTGCGGCATTGGCGGCCGAGGGAAGCGGCGTGTATTTTCGGGGGTTTCTTGTTTCTGCAGGTGAGTTTCTGGTCAGACGGGTGGTTCTCTGGTGACATTTTTTTGGCGAGATGGGGTTTTGGGGGAAGTCTGGAGGCGTTCTTTTTCTGGTGATTTTTTTTGCGGGGGGCTGTTATTGGGCCTGGTTCGTGCGGGATATTAATCGATGTGTGGGTGGCGACGGGGTGAGGCTTTGGGCAACAGAAGGGTTGCAGGGTATCTGACAGGCTCTTTGGCGTATGTGGCGCTGGGGGGGGCTGAGCATGGGGCAGGGAGAGAAAGATGGAGGAGGACGCCTTTTGGGGCTTGCTCTGGGCGTGCGAGGCGGCTGAAGGGGTAGCCGGTACAGGGAGGGGGTTCGTGTCGGGCTGGGGGGATGGTGGCGTGCCTGGCGAGGGTCTTGGCGGGGGGCGATGGGGGTCACGAGGCGGCGTATCGGTTCGGTGAGAGGGGTGGTAGAGCCCCGGACGGGGGGAGGAGGCGGCGAGAGGGCGGAGGTTGGTGGTTGGTGGTGGTATTTTCCGGGTGTGTTTTTTAGCGGGTGATGGAGGCTTCGAGCTGGTCGAGGACGGCGTTGATGTCCATCTGCCGTTTACCGGCGGGTGTTTCCCAGATGACGGGTTTCTGGTTGTTATCCTTGAGGTTTTTGATTTTTCGGCAGGCGAGGATGACGGTGGCGTGGTTTTTGTTGCCCATGAAGCGGCCGATTTCGGGGAAGGACATGGAGGTATGTTCTCGTGCGAGGTACATGGCGACAGAGCGTGCGAGGCTGATGGTGCGGGTTTTTTTGGAGGAATGGACGTCGGCGGGAGTGATGCCGAAGAAGGTGGTGACGGCGGCTTCGATATCGGAGAGGTGGACGATGGGGTCGGTTCGAGCGATATGGTCTTCGAGGGCTTCTCGGGCGAGGGCGTGAGTGATGGGGCTATTGGAGAGGGCGGCGTAGGCGACGACTTTGAGCAGGGCGCCTTCGAGTTCGCGGACGTTGGCACGGAGGTTTTCGGCGATGTATTCGATGACGGCAGCGGGGAAGCGTTTGTTCATTTCGGTGGCGCGTTGTCGGAGGATGGCGCAGCGTGTTTCGCAGTCTGGGGGGTCGATTTTGACGACCATGCCGGAGATAAAGCGGTTGACGAGAGATTCGGAGAGTTGTCCGATCATTTTGGGGTGTGCATCGGAGGCCATGACGACCTGTTTGTTGGCGGTGTCGATGGCGTTGAAGGTGTGTAGGAATTCTTCCTGGGTGGCGTTTTTGCTGGCGAGGAAGTGGACGTCATCGATGACGAGCAGGTCGGTGTTTCTGAATCGTTGTCGGAACTGGTCGAGTCGGGCGGTTTTGAGAGCGACGACGAACTGGTTGGTGAATTCTTCTCCGGAGACATAGAGGAATCGGGTGCGCGGTCGGGCCTTGGTAACGGCATTGCAGACGCCCTGGAGGAGATGGGTTTTTCCGAGTCCACAGGCGCCGTGGATGAAGAGGGGGTTGAAGTGAGTGCGAGGTTCGGCGACGACGGTGCGTGCGGCGCTGTAGGCAAGCTGGTTGGAGTTGCCGACGACGAAGGTATCGAGTTTGAGTCTGAGGTTGGTGGGGCGTTGGTTTTGTTGTGGGGCGCGAGTCCTGGGTGAGGCGGGGGGGGTTTTTTGGACGAATTCGGCCTGGGAGTCGAGTTGTCGTCGTCGCTGGCCTCCGGCGAGTTCGGGTTCGATGGTGAAGATGACTTTCATGGGCCTTTGGAGGACCTCACGAACGACGGTGGTAATTTGTTCGGCAAAGTGGTTTTCGATCCAGCCTCCGATAAAGAGGTTAGGCACGCCGACTTTGAGGTAGGAGTCTTCGATGGTCAGGCGAGTGGAGTTTTTGAACCAGATGCGGTAGCGTTGCTGGCCGACTTTTTGAAGGATCGCGGCGTTTATTTTTTCCACCAAGTCTGGACACACAGTGTTCACGGGAACTCTCCTGGTTATATGACATACCCATTTCGGGTTGGGACTATATAATATTATAAGACGACACATCAAAGCCAGAAAGGCGATTGGGAGCATCGTCGTCGTTCGAGGACTCAACGGCTCGTAACGACGGGATCAATGTTAAAGGATCGAGAAGAGGATTCAACAGAAAAACGCCGACTTTCTTATCCACAACCAACATATGAAGTTTTTACCGATAGTTGCGCGCGAAAAAAAAATGCTGTCCACAGTTTTTACACGGTGTTGGGGGGCATGTGGATAAGTTGTGGAGGAGTACTGGAAAGGGAGGTTTCCAGTACTGGCGGGGGTAGGGCAGGTTATGGTTTCGGGCGGGCCAGCAGGGCGGTTCGGCGTAAGAATTCACGGAAATTCAAGCGTTGATAGAGTTTACGAGCGGGGGTGTTTCGCTGGTCGACGGCGAGGGTGAGGGCCTGGTATTGGAGTTGGGCGGCGAGGTCGATGGCGTGTTGCATGAGGAGGGAGCTGAGGCCTTTTTTTCTGAATTGGGGGCATAGTCCCATGTAGGTGACGTCGAGGCTGTGGTGGGCGTTTTGTGGTGTGAGCAAGAGCACGCCGGCGGGTTGTTTTCGGTAGAGGAGTAGTTGCCAGAGGGCGGGGTCGAATTGGCCGCTGGCGCGATGGGCGGTGATGACGTCCTCCATATCGCGCAGGTTTTCGAGTTCGGGGCAGTCGAGACTCTGCAGGTAGGTTTGTTTGATGACGTCTTTGAAGAGCTGATGGTGCTGGGGCTGATAGGCGCGCCAGGCGAGATGGGGCTGGGGTTTTTGCGAGGGTGTGTTTTGGGAGGGAATTCGCATCATGTAGATGAGATTGGTGAGTGGTTGAAATCCGGCGCGGCAGCAGATATCTCGGCGGTCCTTATCGTCGGTTTCGAGGAGGATCTGGACGAAGCAGGCGTTGTGTTTGAAGGCGCGGGCGGTGCTTTGGCGGATGGTTTCGACGGTCAGGTAGGCCAGGTCGGGGTCGGTAGGTGTTGGGGCGGGGGCGGTGGAGGTGAGGGCGAAGGCATATCGTCCCTTTTGGGGGATACAGAGGCAGGCGGCGACGATACGGTCGTGGCGTAGGGCGACGATTTGTTGGGAGAGGTCGTAGTGTTGTTGACGCGCCAGTTGGCGAAAGGCGTGGACGGCCTGGCGGAGGGTTTTGTCGGCGTGGTCGTGGAGGGGCAGGAAGAAGAGGGGCAGGGTTTGTTGTATTTCGTGGGTGCGGATGGGTCGGACTATGTCCCCGGGGCGAAGGGCCGTGATTTCTTTTTTTTGTTGGGGCGGGGCTGGCGTATCGAGGCTGGGGTGCTGTTGGTCGGTGCGTGCCGGAGGTTTTGGGGGTGGCGCAGCCATTGGACTCAGGAGGCGGGTGGGAGTTTGGATTGGAGTTTTTTCATGAGCCGTTCGAAGACCGGGGGGTTATCGAGGCGAATTCGGTCGAGCAGGAGGTTTTTGACGTAGAAGTCGATGGAGGGATCGTCGAGGAAGTTTTCGAGGGCGGTGGTTTTGAGTCGGTTGAAGTCCTGGGTGCCGAGGAGGCGGAGTGCTTCGGATTCTTCGTCGGTCTGTTTTCCCATGAGTTGGAAGATTTGCTGGGCGCGGCGTTCGTTGGCGGTGGCGAGGTCGTCGTTGCGGTAGGCATAGAGCCGAAAGCTCTGGCGTAGGAGGGAGTCGATATAGGCGCCGGCGGCCTTGGGTGTAATTTCCTTGAATTCTTCTGCCATTTTTTTGGCGATGAAGGTTTCGAGGGGGTCCTGGTAGTCGGGGTTGTCGGGGAATCGTAATTTGAGTTTTCGGTAGTAGCGTCGGGCGGTTTTTTTGTAGTCGCTGAGGTAGAGGTTGGAGATGGCGGACCAGGAGAGGTAGGCGGCGGCGGAATCCATGCCGTGAGGCGCCTCCTCGCCGCGTGCTTCGTAATAGTCGATGATATCGAGGGTTGCCTGCCAGGCGATGGGGTACATTCGCAGGTCCTGGCTGTTATAGATTCTCATGGCGGTAAAGGGAGTTTTGTCGAGGATTTCCTGTCCTTTCTCTCGTTGGGGGGCGTCGGGGGGCATTTCGAAGGTGAAGATTTTGAGGCTGCCGAAGTGGTAGAGGTTGATGAGGCTATGGTAGACGAGGCGGCTGAGGTTTCGGACGGCGGTGGTGTCCTGGTCTTCGACCTGGAGCATGCCTCGTTTGGCCCAATAGAGGGCGTGTGAGGAGGGCAGTCGCCAATCGAGGCTGAGGTGGGTTTCTTCTTCCTGCTGGTAGTCGATGGGTCCGTATTGGCGGTTGAGTTCGAGCATGAATTGGGGGTCGAGTTTCCATTCGCGTCTGAGTGTGGCGGCGCGGGCGAAGGCGTTGAGTTGGGCGAGCGCGGGGTCGCTTCGGTAGTCGGCGAGGACCTGGTGGAGTTTTGGTGGGTATTCGGCCGGGGCCACGTCGATTCGTAGCAAGGCCTCTGAGAAGGATTTTTCGTCAGTGAGTGAGGGGTCGGCGTCAATGATATTGTTGAGGAGTGGAGCGAGGTTGGGATCTTCTGCAATAGCGGCCCAAGAGCGAGGTGCGGCGGCGAGTTGTTGGAAGAGTTGGTTGGTCTGTTGTGCGGAGCCGAGTATTTCCATCATTTCGAAGGCGAGTTTTTGTTTGTAGAAGCGGTGGAAATCGTCGGTGATGCCGCCAATTTTGTGCTGGAAGATGTGTCCGAGCCATCGGTAGAGTTCGAGTGTTTTGGGATTTTTGGGAATGCCTTCGTCCCGTAGGAGGCGGTAGCCGGCCTGCACCCAGTTCCATCGTTCCTGGGGGGTGCTCATGGCGTGGGAGATGTTGTAGGCCATGTTCCATGCCTGGAAGATCCAGACGTCGGGGATGTTGGGCTGAAGGGCGCAGATGAGTCGAGAGAGGTGGAGAGCGTCGAAGTACTGGCCTTCCTGTTTGAGGTTGTCGGCGCGAATCCAGAGGTAGTCAATGGCGAGGGTGCGAAAGACGGCCAGGACGGGTGTGGGCAGGCTCAATTCGGAGGCGACCTGGGATTCGGCGATGGGGTCGGTGGGGTCGAGGTTGTATTGTCGTCGTAGTTGTTTGACGGGGTCGATGCGCGAGGCGGCGGCGACGAGCAGGGCAAGCCCCATCAGAGAGAGGAGAACGGTTTTTGCGGCGCCTTTTTTCATAATGACGGATGTGCCTGCATGAGGCAGGTCCTATGGAGTGTTTTCGATTCAGACAATGACACGGGCTAATTCACGGATGCGAAAGACGGCATAGCCGAAGAGGGCGGCGAGGGAGCCTTTGATGCCAAGCATAAAGACCGAGGCGTTGAATAACAACTGGTCGGAGACGATTCTTCCTTTTTCGATCTGTGGTACGGGGTCGTAGGCGGCGAACTCGGGCAGGACGAGGACGATGGCCCTGGCGAAGGTTCTGAGGAGGTCACCGGCGGACCATTTGACGGCGTCGAGGATGAAGTTGCTGGAGAGGCCAAAGACGAAGATGATGAGGAGGACGAGGACGGCGACGGGGAAGCTGAGCCAGGCGCCCAAGGCGGTGCCGAGCACGGCGAGAAAGAGCAGTCGCAGGTACATGGCCAGTAGAGTTCGGAGATAGTTGGCTTCGAAGGAGGTAGCGACATAGAGGGCCTGGATACCGATTTCTCTTTTTCCTTTTGGGGGAAAGACGATGGTGGTGGGGGCGTTGGCGGGGGGGTTTCGGTAAGCGACGTAGAGGTCGCCCTGGTCGGAGACGGCGGAGGTGGGTACGGCGAACTCATGTACGGTGCGTATGCTATTGTGGGTGGTCAAGTGGGTGCCGGTGTGGATGACGTCGGGGTCGGGTCCGAAGGCCCACTGTCCGGCGATGGTGAGGTCGCGGGGGGTGATGGAGACGTCTTGTTTGTAGCGGATGAAGACCAGGTCGCTGGCGTCTTGGGCGGGTTTGACGTTGGCGAAGTGCCAGATGATGTGCTGGCCTGGTGGGACGGTGCGTTGTCGCAGGATGAATTGTTTGGTGTAGTCGTGTTTGAGTGCGAAGCGCATATTGCGTATGGTTTGCGCATCCAAGTCGGCCCCTTGTTCGCGTGCGCGTGTGCGTTCGGCCTTGATGTCTTTTTCGATTTGTTGGTGGACCTGTTCGGCGACGTCGGGCAAGGGGGGGGTGACGGCGTGTCGGGCGGTGAAGACCAGCTCGGCCATGCGGAGTCGTTCATCCTGGGTGGTGGGTTCGGTGCGTTGGAGGATGCGGGCGGCAGCGTAGATCGTGCCGCCGACCAGGGCGAGCAGGACGAGGTTGAGCAAGGCCATGCCGAGGAATTTTCCGAGGAGGACGCCTGCGCGGCTGATGGGTTTGGTAGCGACGGTGTAGATTTCTTTTCTTTTGATGTCGCGGGAGATGGTGGCGATGGAGGTGAAGATGGTGAAGAAGGCGAGGTAGTGCCAGGAGAAGCTGAGGCTGTAGCTGAGGAAGGTTTGAGTTTCCTGGTCGGCGCGGCCGTCGGTGGTGTGGAGCCAGAAGGCAAAGCCGACGGTGCAGAGTGCGAGTACGCAGACGGAGAAGATGAGGAGGGCTCTCATACGGAGCACTTCGGTAATGAGATTTCGGGCGACGGCCCAAATCGGACGCATGATTATCCCTTCTGACGGTGCTGGTTCTGGTCCGGACGTTGTTGGTCTTGGGATTGTTCGGATGGTTGGGGCGTATTGGGGGGCTCTTTTTTGGGGCTTTCGGAGCGGGTGAGCAGTTGGTCGATGACGGAGTGGTCGGGCTCTTGTGAGTCGTCGGTCTGGGTGTCGACGGTTTCGACGGGCTGGGTGAGGTCTTCGTCGGTCTGGTCGGTCTGGGCATTGGGGTCGGCCAAGTCAGGGACGACGGTGGTTGCGGGTTTGACGAGGGATTCGAGTACTTCCTGGCGGAGGGGTTGTTCGTCGGGGGCGACGGGTACCGGTTGGGCGGCGTCGGCGGCGTGTTGCTGGGCGGCCGCGAGGGCGGCGTCGGCGTCGGAGCCTGCGACCAGGGTGTCGATGACGGTCTCGGTCTGTGGTTGTTGATCGGCAGGGCGGGTGAGGAAGTCGCTGAGGCCTGCGCCCATGAGGGCACCGGAGGTGGCGACTTCGGCGGCCTGGGCGCGAGCGACGATGCGGAGGAAGTAATCTTCGAGGCGATCGCGGGGTGTTTCGACGTCGATGGTTTCGTCGGGGTATTCGCGTTGGATGATGGTGCGAATGCTCTGGATGGCGTCGGGGCTGAGCTGTCGGGTGCGGATCTGTGTGACATCGGCGAGGGCGAGCAACTGCTGTACGGAGCCGAGGTCTTGTAGTTTGCCGCCGTAGAGGATGGCGATGCGGTCGCAGACGTCTTCGACATCGGCGAGGAGGTGGCTGCAGAGGAGAACGGTTTTTCCTCTTCGGCCTAGTTGTCGGATGAGGTCTTTGATTTGTCTGGTGCCGATGGGGTCGAGACCGGTGGTGGGTTCGTCGAGGATGAGGAGGTCGGGGTCGTTGATGAGTGCCTGGGCCAGGCCGATGCGTCGTGCCATTCCTTTGGAGAATTCACCGACGGCGCGTCGACCGACACCGGCGAGTCCGACCATGTCGAGGAGGCTTTCGATGCGTTGTTTGCGGACGGGGGCGGGCAGGCCGAAGAGTCGTCCGTAGAAGTCGAGTGTTTCGCGGGCGTTGAGGAAGGGGTAGAGGTGGGACTCTTCGGGGAGGTATCCGATTCGGGCGTTGGTTTTGACGTCACCGGGGTGTCGGCCGAGGACTCTGGCGGCGCCGCGTGAGGGAAAGAGCAGTCCGAGGAGCATTTTGATGGTGGTGCTTTTTCCGGAGCCGTTGGGGCCGAGGAGGCCGAAGACTTCGTGATTGCGGATTTCGAGGTCGAGCTGGTCGACGGCGATGACCCGTTTATGGCCCCAGAAGTCTCGAAAGACCTTGGTCAGGCCTACGGTTTCGATGACGCAGTTGTTGGTATTGGCAGCCATAGGTAGATGCTCTGTCGGGTTTGGGTTTGTCAAGCGTGTGTTTTATTCGGGTATTTTTCTACGAGGCGTCTGTTGGTCTAGGAGGCGGCGGGGGCGAGAGGCCCCTGGGCGGTGCCTGGGGCGTTGTAGAAGTCGTCATCGGCCATCTCGGCATCGGGGTGGCCGTGGGTGCCGATTTCCTCGCCGAAGCGGACGAGTCGAGCACTGTTGAAGACCACGATCAGGGAGCTGGCCAGGTGGAGCATGACGGCGATGACTGGTGGTATCCAGCCTTTGCCGGTGAGGACCAGGCCGAGGATGATGAAGAGGACGCCGAAGCCGAGGTTTTGTCGGACGACGCGGTTGGTGACGCGTGAAAGTCTAACGAGGAAGGGCAATCGGGTGAGGTCGTTGCTCATGAGAGCGATGGAGGCGCTGTTGATGGCGACGTCGCTGCCGGCGGCGCCCATGGCGATGCCGAGGTCGCCTGCGGCGAGGGCGGGAGCATCGTTGACGCCGTCGCCGACGACGGCGACGTGGTAGCCGGCGTCTTGGAGGTCGTGGACGAGGTGTAGTTTTTCCTGGGGGAGGCATTCGGCTTTGACTTCGCGGCATCCCATTTCGGCGGCGACGCGTTTGGCGACGGCAAGTCGGTCACCGGTGACCATGACGAGTCGTTTGACGCCAAGGTCGCCCAGTTCGGTGATGGCGTGTCGTGCTTCGTCGCGGGTGCGGTCTTCCATGCCGACCCAGCCGATGCACTTGCCGGCCTTGGCGACGTAAAGGACGCTGACACCTTCGGGCGGGGTCATGGCTTGGTCCTTGAGGCAACTCATGTCGACGCCTTCGCTTTGGAGGTAGGTGTCGCGGCCGACGAGGACGGTCTGGCCTTTGACAGCGGCTCGGACGCCGCGGCCGAGGACTTCTTCGAAGTTGTCCGGTTTGGCCAGGGTGAGTCGGGCCTTTTTGGCGACGTCGATGAGGGCGCGTGCGGCGGGGTGTTTACTGAATTGTTCGACGGAGGCGGCGGCCAGGAGCATGTCGGCGGGGTCGACGCCGGGAGCTGGGGTAAGTTTGCTCACGGCGAGTTGGCCGGTGGTGAGGGTTCCGGTTTTGTCAAAGATGATGCCGGTGAGTCGGCCGGCGGATTCGAGGTGGGCGACGTTTTTGACGAGGATGCCCAGGCGAGCGGCACAGCTGAGTGCGGCGACCATGGCGGTGGGGGTGGCGAGGATGAGGGCACAAGGGCAGGCGATGATGAGGGCGGCGATGGCACGTTCGATGTTGGTGAAGTGGAGGATGACGAGTGCGACCATGAGGATGGTGGGGGTGTACCAGTGTACGTAGCGGTCGATGATGCGCATGATGGGAGCTTTGGTGCTCTCGGCTTGCATGATGAGGGACTGGACGCGGCCGAGGGTGGTGTCTTTGCCGGCGGTGGCGACTTCGATATCGAGCATGCCGGTGAGGTTGGTGGTGCCGGCGAAGACCTGTTCGCCGAGTGATTTGTCGACGGGGAGGGATTCACCGGTGATGGTGGCCTGGTTGACGCTGGATTCGCCGGCGATGACTTTGCCGTCGGCGGGGATGTTGTCGCCGGGGCGGACGCGTACGACCTGGCCGGGGCGTAGGAGCGAGGCTTCGGTTTCGATTTCGTGGCCCTCTTTGTCGAGGAGGTGGGCCCGACTGGGGGTGATACGGATGAGGGATTCGATGGAGGCGCGGGCACCGAGGGCGGTGCGGGTTTCGATGAGTTCTGCCAGGAGCATGAAGAAGCCGACGGCGCCGGCGACGCGGTAATCTCCGATGGCAAAGGCGGCGATGATAGCCAGGGCGACGAGTTCGTCCATGTGGCTGTGGCCGATGATGAGGCTGTGCAGGGCGTGCCAGACGATGGGCAGGCCGAGCAGGACGGCGCTGATCATGGCCATGAGTTGGGCCTGGTTGGGCGCGTCGAAGAAGAATTCGGCGACAAAGCTGTTGATAAGGAGGACGCCGCCCATGAGAGTGCCCAAGAGTGAGAGGCTCACTCGGAAGGTGCGGGTTCGGGTATTCTGCGCGTCGTCGCCCACCTCTTGTGCCATAAGGTTGTGATGCGAATGTCCAGCCATATTATCGGTTCCCAAGGACGAGCCGGGAGGGGGGCTCCCGGCGGGGTTAACAATTTCAATTATTGATTGTCAGCGTCGGCTGCCTGTTTTTGTTTTTCGAGCGAGGCGTCGCGGCTGAGGACAGGCCACCATTGGACCTCGCCGCCCTCGGTGGCGCTGAGGACGAAGACTTCGTCGGCGTTTTCGAGCACGTCGCGTAGCATTTCCTGGTAGAGCTGATCGACGCTGACGGCGAGGAGTTCGTCGTAGACTTGTTGTCGTTTTTGTTGGGCCTGTGGGTCATCGGCGGCGGTGCTTTGCTGGGCGGCCTGTTCGATGGTCTGTAGGAGTTTGTCGAGGTAGTCGGCGTCGGCCTGGGCGGCCTTGACGAGGGTGCTGCGGTAGGCTTCGGCTTCGGTGACGATGATTTCGGCGTCGGCCTGGGCCTTGTTGGTGATTTCACTGGCGTCGCCTCGAGCGGTGGCGAGCAGTTTTTGGCTGGTGCTTCGGGCGCTGGCGGCTCGATCGAAGGCGGCTTTGACCTGTCGTGGTGTGACGACGGGTTTGAGCACGAGTTGTGCCTGGAGGCCGACGTTGAGTCGGGCGAGGTTTTCGCGCATGCGTTTTTGGACCTGGTCCCTGAAGTTGAGAGGTGCTTGCCAGATCATCCAGTCGATGGAGCGGTTGGCGCTGACGACGATGACGGCGTCGGCGAGGCAGTCGCGTAGGAGGTTGTGTACTTCTTTCCAGCCTTTGTCGGTCCCGTCCCAGAGCTGTCTGGCGAAGTCGAGCGGCTGGCTGACGGAATAGCGAATGACCCATTGGGAATGCACGATGTTGTAATCGGGGGCAGCGCTGGCGAAGGTTTTGGTTTGGGCCGTTGGTTGAGCGTTCTGGTGGCCGATAGGCTTGAGGGCGATTTCTGCCGAGGCGGTCAGGCTATAGCCGTCGTTGGCGAATTGGAGCATAGGTCCGGGAGGGGCGGGCGCGCGTCCGGGACGTTGCGGATCGGCGTACCAGAAGGCATTGACATTGAGTGTGCGTTCGGTGCCGGGTGCGGGTACGCGGATGATTTCGTCGACGTAGGGCCATCGCCAGTGGAGGCCTGGCTGGCGGACGGCCTTTTTCCCGGCGCCGTGGAGGTTGCCAAAGCGCAGGACGAGGGCGCGTTCCGACTCGTTGACCTTGAAGAAGCCGCCGGCAATAAACAAGGCCAGGACGGCGATGATGACGAGCTTGAGAACGGCGAAGCTGATGCGCAGGGCCTCGGCGAGTGCCTTGGAAGCGGGATCGAGCGGTTCGGCGTCGCGTTCGCCGTTGGGTGGCGAAGTCGGATGCGGGTGGTGGTGGTGGTGTGGCTGAGCCATACTAGTTGTCTTTCTGGGAAAGAGAAGTGATCGGGGCCACAGGCGCTGCGGGGGCGAGGGGGCTTTCCATCAAGGCAGGGCCCTTCTCGAGCAGTTCGTAGCCGGGGAAATCGGGGGTGATGACAAAGGTGCTTCGCGAGGTGAGTGTTTTTCGGATGGTTTCGAGTTTTCTGAGGAAGTTGGCCAATTGGGGCTGGGCGAGGAACTTGGCGTAGTATTCGGCGGCTTCGGCGTCGCCCTGTGCTTTGATGCTTTTGGCGCGGGCCTTGGCGTCGGAGGTGAGGAAGACGGCTTGTTTTTTTGCTTCGGCCTTGATGGCGGAGGCCTGGCTTTCGCCGGCGGTCTGCAATCGGACGACTTCGGCCTGTCGCTCTTCTCTCATTCGGTCAAAGACGGCGCGGGTGACGGCATCGGGCACGCCGAGTTTGCGGATGCCCAGGTCGATGATTTCGAGGCCGTATCCTTTGTCGGCGTGTGCTTTTTCCCGGATGCGTTCGAGCATGCCCAGGGTCTGTGATTGGGGGTCCTCTTTGGAGTCGCTGCCGCTTTCGATACTGGCAAGTTTGAAGGCGGCTTCGTCGAGGGTGACCAGTTGGTCGAGCCGGTATTCGGCGAAGACATTGGTGGCCTCGGCGACCCATGCGGCGATGGTGTCGCGGGCGTAATCGACGACATCCTCGCTGCTTTCGCGTCCCTGGCGTCGGAAGCTGCCGTAGAAGACGCGGGGGTCGGTGATGCGCCAGTTGACGTAAGCCGATACGATAAGGGGTTGCTTATCCTGGGTCTGCGTTTCCACGGGCTGTTGCTGGAAGGTGCGGATGCGGGTGTCAAAGGTGACGGTCTGCTGCCAGGGCCACTTGATATTGAGGCCGGGCTGATCGACCTGTCGGCTGATCTTTTCGAAGGTGAGGACGAGGGCCTTTTCCTGCCAGCGCACGGTAAACATGACCATGTAGAGTACGATGATGGCGAAGATGAGCACACCGATGACGATGAAGCCTAAATGTCGTTTCACTTTGAGCTCTCCTGTGGAGTTTCAAGTTCGAGACCTTCTAAGAGGTCGGGTTGCAGCTTTTCCTTTAAGTCAACTTGGTAAATCCATTTGCTGACGTCCGGCGCTGCCATGACGTATTTTCGCATGGCGGGCAGGGTGTCGTCGAGGACGGTGAGGAACTCGCGCCAGAGGTAGACGTCTTTTCCTTTTTGAAAGGCCTGCTGTTGCTGGGCGAAGCGTTGGGCGTCGGCGTGTGCGAGTTTGGCGCGTTCGTAGCGGTAGGACTGGGCCTCGGCCTGAATGGTGGCGCTTTGGCCCAGGGCGGCATTGACGATCCGGTCGGCCTGGCCTTTGGCGCTGAGGACGAGGACCTGTTTTTGCTGGAGGGCGGCGACGACGTCTTCAAAGGCCTTGGCCACTTCGACAGGGGGGTGTATGGTTTCGAGCCCGGCGAAGACGATTTCGACGCCCAGTTGGTAATGGTCGACCTGGGCCTGGATGGCCTTTTTGAGGGTCTGGGTGGTTTGGTCACGGCCCGGTCCCATGAGCGATTCGATGTCGTTTTGGGCGCAGTATTGCAGGGCCTCGTTGGCGCAGATGCATCGGAGCAGGTCCTGGGGGTCGGCATACGCCTGGCGAGGCCCGTAGCCGTACTTGACGACATCGGCGATGCGATAGTGAACGGTGAGCGGCACGACGAGCATATCAAAGATGTTGTAGCCGCTGCGGTCGCTGGTCGTGACGGTCAGGCCGGCCTGTAGTGTCTGGTCGGGGCGGTCCTGGGCGACGGCGACCATGAAGGGGTATTCATTTTTCCAGTGTTCGACGGTCCAGAGAATGGGGCTTCGGTCGCGTTGCTCGGTGGTTTTGGGCCTTTCGTTTTCGGGCATTCGTTCGAAGCCGATGTCTATGGCCTGGACCTGCTCGACGGGGAAGGTGCGAATATAGTCGATGGGCCAGGGGAATTTGAGATGGAGGCCGCTCTCGAGGAACCTGGGCGAGCCGTCGTCGGTGTCAAGGATATTGAGGGGTTTGCCCCAGCGTTCGAGGACGCCGACGTTGCCGGGGGGGACGACGGAGAGGCCGCTGAGCAGATAGAGGGTGAAGAGCCAGAAGATCAGCAGGGGGACAACGGCGCGTTCAAGCAGTTTGTAGAACCAGGTTTCGGAGACCTTGAAGCCGAACTGGTAGTCGATGGCGTGTGCGGCGGTTCGGAGGATGCCGCCGGGTTCGCTGAAGAGGCCGAGGAGGCGAGACTCAAAGGGGGCGCGGCGATAGAAGCCCTTAATGCGTGGTCTGTAGGCGTCAAGGATGAGGTTGAGGACGGTTTCGGCACCGATGGCGATGAGGATGGCGATGAGGACATAGGCCATGACGCGTTCTGCCAGGAGGTAGCCGGCGTTGGCGAAGACGAGAATGATGGCCAGGGCGAAACACGCCAAGGCGTTGCTGAGCAGGTAGCTGCCCCCGGCGCGAATGGGTCTCCAGACGCGTTGTTGACTCATGCCTACGGCGTAGCGGGAGAAGAGGAAGCTGATGAGCGCGAAGCCGACGAGGAAGGCGGCCGACTGTAGCACGAGGTTGGAATTGCCGACGAGGCCGCTTCCGGGGGCTTTTACGGTCCGATAAGCGACGTAGCTGATACCGAGCAGATAGATGGCCAGCAGCGCGCCGAAGACGGGGATGAGGTATTTTTCGAGCCAGCGTAGTCGGCGAACGGCCAAGTGCATCTGGTCTTCGACGGCCATTCCCTCGAAGACGGAGGTATCTTTGCCTTGGCGTTGAAGTCGCTGGTATTGTTCGGCGTCGAGTTTTTCTTCCTGGGCAAGTCGTTGCTGGTGGAACTGGAGTATGAGCAGCAGCCAGACAATGGAGCCACCGAGGAAATGCCATGCTTCGACTTTGGCGGCGACCGAGCCGGTGAAGTGTCCGATAAGGAAGGTGAGGAAGAAGAGGCCGATTTGGAGGAAAAAGGCCAGCAGCGAGAGGACTTCAGCGCGTCGGGGGGATAGCTTCATACTTTGCTACCTTAATAGTACACGTATAGGGTCATAGGGCACGCGGTCAGGGCCCGCACCATTTTCATGCTCAGGGCGAACCATGGGCCCCGTTAGGCCGTAGGCATAGCAGGCTTGGGCGTGCGCCGCACTAGTTGGAGAGCACGCATGTTATTTCTACTGGCAAAGGCACTTGCGAGTTCGCGGATAATAGCGGATAAGTTAAGAAAATGCAAAGGCACAAGCAAGAGGTAAGGGAGCGGGGGGGGCGTTTTTTGTTTAAGTGTTTTTGCGACAGGAACTTAGATTACAATGGGACTCGATCTAGTGGCGTTGGAGAAGGCGTTATGGGCAGGAATTTGCTGGCAATTATTACGAATACCTTTACGGAAACGCTTCGCCAACCGATTTACGGGGTGGTGGTGGCGGCGACGATATTGCTGTTAGTGCTGAGTCCGTCGCTGTCAATGTTCACGATGGACGACGACGATATGTTGTTGCAGGACGTGGGTTTATCGACACTTCTGCTGGCGGGGTTGCTCTTGGGTGTTTTTGCGTGCGCCACGGTGGTGACCGAAGAGATTGAGAACAAGACGGCGTTGACGGTGATCTCCAAGACGGTGGGCCGATCGACGTTTGTCCTGGGCAAGTTTTTTGGGGTGGTCGGTGCGGTGCTGCTGGCGGAATACCTTCTTTCGTTGGTGTATCTGATCGTGTGCCGGCACGGGGTGCTGCAGATGGCCGGGGAACCGAGAGACATGGTAACCGTAACGCTGGGGTCGCTGGCGGGTGCGTTGGCGTTTGGGATCGCCTTGGCGGGCAACTATTTTTATCGTTGGCGTTTCGGTTCGACGGCGATTTTGTTGGGCACGCTGACGTTCAGTGCGGCGATCGGGGTGATGTGCCTGCTGGACCCGCAGTGGCAGTTCAACCCGGCGGGAAACAACCTGCAATGGGAGCTGTGGCGGCCTATGGTGCTGATGGTGATCGGGGTGCTGATTTTGACGGCGGTGGCGTTGCTGGTGGCCATGCGTTTTGGGATGATTGTGACGCTGATTGTGTGCGCGGGGGTGTTTGTGCTGGGGGTGATGGTGGAGTACTGGCTGGGGCCGGTGGCGCGTCAGGGGCAGACATGGTGGGCTTATCTGGCGTGGGTTCCGTTGACGCTCGTTCCGAGCCTGAGTTTCTGTATCGTGACCAACGCGGTGTACCAGGGGGCGACGGTGCCGCTGAATTACATTGGCCAGGTGGGGTTGTACGCCTTGGCATACGTCAGTGCGTGCGTACTTTTTGCCATTGGGCTGTTTCGCGAGCGGGAGATCGGCTGAATGCTATGGGCATACCGAGGATCTCACGGTGGCGCGATTGCTCGAACATCTGAGGCTGAGCACGCCGCTCTCGGGTGGCATGCTCAAGTACTCTTGAACATGTTAAATACCGAGTGATAATCTCAAGTACACATAAACATGACGGGTCATGAAAACAGTAAAAGGGTATCGCAAACTAATCAAGCACTATAACATCCAGGGACAGGGACATTATCTAACCTTTTCTTGCCATCAGAATGAGGCCTATCTGAGCAAAGACAGAACCCGTAATTGGTTTATTGAATCATTACATCAAGCCCGCGAGAAACATAAGTTCGAACTCTGGGGCTGGGTCACTATGCCGAATCATGTGCACCTACTAATCTTGCCGCAGCATGATAGCAAGATATATGAAATCCTAAACTCTATCAAACAGCCGGTAGCCCGGAAAGCGAACAACTGGTTACGCAAGCAGACATGCTCAAGCGGACTTGAGCATGCCACCCGGCCAGGAGACCACATCATTCGGTTTTGGCAGCGCGGCACTGGATACGACCGTAACATCTATTCGGTGGAAGAAATCTACGAAACATTGAATTACCTGCATCACAATCCGGTAAGGGGAGGATTAGCAAAACTGCCGAACGAATGGCGCTGGTCCAGTTGTCGTGCGTATGAATTTGGTATTGATGAACCGCTTGACGTCAATCGGGACTCACTACCTCCAATGACATCTTCATTGAAAAAAGCAATATATACGAGGTGCGTTTTAGTTCAGGGAAAAAGTTGCCAAATGATTAGCGGTACTGTATGATTTCGTTTTCGTTCTGTAGTGCGTAGTCGTGTAGTTGGACAGGATGCGATTGAGCCCATGCGGACGACGGGCGGCGGGATCTGTTGCCGACCGGCAAGCCCCGCGCCGCCTGTAGGGACAGACGATGGCGATGGCCGCTGAAACACGAAAACCCGTGACATATGCGGACCAAAGAAAGGTTCAGGACATTGCAAGTTAGTGTAAACGGCAAGACGCACGAGCTGCCCGAGGCGATGACGGTGGCTCAATTGGTTGAGCACTTGGGCTTGAGCGCGCCGCTGGCGGTCGAGTTGAATCGGCAGGTCTGTCCCAAGCAGAAGCATAGTGAGACCCCGTTGCAGAGTGGCGACGTGGTGGAAGTAGTGACGATAGTAGGCGGCGGCTGAGGGGCGGGGTTGGCGGCCGTGAATTTTGGCCGTTGCGTCGGAGGCAGCTCCGACGTGGGCGGCGTGTTGGGGGTGAACAAGACAAGGCGCGTGGCGCGTCAGACACAGAAAGGTATGTACTTATGGCACTGGAAGATAAGCCACTGAAGTTAGGTCCGTTTGAACTGCAGAGCCGGCTGTTTGTGGGGACGGGCAAATACGCCACGTTTGAGCTGATGGCTGAGGCGCTCGAGGCCAGCGGTTGTGAGGTGGTGACGGTGGCGGTACGTCGCGAGAGGCTTCTGGACAACAAGCAGCGGAACATTCTGGATTTTATTGACCGTGAGAAGTACAAGTTGCTGCCGAACACGGCGGGGTGTTTTTCGGCGGAGGACGCCGTACGCGTGGCGAGGCTGGGGCGGGAGATGCTCGAGCTGGACTGGGTCAAGTTGGAGGTGATTGCGGACAAGCAGACGCTGCTGCCGGATCCGATGGGGACGTTGGCAGCGTGCGAGACGCTGGTAAAGGAAGGCTTTACGGTGCTGGTGTATACTAACGACGACCCGGTGACGGCCAAGCGGCTGGAGGAAGCGGGCGCGACGAGCGTCATGCCGGCGGCGGCGCCGATCGGGTCGGGCCAGGGGATTCTCAACGCGAACAATATCCGGATCATCCTGGAGCGGGCGAAGGTGCCGATCATTGTCGACGCAGGAGTGGGCACGGCCAGCGACGTGACGTTGGCGATGGAGCTGGGGGCGGAGGGTGTGTTGCTCAACACGGGGGTAGCCGGTGCGAAGGATCCGGTGCGGATGGCGCGGGCGATGCGTCGCGCTTTGCAGGCCGGTCGCGACGCCTATTTGGCTGGTCGGATTCCGCGTAAGTTGTACGCGACGGCCAGTTCGCCCCTGGAAGGCACCATCGGCGTCTGAGGACGTAAAGGGATCGGGGTATACCAGTTATGGCACGTGAGCTAGAACAGCAACAAGCGGCGAGCGTGCCTTTTGACGGGCGCGGGGCCAGTCGGCAGTTTTTGGGTGCGGACGGTCCGGTGGCCAAGTCTCTGGCCAGTTACGAGGCGCGGCCCGAGCAGATGAAGATGGCCGAGCGGATTGCGGGGGCGTTTGCGGACGGTCGGCATCTGATGGTCGAGGCGGGCACGGGGGTGGGTAAGAGTTTCGCCTATCTGGTGCCGGCGTTTCAGCGGGCGCTGGCGGACGGGAGCAAGGTGTTGGTGAGTACGTACACCATATCTTTGCAGGAACAGTTAATCGACAAGGATATTCCGTTTTTGCAGCGGGCCAGCGGCGCCAAGTTCAGCGCGGTGCTGGCCAAGGGTCGGTCGAATTATTTTTGCTGGCGTCGTTACCAGCAGGTGCGGCAGCGGCA
>Ga0180432_10004600_pt1 | contig 18809 bp, 13 predicted proteins | sample SS_ome_10_FD_132414 | JGI IMG/M metagenome (GOLD analysis project Ga0180432, IMG submission 132414) | Hypersaline lake sediment archaeal communities from the Salton Sea, California, USA - SS_1_MS_2 metaG | ecosystem: Environmental > Aquatic > Non-marine Saline and Alkaline > Hypersaline >...
CGTCGATCTCCGATTCGGTTCTGTCAACCGCATTCACGCAGGTGATGGCCAGGTCGGCGCCGTGAATCGGGTTGATCCGGTTTTGCCCGTTACCGAACAGGTACACGCGGCCCTTCCGGGCCATCTTCATGTATTCGCCCATGTCGGAGAAGAAGCCGGTGGGTCGGATGACAGCGTAAACCATTCCCGAAGCCTTGAGAACGCCCACGAAATCTTCATGCGCCTTCACGATAGCGAGATGCGTCAGTTTCGGGCCGTTGAATACCGACACGTAGATGAACTTCTCGACTCCCGCTTTCAAGGCGGCGTCTAGCAGGTTCTTGTTGCCCTTATGGTCGACATCCTCGAATGTGAGCCCGTCCTTTTGCTTCGTGATTCCGACAGAGGAAAAGACGATGTCGATTCCGTCGCATACTTCCTGGAGAGTATCAGGCCGAGTCACCTCTCCCCGGAAGACTTCGTCTATTGAATCGCGGATATGGTCGAGCTTCTCAGGGGAACGGGCAAGTGCGCGGACGAAGTAACCTCTATCCTTGAACTCTTTGGCCACGAAGCCGCCAAGGTATCCAGAGGCGCCGGCAACGAGTACGCGTTTCATGTGGTTGTCTCCTCTCGAACTCCCGCTGCGTCGCGTCTCGGCACGTAGCTCAGCAGCTCATCGAATTTGGGTGTGTCGATGTTGACACCATCCCTCAGTGAGTCAAACTCGGCGGCCATCTCGAGTAGCTCAGGTCCGACTACCTTCGCGTGGAGCCCGAGGCGTACCGCTGCGCTTTTGGAGCCGAAGAACCGCGCAAACACCTTCGCTTCGAGCCACTGGGGCAGCCAGTAGTAAAGGTTGAATATCGGCGGCTGCCGCTTGCGATACCCCAATGCCTCGAGCACATCGCCTGCCTCACGACAGGCGCTGCAGTATTGATGAATGGCCCGGCTGTCGTTTGCCACCGCCTCGAGATCGCCAGCTTTCTGAAAAACGACTCCAGCTGTCGGAGCGATGAAAGCAAAATGGTACTTGAGCCAGCCGTCCATGTCTCTCTCGAGATTGACCTTGATGTTGGCAGCCTCGAACAGTTTCTTGATGTTGCTGGTGCGATCGCGGTTTGGCCCGTCGAACTCGCCCAGAAAGATCTCGCCGTTGGGGCCGGTTGGTTTCTCGCGGTCCATAAACACGAGGTCGTCGCCCACCCATCCGCCCCCTGCGCCAGGAAAGCCGAGCAGCAGCTTCTCGGCGGGTAGGTATCTACTGTATCGCTCGAATCCCGATACGTCGTTACCCAAGAACAGTATGTGCTTCAAGTGTTTGTTCTGTGCGAGGGTGGGGCAGACGGCCAGGCGCCCCGATTTGTTCGTTGCTACAATGGCGAGTTCGAACCGATCAGTCTCCTCGAGGTGTCGAATTAGCTTCACCTTCTCGACGTGTTTCTCTCCGGTGAGACCGTCCACGATTTCGATTCCGTTCTTATCGAGCAGGTCGAAAGTCTCGTTTCGGGCAAGAAGCGTCACGTCCTGACCGGCCCGTTGGAGTCGGAGCGCCAGCCAGCGTCCTATCGGTCCTGCGCCGTATACGAGTGTGTTCATTATTGCCTCCTGGTCCGGTTGCAAGAGTTTCTGGTACCTCCTTCAGCTAGGATCGGGCCAGGCCGCTAAATCCAATAATAGCAATATGTTACAGTATGGTGATGCAAATACGTAGTGTCATTGGACGATCCTGTTTGTCGTATTTCACAACTCAACTGAATGGATTTTTCAATTCCTCGGTCGGTTCTTGCGGAACGGAATTCCCAGCTTGCGCATCTTGGATCGAAGCGAGTTGGGGTTCACACCCAAAAGCTCAGCGGCACCACCGGGGCCGTGGATTTTGCCGCCTGCCTGATCCAGGACTTGTTCGATATGACGTGTGACGGTGGCGTCCAAGTCGAGGGTGTGACCGCCTTGCTGCGAGGAAATGTGTGCTGCTGTGAGGTGAACCGTCAGAATACCTGTTGGGCTGTTGGTGGCCGTAGCAGATTCCGAACTCCAGGCGGGTTGGGGTCTGTGGCCTAGTGGCGTCGAAATGTCCACGCTCTATTGGTGCAAGTGCAATACGGACCAGCTAACGGTACAGGAATTTGTGATCGTTCCCGCCTGTATGTCTCTGCGAACCGAGCGTGTTCCGGCGATTCGGAGTATTAGTTGTGATGTGTCGCGTCGCTACTATCGGTTATCATGTTGTAGCACATATTCCCCCAAGAGATCACCGCTTTGTGGGCACCCTGTTGATCGCAGTGTTCTATGTAGCCATAGGAATACTAATTGCCTCTCCGCTGGGGCGATCACGAATCAGTGAAGCCACCTAACCCGCAGCCACCTACTGCCGGTACTTCTCGAACCACGCCTGCAAATACAGCTGATTGAGGATCCGGTGTGATGGGCGCCTCCAGCCGTGGAACTCCTCGGGCATGCGTATCAGCAGCGTTTCCTTCCCTTGCATCTTCAAGGCACGAAAGAACTCCTCGCTCTGGCCCATGGGCGTCCGTAGGTCCCGCTCCCCTGTCATGATCAAAACCGGCGTCTCGACATTGCCCACCGATGCGATAGGCGAGCGCTCGTACCAGTTGAGTGGATCTTCCCAGTGGGGTTTCACGAACCAGCTGTACTTGTCGGTGGGATCGTCAGAGGTACCCGCTAGCGAGATGTAGTTCACGATGGGCCGCATGGCAGCCGCAGCGCGAAAACGATTGGTGTTGCCGACGATGTATGCGGTCAGAAGTCCGCCCGCGCTGCCTCCCAGGACAAACAGGTTTTCCGGGTCGATGAATCCCTCGTCCAACGCGGCGTCCACGCCCGCCATCAGGTCGTCGAAGTCCTTGCCCGGAAAAGAGTGCTTGATCTGGTCGATGAACTCCTGCCCGTATCCGGAGCTGCCGCGTGGGTTCATGTAAAAGACGGCATACCCCTGAGCCGCGAAATTCTGGAATGCCCAGTTCCAGCGCACGGAATACATCGCGTACGGTCCACCGTGGATCCATAACAGCATGGGGTACTTCTCTCCGGGTTCAAAGACCGCAGGCTTCACGAGCCATCCCTGCAGATCGAGTCCGTCCGGCGCCTCGAACCTCAACTCGTTGACTTGCCCCAGCTGCACGCCATCTAGCACATCTGCGTTCACGTCGATGAGTGTGCGCATCGTTTCCGGTTGATCGACTGAGAACGTCACTAGGTACCCGGGCCGAATTGGTGTCGAGAGCACGCTGGCGGCTTGGCCGTTCGTGGCAATGGTGAGCTGCGACAGAACCTGATTGCCCGTGGTGACTGCGCGCATCTCTCCGGAGCGGGACACGAAGTACACGTTCGACACACCTCGCTCGGACATGAGATAGTAAACGCCCGAGTTGTCCGGAGCCCAGGTTATGTCCCCGGGGGAACTCGGCAAGTCGCCGGCCAATAGTTGCTTTCGGCCCCCGCGACTGTCCATGAGGTACAGGCTGGAAAGGCTCGCGTCAGCATACTCTTGCGTGTCAAATCCCGTGTAGGCGATCCACTCGCCGTTTGGTGATACGTGTACGCCCCGGTCAGGTCCCTCGCGGTCGGTGAGTTTCTCGATGTCGCCGGAGTTTAGATCCAGGCTGTAGATGTCAGACTCATCGAGCTCGAGCTCCCTCTCGACGTCTGAGAGCGGCTCCAGCGTCGCCACGAAGTAGAGCTTGCTGCCGTCTCTCGACCAGCTGATTTCAGGGGGAGAACCCAAACCTGGCGGATGCGAATTGTTGTAGCTGTGGCCCGGATCAGTGACTTGCCTGGGCGTCCCTCCAGCCTCCGCGTCCAAGGTGAATAGGTGGTAGTCTCCCCTGGGCAGGTCTCCCCTACCGTCGAAGGCAAAGACGATGCGGTCGATGAGCTTTGCCGGTGGAGCCAAACTTGCTCCCCTTGGATACTCCGGGAGTGCGACCGATAGGATCGGCTCGGTGTCCGGAACCATCATTCCGAACGCCAGTGTCTGCCCGTCTGGGGACCAACGCAGCGATACCGGTACCTGGTTGAGATGAGTTAGCTGTGAGGTCTCTCTGGTGTCCAGCCACGTAACAAAGATCTGCGTCGAGCCGTCTCTGTCGGAGAGGAATGCGATCCTCTGCCCGTCCGGAGACCAGGCCGGCGAGAAATCGCTCCAGAGCCCGCTGGTTAGCTGGCGAACGCGTGAGCCGTTGGTTTCTGCGATCCACAGGTTGCTGCGTGTTCGATCCTCCATCTTGTCTACCCAACCCCGCATGAAGAGAACGTGCCGACCGTCTGGAGATATCTCGAGTCCGCCGATCGTCTCCATCTCCAGATAGGTGCTCGTTTCCAGCAAACGATTTTCGCTCGTATCCTGCGCCACCGCCGTGGTGGGAGGGAAAACGACCATCAGTATCGCCGCAAAGGCTAAAGCCGAGATGATTGAAAGGATGCGCATGGAAGGATCTCTTTGTCTGGGTCAACGGTGTCGCTACGGAGTCGTCCGTTTTCGCAAGGCAAGTATGGAGCAGTGAGATTGATATGTCCACGGCACCGCGGCTAACCGGTATGGTGCCTATCTACGCGGCGGCAATTGGACTACGTACTTCGCCTGTCCTTTCGGAACGGAATACCCAGCTTCCTCATCTTGGATCGAAGCGAGTTGGGGTTCACACCCAAAAGCTCAGCGGCGCCACCGGGACCGTGGATTTTGCCGCCCACCTGGTCCAGAACTCGTTCGATATGACGTGTCATCGTGACATCCAGATCGAGCGTCTGATCGCCTGGTTGCGAGGCTGGGTGTGCTGCCCCGTGAGAAGGAATTGCACCCAGGTCGTCGAACCGCAGTGGTTCATCGCGTCGCGGCGATTCCAGGTGGATCGCGTTGGCGATCGCGTCTTTGAGAGCAAGTCTCACAGGCGGTTTGCAATGATCGAACGTGCAATACGCGGCAGTATCCTCGGTGAATTTTTCGCACTCCCGCCAACATCGCCGGTGTCAAGCACGGATGGTCGTCTAACAATGTCGGTGTGCGGCCTTGTCGTTAGATTGCGGTCTGTTTGCTGCAAATATGAATCGAACCCGGACTTCATGTGACTCATAGATCCGTAGAAGCTCGCGAGATAGCGTGCGCCGTTATCCATAGGTATTCCACCACTCCAATTCTCACGTCGATTCTTCTCTGCGGTCTGTTGTCCGTGTTGCCAACTGCGGCAATGACGCAGTCATCCGTGCCTAGGATAATGGAGGCGTACCGCCTCGATCCCAACGCAACAGTCAGTGTGGACGGCCGCCTCGATGAGGATGTATGGGAGTTGGCACCGTCGTACGCCGACTGGGTTCAGAAAGAGCCAGTCGAGGGCGCTTCCGCCATCAACGACTCACGCGTCTGGCTCCTCTACGACGAGAGTGCTCTGTACGTAGGCGCCATCAACTACGACGAAGATCCGTCCGGGATCGCGCGCAACATGGCGCGGCGTGACGCGTCCTACGCCGGGCGATCCGACTACTTCGAGCTGATGATCGATCCCAACCTCGACCAACTCACGGGGTATCGGTTTCGAGTAACAGCCGCAGGTGTGCAGACGGACCGATACCTCTACGAAGACGACAAGGAAGATTCCGCCTGGGACTCGGTCTACGAATCCATCGTAACCATCGACGAGCGCGGCTGGATCGTGGAGATGCGGATTCCACTCTCTCAATTCCGCTACGAAACAGCGGATTCCGCTCAAACCTGGGGCATCCAGTTCGGCAGACGGAGGGCGGCTGACAACGAACTGACCCGATTCAGTTTGGTGTCCAAGCTTCGGCCAGGGAGAGTCAGTCAGTTTGGTCGCGTCGGTGGGCTCGAACTGTCCGAGACTCCAAGCAGGCTCGAGGTGCTGCCATACGTTGTGTCCCGAGCCCATCGAGGCCCTTTCGAAGCGGGCGACCCGTTCTTCGACGGCAACGAGTTTGGCGGGCGTGTTGGAGTAGATGTGAGCTATGGTCTGGGTACCGCATTCACACTCGACGCAACTATCAATCCGGACTTCGGACAGGTCGAAGCGGATCCAGCCGTGGTCAATTTGACGGCGTTCGAGACTTACTACCAGGAGCGTCGCCCCTTCTTCGTGGAAGACGCTCGTGTTTTCGACTTCAACCTCTCTGGGGGGAGTAACTCACTCTTCTACTCCCGTCGGGTGGGGCGTGCTCCCCATGGCGGTGACTCCGACGGTGCTGATTTCACCGAATCACCCGACGCCACGTCTATATTAGGCGCCGCGAAGGTGACAGGCCGAACCGCCGGTGGCCTTTCGTTGGGTGCGCTTCTGTCGGTGACTCAAGAGGAACGGGCGGACGCATTCTTCGCGGACCAAAACGAGTTTGACCAGTTCCGGGTCGAGCCGCGCTCTGCCTACGGAGTTCTGAGGATCCAGCAAGACTTCAACGATGGCCAATCGAGAGTAGGAGGGATCGTCACTTCCGCCAACAGGTCGTTGCCGGAGGAGGGGATGTTCGACCACCTGCCGTCCGCCGCGTACACCGTTGGCCTCGACTTCGAGCATTCTTGGAGTAGCCGTGCGTGGGCACTCTGGGGTTATGTGGCCGGCAGCCATGTGAGGGGCGACTCGACCGCGATGCTCAGGGTTCAACAGGCGAGCAATCACTACTGGCAGCGACCCGACAACGAATGGCGGGATATTGACTCCTCGGCGACATCGATGACCGGGGCGAGTTGGCGGCTTCAGTTCGAGCGCAGGGTGGGGCACTGGACCGGAGCAGTTTGGCTGGCTGAAATAACCAGCGGATTCGAGGTGAACGATCTTGGCTACAGCACATCACGCGAACGGCTCGATGGAGGGTTCCGAGTCGGATATCAGGAGGTCCGGCCCACCAAGCTGTTCAGGACTTCGAAAGTTGAGCTGTACGCATTCCGCAACTTCTCACATGAAGTCCTGCGCGAGTCGGGACCATTCGGCCGCTGGGGTACGGCTCGAACCGCGGGGACGGCACAGCTCAGCTCGAACGTCCAGTTCCTCAATTTCTGGACAGCGAACGTTGGACTCACGTATTCGCCGGATCTCATGAGTCGTTCCGCAACACGAGGTGGCCCGCTGATGAGGTCGCCCGGTTCGGTAGGGCTTCAGGTTGGATTGGGTACGGACAACCGTAAGCTCTTGTCGATTAGGCCCAATGTCGGCTTCTCGAGGGGCAGGGAGAATCACGGTGAGAAACTGACGCTCGGCATGGGGATGACCCTGCAGCCGTCGTCTCGCCTGCTCGTGACACTCACGCCCTCGTACGCGCATACGCTGGATAACTCACAGTACGTGACGTCGACCGACGCGCTTCCCTACGAGCCTACATACGGTCGCCGCTATCTATTTGCTGAACTCGACCGCAACGACGTATCGATGGTGACGCGTGTGAACCTGACGTTCACGCCCAAACTCTCGTTCGAATTGTATGCACAGCCGCTCGTTTCGTCAGGAGACTACGTCACCTACAAGCAGCTCGCCGAGTCGCAGACATATGATTTCAATGAATTCGAGGAGGGGGCTGTGTCTGGTGGCGGGTGCCTGGGTGGTACTACCTGTGTTGACGAGGCAGGTACGAGGTATGTCGATTTCGACCAAAATGGGGACGCTGACTTCAGCTTTGAGGACCGCGACTTCAATCTCCGGTCGTTGAACTCAACCGCGGTATTTCGATGGGAGTACCGTCCAGGCTCCACGATCTTCCTGGTATGGCAACACCGCCAGTTGGATAGCATATCCAATGGTGATTTCGATCTGGGACGAGACTTCGGTGCTCTGTTTGACGCCCCGTCGGATGACGTGTTGATTCTGAAGGCGAACGTTTGGCTGTCGTTGTGAGAGCGCCGGAGCCAGGCTCCGGCGCTGGTCCTGGAGACTCAGTTCCGCCTCCTGCCACTAACCGTTCGGTTCTCATAGGCGGGCCGATCCGGAATGGGTGATGGCGCTGCGGCCAAGAGACGCAAGACCTCTTCAACCGCTCGTTCCAACTGCGGCTCACCTCCTCTCGCGAGAGCTGTTGGATCTTCAGGGACGTTGATGTCCGGTTCCACTCCATAGCCTTCAGCGAACCACTCGCCGTTCGGGTTGTACATCCTGAAAGTTGGTGCTATGACATTCCCACCGTCGATGAGCGGAGGCACGCCCGTGTATCCTATGAGCCCGCCCCAAGTACGCGTACCGATCAACGGGCCGAGCCCTGCTCTCCTGAAATAATCGGGGAATGCATCACCGCCGGAACCGCTCCAACCATTTATCAACATCACCTTCGGCCCATAGTGGCCGGTTGTTGGATGTTGCCAGTCCTTGCCGTCCCGCACGGCCCAGAACGCGAGCGGTGGTCGGTTCAGCAGCTCTATGAATCTGTCTGGTATCTGCCCTCCGCTGTTCCAGCGCTCGTCGATGACCATCGCAGGTTTGTCGAATTGGGCGAGAAACTGTCGCACCAGCTCAGTTTGACCGTCTACGCCCGTGCTGCGGACATAGACGTATCCGACTCGGCCATCACTGAGTTCCTCGACACGGCGGCGGTTGGCTTCGATCCACTGTAAATGCCGCAGCCGAGCTTCGCTGCGCATGGTGTTGACGAGCACTCGTCTGGCACCATCCGTGGTAGGCGCACCGTTGACCAACAACTCCACTGTCTGTTCAGCCAACCCTTCGAAAGGCGCATAGGGGTCTTTGGCCGGATCCAACGGCATGCCGTTCACCGCCAGAATGTAATCTCCTACATCCACATCGATGTCGGGCATAGCCAGAGGTGAGCGCACCTCTGTATCCCAGGGTGCGCCGTCAATGATCTCAGCTATTCGGTAGGCGCCGTTCTCCAGTGCCCAGTTGACTCCGAGCATCCCGACGCCACGTCGCTCCGCGGACTCGGTGTCGCCACCGCCACGATAGGTGTGGGAGGCGTTGAGTTCCCCAATCAACTCACCAAGCACGAAATTCACGTCCCACCTAGTCAGCGCATTTTCCAGCAGGCCGCCGTAATGCTCGCGCATTGCTAGCCAATCGACGCCATGCATATTGCCGTCATAGAAGAAGTCGCGCATGATCCGCCAGCCGTCATTGAATATCTGGCGCCACTCTGCTCTCGGATCAATGACGGTCGCCATCTCTGACGTGCGAAGCGGTGTGTCCATCTTCTGGCCCGCACTCACACTGACTATCGCAAACCTGCCATTGTTCGTCGCCAGCAACTTCTTGCCGTCTGCTGAAACCAGAAAGCCGTTGGCATCGTCCAGTACGGTCTTTTCCTCTCGTTCCTCTAGGTCCCAGAACTCTATCGGGCTCTGATCGCCGCCGCTCCCTTTCCGTGGCAGACGGCGGTAAAGGACCTTGCCCGAGACAGCCTGGAGATCGGTGTAGTTTCCGGCATCCGGCGGGAGAATCGTGACACGCCGTTCGAAACCATCGAGTTCGATCTCGATTGCTTCCGGTGCTTCGTCTTCTTCCTCTCCTCCCTCCGCTTCCTCTTCTGAGCCATCCTCATCGTCGATTTCCTCTTCGTCGTTTCGCGGAGCGAGAAGACTCGGCACATCGCTGCGGAGAGACGCGGCTGCAATCTGAGTTGCGTTGGGGTAGACCCACGTGTTCTGCACGTCGCTGTAGACTGGTGAGAACGAGCGGGTCGTCAGGAAGTACAGATAGTCACCGTCAGGATCAAAAGCCGGTTGGAAGTCAGAGTAATACCCGGCGGTCACCTGGTGGCTCTCACCGGTGTTGGTGTCGAACAGGAAGATTGCGCTCGACCGGTTCTCGCGATCGCGTTCATATGCCAACCACCTGCTGTCGGGAGACCAGCTGGGCGTGAAGGCGTTCAGCTGGCCCTGGTACCAGAACATCGCCTGGTCTATAGTGGTCGTGCGGTCTGCATCCATATCGTAAACGCGGATCGTCATCGACTGATCGACGAATGCCAGCTTCCTGCTATCGGGTGACCAATATGCCTGGTACCTGAATCCGGGACCGTAATCGGTGAGGGTCCGCTCTGCGTCGGAACCATCTGCCGATCGAATCGTCAGTTGGTATTCGCCGGTTCGGTCACTCCAGTAGGCTAGATACTTTCCGTCGGGAGACCATGCGGGATAGCGCTCTGCGGAGCCGGATGACGCTGTGACATTACGCACCGGTCCATGCTCAGCGGGTACGGTGAAAACCTCGCCGCGAGCCTGAAACACCGCCCTTTTGCCTGAGGGTGAAATCCATGCACTTTGAATAATCTCGCTCACGTTCTCGGTGTACGGCTTCACAGTCGCCAGGTCGGTCACCACGTCGACACGGATCTCTGTGGGTTGCTCGGTATCGAGATTCAGTAGATACAGACGTCCACCAGCCTGGAATACGATGTCCGACGGACCGATGGCCGGAAACGTGATGTCGTAGTCGGTGAATTGTGTGATTTGGCGAGCTTTGTCGCTATCTAGGTCGTACGCCCAGATGTTGAAGCGTTGGTTGTCGCCCCGATCTGACAGGAAGTAGATAGTCCGACCGTGCCACATCGGTTGACTTTCGTTTGCAGGGCTCGTAGCGACATTTCGAGACTCGAGAGTCTGCAAGTTGAACAACGTGATCTCCGGTGCCCAACCGCCCCTGTACCGCTTCCAGGTTCGGTTGTCGCGCTGTTTGTCTATGTACGCGAGCACGTTGCCATCAGGTGATAAGGAACCGAATTCAGCATACGGCATCGGCAACTGCTCCGGCAAACCACCTGTCGCCGCAACGCGATAGAACTGATTGTACCGTTGGCGACCGCTCTTTCTGGGTGATGCGAAGACGAGCGAACTACCGTCCGGTGTCCAGTCGACGACCCTGTCTCCCATTGGGTGGTGAGTGACGCGGACCGGCTCGCCCCCCATGCTGGGCACCACGTAGATGTCGCTGTTGCCGTCGTAGTTGCCGGTGAAAGCGATCCGAGTTCCATCGGGCGAGAACCTTGGGAACGACTCCTCGCCGCGTGGGGAACTCAAGCGGTTCGCCACACCGCCGCTCTTGGACACGACCCATATGTCGCCGGCATACACGAATGTGATATGTGTCGCCGATACGTCGGGGTAGCGAAACATTGTAGCGTCGATCTGGGCTTCGAGTGTCGAACTCAGAAACAGGATGATGAGCGCCGTGGCGAACGCCAAACGCTTGTGCATGATCAGGCTCCTGTGAAAAGCGAGATTATGGTTCCTTTTTGTCTTATCGCAATCTGGATCTTTTGGCAAGGGGTCGAAGATTCACTCGTGCCGCCAATCCTGGCGGTTGTAGTGGCCGTGATAATTCCCTGGCAGCCAACGCTATTCCATTCATGGTTGAGCATTCGATGCCCCGGAACTCGGTGAGAGTCGGTTTACCGTGCCGCGAGATGTGTATCATTAGGCAACCAGCGACACGCGGGAGTAAGATGACATATCATAGCCGTTGACTCTGTTCTGTAATGGTGCTATTCCAGAGCTTCAAGGATTCCCGTTCAGAGGTGATGATGCTAAAGAAGAATCGACACACGCCGATCGTTTCTAAGGCCGCACCGTTGATCGGCTCGTGGTTGGCAGCCGCATCCATTTCGTGCCAGACAGGGAGTCAGCACATCTCTGTGTTTCCTGCCGAGGCCTGGCCGACATCTACCCCGGAAGCGGAGGGAATCGATCCCGCCGCCGTGGCAGCGATCAACACCGACATAGTCGCCGGTCGATATGGGTTGATCGATCACTTCTTACTGATTCGTCACGGGCGAGCGGTGGCGGACTTTCACTACGAGCACGACTACGACTCCATAGCTGCGCGATACGATACCACGAATCATCAGTACAACTACGATCATCCAGAGTGGCATCCCTACTTCCGTGATACCGATCTACACACGCTTCAGTCGGTGACCAAGAGCGTCACGTCGGCCGCTCTCGGGATCGCGGTAGATGACGGCCTCATCCCAGATGTGAGTGTGCCGGGATTGTCTTTCTTCGACGCATACGAGCCGGACATGTCAGACGCCCGTCGGGGGGACATGACGCTCCAAGACATGCTGACAATGAGAAGCGGCATCGACTGGGACGAGATGGGCTCGTATCTCGACTCAGCTAACAGCTGTGTGCAAATGGAGGCAAGCGAAGAGTGGATCCAGTTCGTGCTCGACCACCCAATGAGAGAGGAACCTGGTACTCGTTGGGACTACAACAGTGGCGTGAGTGTGCTGTTGGGGAAGATCGTACAGGTCGCAACAGGGCAGAGAGTAGATGAATGGGCGAGAGAGCGTCTGTTCGAGCCAATCGGCATCACTGACTTCTACTGGAAAATCACGCCGGACAACGAGATAGATACTGAGGGTGGACTCTACTTGTCAGCGCACAGCCTAGCGCGAATCGGCTATCTGTTCTTGCGAGGAGGTATGTGGAACGGTGAACGGATCGTTTCGGAAGAATGGGTGCGAGTGTCAACCTCCCCCGTTGTTACTGACATTGTTCCAGATAACGATCGCCGGGACGCCGGCTACGGATACCAATGGTGGGTGCCGGAGCACCACGGTGAGACGGTGACCATCTTCGCCGGCAACGGTTACGGTGGCCAGTTCTTGATGGTCGCGCCGGCATACGACGTTGTGGTTGTGTTCAACGCCTGGAACATTCACGACGCACCCGATTTATCCGCTTGGCGCGCACTGCAAGATCGGATTCTACCTGCAATCCAAAACAACTGAGTGATACTCCCGCAGATGGGATCGAGGCGGGAGCAGCCATGACGCCATTCCGTCGTTGGTTGGTAATGGCGTGCCTCTGCATGTCCGGTGGGTTCATCTATCTCATGCCGTACATGCGCCAGGTCTATCACATACCTCTGCAAGAGGCCCTCGGCCTGACCAGTACTCAGTTCGGAGTGATGACGAGCGTGTTCGGTGCGGCTGCCATGATTATGTACTTCCCCGGTGGCTGGCTCGCCGATCGTTTCTCCGCACGCAAGCTGATCACCTTCTCAATGGTGGCTACCGGTGTAGCCGGTATCTACTTCGCCTCGTTTCCCAGCTATCCAGTGACCGTTGGGATTCATGCCCTTTGGGGTGTGACGACGATTCTCACCTTCTGGGCGGCTTTGATAAAGGCGACTCGCAATTGGGGTTCGACAAGGAAGCAGGGTAGGGCGTTCGGCATTCTGGAGGGCGGGCGCGGAGTCGCAGAGCTGGGTGCGTCGACGGCGCTGTTGGCGGTGTTCGCAATGCTGGGAAGTGGAAGGCTGGCCTTGTCGTGGGTAATTATCGTCTACTCCGCCTTGGACATTCTGATTGGGATTATGGCGTGGTTTACTCTGGAAGAGCCGGCACGGGAAAGCACACAATCGGTGGAGTACAACATCGGCCCGCGACAGGTGCTTTCGGTATTGAAAATGCCGGCCGTTTGGCTCGTGTCGATCGTCATCCTGGCGGGATACAGCTCGTATTGGGGCACATTCTACTACGCTCCCTACGCCACCGACGTTCTGTTGATGAGTGTCGTGGTTGGAGGGGCGATCGGTGTCGGCAGGATGTGGCTCAGGCCGGTGGCGCCTCTTGCCGCGGGTTTTCTGGCCGATCGATTTGGAATCTCGAGGGCTGTGGCCTGGTGTTTCGTGATAGTGATAGTCAGTAACTGTCTGTTTGCGGCGACGCCCAGTACTCCGAATCTTTTTGCAGCCGTAGTCGCGAATATGGCGGTCGCGACGCTAGTGGCGTTTGCATTGAGAGGGATCTTTTACGCGCTGTTGCAGGAAGGAGGTGTCCCGCTCGCGTTGACTGGAACGGCGGCCGGAGTCGTTTCGGTGCTGGGATACACACCCGATTTCTTCATGCCTCTGGTTGGTGGGGTGCTGCTGGATGAACTCCCGGTAGAGACAGGCTACCGGTTACTCTTCGGGTTCATTGCAGTACTGGGCGTGTGCGGTTTGTTAGCCGCTGCGGCGCTTCATCGCAGGACAAATGCCGTGGATACCAAGACTGCAGCGAATGTTTCGAGTTTGTAAGGAGATTGCGCTTGAACAATCCAAATGAATCGGCAGGCGTATCCAGAGGACCTAGGTTTCTCAACGTTTCGAGTGAGAAGTGCCGCAAGATCCACAATGCCAGTTTGGAGATTCTCGACCGTGTCGGCGCCCGACTCTTCTTCGAAGATGCCGTCGAATTGCTGAAAAAGGCGGGCGCAAACGTCAGCGACGGGAACCTCGTACGAATGGGCCCGCACTTGGTTGACCGTGCTCTGGAAACGGTACCCAAGACCGTAGACCTGCACGACAGAAACGGCAACCTCGTCATGCCCCTGGACGGAAGCCGTTCCTACTACGGCCCCGGCTCCGATTGCCTGAATCTCATCGATTTCCGCACCGGAGAGAGAAGAAAGCCGGTTCTTTCCGATCTCGCTGATGGGTGTACGCTCTGCGATGCGCTGCCACACGTCGACTTTGTGATGTCGATGGTGCTACCCACCGACGTGGACGAAGCTCACGCCGATCGACATCAGATGGAAGCAATGCTTTCGTATAGCACCAAACCGATCATCTACGTCACATATGAACTCGACGGCTGTGTGGATGCAGTGGCCATGGCGGAAGCGGTGAGGGGCAGTGCGGACGCTCTCAGTAAGGAACCGTTCATCGCGTGTTACATCAATGCCATTTCGGGGCTGCAGCACAACAGAGAAGCGCTGCAGAAGTTGATGTTCCTGGCAGAGAAGAACCTGCCATCTCTTTACATCCCGTGTTCGACTGCGGCAATGAGCAGTCCGGTGACTCCCGCTGGTGCCGTTGCTTTGGACTACGCCGGAGTGTTGCTGGGCTTGGTGATCTCTCAACTGGTGAGGGAAGGGTCGCCGGTGGTGGTGCTGGGGTTGCCCCAAGGCACGTTCGACATGCGGACCATGGTTACCTCATACTGCGAGCCCGAGCGAATTCTTCCTCAGGTGATGGCCCATCACTACGGTCTGCCAATGTTTGCGATCGGTGGAGTGTCGGAGGCCAAGCTGAGTGACCAGCAAGCCGCCGCCGAAGCTGCGATGAGCCTTGCGGTCGAGACGTTTTCAGGTAGTCACATCATTCACGACATGGGCTATCTCGAGTCGGGTCTAACGTTCTCATTCGAGCAACTACTTCTGTGCAATGAGATTGTGAGCTGGCTCAAAGCTTACGGCAGCGAGATCGAGGTGAGCGATGAGTCTATCGCGGTGGATCTCATAGCGGAGTTGGGGCCTGACGGCGATTTCTTGAACACCGATCACACACTAAAACGCTACACTAAGCGCTGGTACCCGACCAATTTCGAGAGAGCCAACTACGAGACATGGGTAGGACGGGGAGCAATGTCGTTCTCCGATCGGGCACGCGAGAGAATTGAGGAGATTCTCTCCCAACATGAACCTCACCCGTTAGACGCCGGTACCAAGGAACGATTAGCGGAAATTGTGAGCCGCTAGCAAATCCGAACGCCCGATCACGCTCTACGACCCAACCGTCAGGGCGCCAAGGTTTACAGTGGCACCCTTGGGGGAGAGTCGCTCCTTCCGTTCGTCAGGAGCTGCTTAGAGGTCCTTCGGTCCCGGCGTCCGAATGCTGGGTCGAATCGTTCGCCAGTCACTGCTCTGAAGTACCTTCGACGCTGCTTCGTAGTCGGCCGGATCGACCCAGATCACATAACCAAATCGACCTGTGCCGTCCACAACGCCGTTACAGGCGTAGATGTTGATTCCTGCGTTTGCGAGTTTGAGGTGAAAATCGTACAGTGCACCAACCCGGTCTTCTCCCTGGAGCAGAAACGCCTTCTTGGGTCCGACGAGCTCGATCTTTGCGTCAGCGGCTGCCTCCTTCAACTTGTCGGGCTCAGCTGGGAAGAGGTCTATCTGGCTCTTGCCCTCGCCCACAGGGAAGGCCGTGAGCGCTAGTAGATTGACCATCTTCTCGCTCAGGAAATCGAGCAGCTTTCTGCCCTCGCCCGGTTTGTCGGCAACGACCGTGTAGTAGTATTCGACTTCATTGACCGATGAAAGCATCTCAGTCCCCTTTCTCCTCCAGGAATGTCCTAGCCTTATGTGCTAAGCGGCTCACTTGCCTGCCCACCGATGAGTGCAAGGATCTTCGAAGTCTTCTTTGGCTCTTCCAGCTTGGCTTTCGCCTCGACAGGCGCCAATGGCATCACCTTCAAACCAACCATGAAAGCGAAGCCGATAATGCCCAACACACCCAAGGTCTGCAGCACCTCCAAGAAACTGATCGAATAGTGCATTACACCTTCATTGAGGACGGTACCGGTCACTTCCATGCCGGGAAACAGGTCGGGCGGGTGTATCAAACCCGGGATCACGATCAGGAACCGTTCACAGAGGACTCCTACCACCACGAGAGACGCAGAAAACGTGATCCATCCAATCGAGGTGCCGGTGCGGCGCACGTACAGCAATATGGCCGGGACGATCGATCCGAACCCGATCAGCCCGAACCAGAAGAGGATACTGTGGAACCCACCGAACAGGAAAAACATGCCCGCTTCGCGAGATTCCACCAAATAGACGCGATGGACATTTTCGATCAACAGCATGTAGAGCGTTACGAGCAGGAACACTGCCAGGAGTCTGCGGCCCAGCCAGACGATTATCTCGTCGTCCAGTGACCTTCCGGTCCCCTTGAACAAGACGACGTTCACGAGGATCATCAAGGCTGCTCCAGACGACAGTGCGGCAGCTACGAAGCTGGGCGGGAGCAGCGAGGAATTGTAGAGCTCTCTCGGCACAAACGCGAAGATTGCCCCGGTGCCCGTGTGCGTGCCGATCGCCCACAGACATACAACCAGCGACACGATCTTCGTCAGCGTGCCCTTTTCCTTGAAAAGGGCCCAAAGGTAGAGCACGCAGATCATGATGTGGCCGGAGTACAGCCCGGGGTTGATGGAGAACATCGATTCGAGGTTGAAGTATGTGAACGGCTTCACGAACACGCGGTCGATTCTCCCTTGGTCTGTGAGAATCGAGAGCAGACCGGCAATCAGAAACAGCATCGCGAGGTATGCCGCAATCCGCGCGAACGGCTTGTACTGCATCTGGCCGAAGATGCCGTATAGGCCGGAAACGACCAGCGAGCCCGCTGACAGGCCGATGTAGAAGATCGCCATCGAAATCTGAAGGCCCCATGGAACTCTGTTCGTCATCCCCGAGAGCTGGAGGCCATGCACGTGCATCAACCACGTGGCGTAAACACCTGCCAAAGCGAACAGCGCGAGGAGACCAGTGGCCACCAAATATCCGGTCGATCTTCCTTCTATTGGTGCGAACTTGACGTCCATCCCAGTACCTCTCGGTTTACAAGCCTAAGTAGAAGACTTTGGGTTCCGTGCCCCAATCCTCACGGATTCGCTTCACGGGTTCTTCTGCAACCATTCTCGACACCTCGCTGTTCGGGTCGTTCAAGTCCCCGAAGATCAACGCACCGTGACCGGCGTTCCGGCATGCTTCCACGCACGCCGGTTGCAAACCCTCGTCCAGCCGATGTGCGCAGAAGGTGCACGACTCGGCCACACCGTGTGACCTGCGCGGGAAGTCCTTGTTGGGCCACTCGGGGTTCTCCAGGTAGTTGAAGAACCTGGCGTTGTACGGGCAGGCGATCATGCAGTAGCGGCACCCGATGCACCTATGATGATCGACAACTACTATCCCGTCTTCGCGCTTGTACGTTGCCTGCACGGGGCAGACCTGAGCGCAGGGTGGATTGTCGCAATGGTTGCACATCAACAGCACCGATTTCTCGTCGCGATGTTCCGAATCCTTGGGACTGATATTCACCCTTCGGATCCAGTGAATGTCCCAACGCTCGTCGCCGTGAAACGCCACATTGTTTTCACTGCGGCACGCGTCCATGCAGGCTGTGCAATCTTCAGAGCACCTGCTCAGGTCGATCACCATTCCCCATCTGCGCCCCGACAGGGGACTGTCTGCGCTTTGGCTGGAAGCGGTACACGAGGTTAGGAGAGGCAGGCTGAGAACACCCGAAGTCCCCGCCAATGCCACGCCGCTCTTTTCCAGGAACTTCCTTCTATCCATCGTGACCCTCACCTTCTAGCCGCAGGCTGTCTTCGGCCGACTCGGGATAGTAGTGGCACCCAAAGCAATCGACATTCAGAGTGACGGCGTCGTGGCACTTGTTGCAGAATTGTCCTCGGTACGTATGGCAGTCTCTGCAACCTGTGAATGTGATATCCCCTCTTATACCGCGGCGGATGACGTCCTCTCGGGTTTCTTTGAGAAGATCCATGTGATGGAATCGCATGTATTCGGTGTCGCGGACGCACTCACCTGTGTCGGGTAGTTCGATAAACACGTCGTTTGGGGAACTGCCTCGCGTGAGAACCGGTCGTACCAGGCTGTACGCGAATGGCGCCAGTATGATGACCACGAAGATGGTCACCGCTATGCGGTTGTTTCTGGTGAATAGGCCGCTCAGTCTCTCCTGCATTGTCACACTCCTCCGGCCGCTTGTTCTGGTTCGGCGCCGTTCGACTCACGTCCGATCCGTTCGGCAAACACCATCGCCGCGAACCTGTAGAACATGTGTGCGAACTTCGAATAAGGCAGGTATATCAGGAGCGAAAAGACGAACACCAGGTGGATGAAGTAGGCGATGTGCCTGTGCGGCACCATGCGCAGGTAGTGTAGCGCCTCAGTGGCGAAGCCGGTGAATACGACGGCGAACAGCGTCCAGAGGAACGCCCAGTCGAAGAAGAGACTGTAGCCGGCATTCGGGCGATCGGTGAGGCGTTCCCAGATCATCAATAGGCAACCGGTAAATACCGCGACGCCGCCGATGTTCGCGAGGATTTTCCAGGGGCTC
>Ga0180432_10004601_pt1 | contig 18802 bp, 18 predicted proteins | sample SS_ome_10_FD_132414 | JGI IMG/M metagenome (GOLD analysis project Ga0180432, IMG submission 132414) | Hypersaline lake sediment archaeal communities from the Salton Sea, California, USA - SS_1_MS_2 metaG | ecosystem: Environmental > Aquatic > Non-marine Saline and Alkaline > Hypersaline >...
AAGACAGATGAAAGTGCTCGTTTTGGGCGGCTGCGGCATTCAAGGAAGAGCAGCGCTGTACGATTTATCACGAAATGTAAGTGTTGAACACATAACCTGTGCAGATATTCAGCCGGATCTCATTCATTCCTTCACCTTTTTGGAAACGGCTAAAATTCAGCCTGTCGGGTTAGATGCCAATGACCCAAACGCCTTGGCATCCATGATGGATGATAAATTTGATATCATCCTTGATTTTTTGCCACCACAATATATTCGGACCGTTGCAGAGGCTGCTATAAAAAATGGTGTTCATCTTGTCAACACCAACTACGCGTATGATATTCTTGATCTCGATCATGCGGCAAAAGAAAAGGGCATCTCCATCATCCCGGAATGTGGGCTTGATCCAGGAATTGACCTGATCCTTTACAATTATAGCCTAAAATATTTTGATGAGGTATTTAAGCTCAATTCATATTGTGGAGGGATTCCCGAAAAGGCGGCATGTGATAATCCGCTCAAATACAAAATTAGCTGGAATATAAATGCGGTATTGAAAAGCCAGAAAAGAGACGCAACGCTTATCGCAGATTCTAAATTGATATACATCCCAGCTAAAGATCAACATGAGAATCCATTTATTCACTACGTCGAAATCCCAGGGCTTGGAAAATTAGAGGCCATTCCAAACGGCGACGCGGTACATTACGGAAAATTACTGAAAATTGGAAAAAATCTTTCCGAAACCGGGAGGTATTCACTTCGCTGGCCCGGTTGGTGTTCTTTTTGGGGCCCCATGAAAAAGTTGGGGTTTCTAAGTGATGAACCTGTCAAAGGCTTGTCAGATGAGGTTTCACCCCTTGAAATAGTTGCCAAACTGCTCGAGGCTCAACTGCAGTATAAAAAAAGCGAAAAAGATCTATGCGTTATGGTAAATAAGGTTGAGGGAGTCAGGAAGGGTAAACAGCAAATATTGACGTGCTCCCTTATGATTGAAAGAGATCTGCTTACGGGTTTAATGGCAATGAGCATGGGCGTTGCCTACCCTGCCTGTATTGTAGCTGAGATGATCGTGAAAGGTGAAATAACCGCGAAAGGCGTCCTTTCACCGGCCATAGACGTTCCTTATGATTTATTCATGGATCGGTTAAAAAGGAGAGGTATTAAAGTAAAAGAAACGATTGAACATCAAATATGAAACCCAAATCAGTGCACATAGCTTTATTCAACCAACCATAACAAATAGAGGAGATGCCTATGGACGATTTTAAAACGATACTCTACCCCGTTGCACTCACCGATTTTTCACCCAAAGTCGCCCCTTATGTGGTGACCCTGGCCAAACAACTCGATGCACAAGTCCATCTCCTGCACGTGCTGCGTCGATTTGACTGGTTCGTGGACACGTATGTTTCAGATCCGCCGGAACCCGATTTCAAGCGCATCGCCAGTGATTTTGGAGACCAGATCCTGCATCAGGCTCAGCAAAAACTGGAAACATTCAAAGGGCAGCATCTAAAAGGGATTCGGATTGCGAACACAAGCGTCGTTATCGGGACCCATTACAAGCATATTCTGGAATACGCGGAAACCGAGAAAATCGATCTCATCATCATGGGTACCGGTACCATGGTGCAGAGGGTGATGTTTGGATCGGTTGCAGAAAAAGTTTCAAGGCTGGCCAATATCCCCGTCATGTTAGTGAAATGCAGTTGAAATGAATGCTGTTTTACAAATATTCAGAAATAGAGGAGGAAAAGCATGGAAACCAAGCGTGAAAAGCGGGATCCTTATCTGTGGGAGGCATTGATATCGATCGTAGGATTGATTGTTTTTATCAGCCTGGCGATCGTGCGCTATGAAATAGACGCCCATGTACCTATTCTGCTCGGTGTGTTCATAGCGGCGTTGATCGGCCTGAAGGCCGGTTTTACCTGGAAAGAAATTGAAACCGGCATGCTCGATGGTATCACCAATGCCTTACAAGCTATCGTGATATTGGCCATTATCGGCATCCTCATCGGTGTTTGGATCTTAAGCGGGGTAGTCCCCACTTTGCTCTATTACGGGTTAAAAGTTCTCCACCCCAACATCTTTTTGCCGGCGGCCTTGATTATCTGTTCGATCACCTCACTGGCCACGGGAACTTCCTGGGGCACTGCCGGCACCATCGGCATCGCCTTGATCGGTATTGGTGAAGGGTTGGGATTTCCTCTGCCGGTCGTTGCCGGCGCGGTTCTTTCCGGTGCCTATTTTGGGGATAAAATGTCACCGCTCTCCGACACCACCAACATGGCGCCGGCCATGGTCGGTACCGACCTCTATACCCACATCAAGCACATGATCTATACAACCGGTGTCAGTTATGGCATCACGCTTTTGATAGAGATTGTGATCGGCTTTTTTTACGGCGGCGGGGAGGCGAATTTGGAAAAAGTCAATCAAATCCTGACCGGCATCGATGCGCAATTCAGCATCAATCCGCTGTTGCTGATTCCTCCGGTGATTATCATTGTACTGGCGTTTCGAAAGATTCCGGCAGTACCGGGTATCGTGATCGGAATCATAGCGGCCGGTATTCTAGGTGTGATTTTCCAGGGAAACTCTTTCGGCACCCTGCTGTCGGCCGCTTATGGCGGTTATGCCAGCAACAGCGGCGTTGAGGCGGTTGATAACCTTTTGACCAAAGGCGGGTTTGAATCCATGATGTACACCGTGTCCCTGGTGATCTGCGCCATGATGTTCGGGGGGATTATGGAAAAGACCAATCAGGTGCGCGTCGTTGTCAACGTCATACTCAAAAAGGCCAAATCCACCGGTTCCATCATTACAGCCACCATCCTGACCGCTATCGGGTCCAACCTGATCTTGTGTGAACAGTACATGGCCATCGTGATGACCAGCAAGATGTACGCCCAATCCTACAGGGACAAGGGCCTGCACCCGAAGAACCTTTCACGGGCCGTCGAGGACAGTGCCACGGTAACGGCCAACCTGGTGCCGTGGAACTCGGGCGGTGCTTACATGTCGGCCACCCTGGGGGTGGCCACCATCGCCTATTTGCCGTTCAATTTCTTTTGCTGGATCTCGCCGATTATTTCCATGCTCTACGGCTGGTTCAACATTACAATAGAGCCATTGGATGAGGAAATTCAAGCACCCGATCGGGTAACTGAAAAAAGTGCCACTTAACAGAACGATGAGCCGTCGCTTAAAAGCGTCTGCAAAAAACGAAAGGGAGATACGGACATGTTTAAGATGATCTGCTATAAAACAATCATTGTCCTCATGTTGGCCGGGCTATGGCTTGTGTCAGGCAGTGGGCCGGCCCGGGCCGCAGATGTGGAATTATCAAAAGACTCGACCCTGGAAGGAGTCCTGCAACGCGGTGAACTGCGGATCGGTCTGGAAGTCGGCTATATGCCCTTTGAGATGATCGATAAACGCAGCGGATTACGTCAGAAGGAGGTCCGGCACGGTGGTTTTCGGCGAAAGGGTCGTCAACTCAGCCTGATGGGGTTTGATATCGACATGGGAATTGAGATGGCCAAGGCACTGGGGGTCAAACCGGTATTTGTGGACACCTTATGGCCCAGCATCATTCCGGCTCTGAATTTAGGCCGCTTTGACATCATTTTCGGTGGGATGTCCGTTACCGAGGGGCGTAAGAAGTTCGTTGATTTCGCCGATCCCTTCATGACCGTAGGCCAAACCGTTCTGCTGAATGCAAAGCATGAGAAGGCGGTTAAATCCTACAAGGATCTCAATGACCCTAAATTCGTCGTAGTGTCCAAACCCGGAACCACCGGTGAAGAAGCCGTGCAGCGTCTGATTTCGAAGGCCACCTATGAAACCGTCGATACGGAAATGGACGGGGCCATGCGCGTTCTGGAAGGAACGGCGGATGCCTTCGTCTACGACCTGCCCTTCAACGCTGTGTTCCTGGCCATGCACCCGTCGGATCAGCTGATCTTTCTGGATAAACCCTTTACAAAAGAGCCCATTGCCTGGGCGATTCGAAAAAATGATCCTGATTTTCTTAAATGGTTGAACAAGTTTTTAAAGGAAATCAAGCAAGACGGGCGTTTTGATAAAATTTACGACAAGTGGTTCAAAACCACCGACTGGTTCAAATACGCTCGCTGACATAGAGAAGAAGGGTTGCATCTCATAACTCACTTATTTTATGATTGGTCATCGGAATCGGGTTCTTTGGATGGACTATTGCACAGCTGTCTTCGGCCATCACTTTACAGAAACTCCACTCCGATATCACCGACCAGCAGGATCTTCGAAATAAATTGGTTGCAACGGTTGAAGGAACAACAAGTGTTCCTGCGCTGGAAAAGTTAGGTGCAATTGTCGTTCCTGCGAAATCAATAGATCAAGCCTATGAAAAGCTCCTAAAAGATGAGGTTGAGGCGTTAGTTTTTGACTCGCCAACAATTCTCTACTATGCGCGTAACAAAGGGGCGGGGAGAGTTTCGGTTGTCGGTCCGCTCTTTGACATTCAATATTACGGTTTCTTGTTCCCGCAAGGAAGTGAACTTCGCGAATTGGTTAACCGAGCCCTTTTGAAATTAAGAAAAAACGGGATATACGATAAAATTTATAATAAATGGTTCGGCACATATTAAATATGGGAGACGATAATTTTGTGTTTCCAATATAGGAGTCTGAAAGATAAGGATAATTATCATGGGCATTTTATCATGGAGACCGTGTCAAAAAAAGGATAGCTCTATCGCGATTAATGCGTTATGTTCCAACTGATTTTATTGTTTTTCGTTTTCTATTGCATAGAAATTATACCCTAATTGACAGAAAGCCATATCTCGCCTATACTCCATCTCATCAAAACCCAAACACGCATCCTTTTATCTTTCCAATCGACCTTTAGTTAAGTCTGGAGTGGAGGCCATCATGTACGAACTTGAGATTATGAAGTCAGCAGAAAAATTAGTGAGGGACGTTATCGGTGTGACGGGACAGGATAAGGTGCTCGTAATCACCGATGCTGCAAAACTGACCGTTGGTAAGTCCTTTTCACTCGTTTGCAGAGGCTTGGGAGCGGAAACCGTTATGGCGCTCATGCCTATGACCGGTGAACATGGGAATGAACCCCCTGCAACCATTGCCGCAGCAATGAAGGCGGCTGATGTGGTTTTCGCCCCGACGACTCACGCAATTACCCACACCCAGGCCAGACTCGATGCATATGCAGCAGGAACGAAGGTGGTTATTCTCCGGGGTGTAGATGAAGACATGATGATGAAAGGCGCAATGACTGTTGACTTTTATGAATTAAGGGAGAGAACGGCAAGGGTGGCACAAACTCTTTCCGAAGGTGATGAAATAAAAGTGACATCTCCGACTGGGACCGATGTTACCTTCAAGACTACAGGAAGAAAGGCTTTTTCTCTTGATGGGTATTTCCACGAAGATTACGGTTTTGCAGTTCTGCCGCCCGGTGAGGCCCCCATTTGTCCATTAGAGGGGACTGCTAACGGAACTATCGTCTTTGATTATTCCATGGATAGCCTTGGAAAGTTAAGCACGCCGCTTAAGCTCGACGTAAAAGAAGGGACAGTCGTCTCTGTCAGCGGAGGCCTTGAAGATGTCAAGGTGATAGAGCAATTATTCGAGCAAGATCCAAATGCTCGCAACATAGCAGAGTTCGCTATCGGAACAAATCCAAATGCTCGGCTTATCGGTAACTTAGCGGAGGACAAAAAGCTCATCGGTACAGCGCATTTTGCCATTGGAGACAACAAGTCTCTTGGTGGAAGGGTCGAAGCCAGCATCCATCTTGATGGCCTCATTCTTAAGCCTACGGTCACGGCCGACAATCAAAACCGATTGGTTGAAAATGGGAAGCTCATCATTTAGCCTAACGTTGCATAAAATTTGAGTTCAAAACGCCTTAGATTGAGTCAGTCCCGCCAAAGGCAGGGATTGAGCATTTTTGAGGACGAAATTGTATTGAATATAGGGTGACGGATTAAGAAGATGAAACGAATTGATTTGAGAAGTGATACGGTGTCGAGACCCACGCCTGCCATGCGTGCTGAGATGGCTGACGCAGAAGTGGGCGATGATGTATACGGCGAGGACCCAACAGTGAATCGTTTGGAAGAACTGGCAGCTGAAATGCTTGGCACGGAAGCAGCGATATTTGCTTCAAGCGGTACGCAGAGTAACCTCCTGGCTTTGCTGACCCATTGCAGCAGGGGTGACGAATACATCGTTGGGCAAAAGGCCCATACTTATATCCATGAAGGCGGGGGCGCAGCGGTCTTTGGTTCTATTCAACCCCAGCCACTGGATTTAGAACCCGATGGCACACTGAACCTTGACAAAGTTGCCGAGGTCATCAAGCCGGACGATTTCCACTACGCGCGCACAAGACTGTTGTGCCTGGAGAATACGCAGGATGGACGGGCATTGCCTATGGACTATCTCAAAAAGACACATGAATTCGCCCGAGACCGCAAACTGAAACTGCATTTGGATGGGGCTCGTATCTTTAACGCAGCCATAAGACTCCAGGTCCCTGTAACTGATATCTCACGCTACTTTGACTCTGTGTCGATTTGTCTGTCAAAAGGGCTTGGCGCGCCTGTGGGGTCATTACTCTGTTCAACCGGGGAGTTTATAAAGGAAGCCCGGCGATGGCGTAAAGTTTTAGGGGGCGGCATGCGCCAGGCCGGAATTATTGCCGCCGCAGGGATCTATGCCCTGGAGAATCACATTGACAGGCTGCAAGAAGATCACGAGAAGGCTGCGCTCTTGGACGCGGGGCTCAGGGAGATCAAGGGGTTGGAGATCGAGTTTTCGGCCATGCAGACCAATATGGTGTTTTTTAAACCGGGCAAAACGCATTCCTCAAGGCTGCCGGAATATCTTAAAAAAAGAGGTATTCTGATTAACGGGGGTAGGAGAATTCGCCTCGTGACACACCTGGACATCCATAGGGATGATATTCCAACGGTCATTGAGGCTTTCAAGAACTATTATTGACGTCAAATATCAGACCTCCTTAAGACAGGGGAAGACCATTGCCATGGTCTCGCTGGGACTGCGCTTTAGATATTGAGCATTCACAGGAGAGGAAAAGGGCATGCTTTTCCCTTGACCCGCAAGTTGGGTTTTTTTACAGTCCTTCACCGGGAAAGAAACATTCAATGACATTACAAACATTTCTCAGGAGTGAGGTTATGGCATTGACAATACACCCTCTGGTTCCATCCCGTCTGGTTATCGACCTCGGCCGAATGACTTATCTGCGGAATCACGGTGTATCAAAATGGCTTCCCTGCCCATTCTATATAATCAAGGGCGGAGAAGAGCCTGTTTTGGTGGATACCAGCGGATCCGCCGCGGTGATGTCTAAGCTTCGGGTAGAACCGGTTGAAGATATCATGACTTTTGAAACGGTAGCAAGACTGGGTTAAAGACTGAAAAGCTTGAGGCGGGAAATTCTCGAAAAGTACGCCGTATTTCTGGTCAACAGAGAATGTCTTGGATGACGCAGATGCCGGCGATAAGGATATCTTGATTACCGACCAGTTTTCCGGTCATTGCTCATTTCTTGTCCCTATTTTCGGTCCACCAGAAATCGTTATTTTCCACTGGGTCAATACACTTCCATTTTCCATTCACGATGGCTGATGGGGAGTGTTTCAATTCGTCGCGACCACACCTCATAAGCCGATCATGGCTCATTATCCAGCCCATAAATAGACCATGCTTTTCAAAACATTGAATACTGTAGTCTGAACAGGACGGATACATGGGGCACCCCGCCCTCTTTACTGCGGAAAGGTGATTTAAGGGTCCCTGATAAAATTCTACCACAGACCGCATCGGGTTAAATTCACTGGGGGACTTCTTTTCCGTCGGCTGGGGATGGGCACAGGAGAAAAGAAAACCAAGGATTAACAAGCCCAATAACAAGTGTTGCTTCATCGATCGCCACCCCTATTTTTTAAAAAGTCATAACAGATATCTATAAAAAATAACAAGGGTTGAGGACATCTCTATAATTGGGGGAAAAGATACCTGCAAAAAAAAGATCGAAGAATGCTCAAATTCTCATCCCTTTTGGCCTCACACGCTCCAGCAGGATGGAAATAAAGAAGCATGTTGCTGCTATCATAATAATTGACGCCCCTGACGTCAAATTGAAAGTGTAAGAGAGCCAGAGACCCACCGTGGTGAAAAAAATATTCAGCAGGATGGAGTAAAACATCATTCCTAATAGTGAATCTGAAAACTTCTCAGAAATATAGGGCGGAATGGTCAGCAGGGCAATGACGAGAATCAATCCAACCACCTGAATAATCATCACCACCGAGAGGGCTATCATGGCCATGAGAAGAAAATACAGAATTTTTGTCGGTACGCCTCTTACCTGGGCAAATTCCTCATCATAAGAAAGGGACACGAGATCATGATAAAAATAACCGACCGTTACGACTACCAGACCGTCTATTATGAGCATCAACCAGAGATCGGACACTGGGACGGTGAGAATGCTGCCGAATAGATAACTCATCAAATCCACATTATAGCCTGGTGTCAGATCGAGCAAAATCACGCCCAGAGCCATACCCACGGCCCATAGCACGCCAATAATGGTGTCTGCCCTCTGCCTTGTTTTCAAACTGACTGCTGCCATGATGGCAGCAACCAAAAGGGAAAAACCCAAAATTCCCATTAGATAGGAAAAGCCAAAAAAGAAGGCCAGACCAATTCCGCCATAGGCTGCATGTGCGATACCCCCTGAAATAAATACGATCCGGTTGACAACGACAAATGTTCCAATTACACCGCACACAATGCTTGCCAGTAAACCGGCCAAGAGAGCATTTCTCATAAACTCAAACTGAAGCGCTTCCAGCATCTGACTCTCCTGAATGTTTTGGTAAAACCCGATGGGGTACGCCGTGGGCAATCAGCTCCACCGGGCAATGATAGGCCATTTCAAGCATGTCTTTTGTGATTTCCGGGGCGTCATGGAAAAACACCTGTTGGCTCACGCAGGCAACAGATTTGATATAGCTCGAAAGAACCATGAGATCATGGCTGACCACTACAACGGTTATGTCCTCGTTCAATTGCTTTAGGAAGGCATAGAAATCGGTCTGGCCCTTCTGGTCCACGCTGGCGGTGGGTTCATCCAAAAAGAGTATCTTCGGGTCACCTACAAGCGCCCTTGCCATGAAGACCCTTTGGCGCTGTCCCCCGGAAAGCTCTCCTATACGGCGTTTACGGTATTCCCACATTTCCACTCGTTCAAGGGCTTGACGGGCTGCAATTTTGTCTGATCTGGAGAAGCGTCGCCACCCTCCACCGCCACGCATTCTACCCATAAGCACAACATCCCGAACGGAAATAGGAAAGCTGTTGTTAGTGCCTATGTCCTGGGGTACGTACCCGATGCTTTCAGCTGCTACCCGGGGTGAATGACCAAAAACGCGCACAGTCCCCCGATCAGGCACCAAAAGGCCTAACATCAGCTTAATCAGAGTGGTCTTACCTCCGCCATTAGGGCCAATGACGGCAAGAAAATCCCTTGGATGAATCGTGAGATTGACATCTTTCAGGACTGGGTTTCCATTGTAGGAAAACCATAGATCACGAACTTTTATGACCGGGGAACTCATCAATGGGTTTACCTCAAAGCAGCCTTAACCCTGGACGCCATTTCTTTCAGATTTTTGGCCCAGTCCAGGGCAAGTGGATTGGCGTAAACAACTTGCCCGCCAATCTCCCTGGCAATGACTCCGGCACTTTTTGACGAGAATTCGGGCTGGACAAAAACCACATGAATGCCATATTTTTTTGCCTTCCTTACCAGGCGCTGTAGATCCGCGGGCTTGGGGTCCTTTCCTTCGCTCTCAATGGGAATCATCTCCAGGCCATAGGCGCGGGCGAAATACCCCCAGGCAGGATGGAAGACCATAAACCTCGCCCTCTCCTTCCCTAAGAATACCCCCAGGAGTTCGTTGTCAAGGTCAACGAGCTCCATAATGAACTTCTTGTAGTTTGCTTCATAAATGGAACGATTGGTCGGATCGACTTTAAGCAAGCCTCTCAGGATATTCCGGGCCTGAACCATGACCAATGGGGGAGAAAGCCATATATGCGGGTCCTTGATTCCATCCGGCTTGTCCGCCTTCATGGCCTTTTTTTCGATACCTTCTTCGGTGTGGACAAAACGCATTTTTATATTATGGGCGGCAATCTTCTCGAGCCACACCTTTTCAAAAGGAACCCCAATCGCATAATAGAGACTGGCCCTGGAGAGAGCGACCATCTGCTTCGGCCTTGGCTCATAGGTGGCCGGACTGTTTCCGGGGAGCACCATAACGGATACATCGACCCGATCGCCACCGATCTTCTCAACAAAGTATCTCTGTGGAACAATACTGACAAAGGTTTTGATCTTCGCAGCCTGCGCCCCTGTGGCAAACGTAATGCAGCATACAGACATGACTGCAACAATCGACATCACTTTGATAAAGCAGCTTTTCATACCACCGCACCAAAAAAGGAGTTAGATCTGTTTAAATTCATGAGGTAAAAAATTTCATGTAATTTCATGCCGTCAATCTGCTTATGATTTGTGTGAACACACCAGAAATCGCTCATGGCAGTCTCGACAGTTTTTGACAAAATGATCAATTGCAAAATCATCCCAGTGCCGTTTCTGATTCGACGTCAGCATCCCGGAACCGTTGCAGAGGGGGCAAACACTTCCCAGGGCCTCAATGATTGCACTTCGAATAAACTCGGACCGGTTAGGGATGTTCCTTATTTCATTTAGCAAATCCTCATCAACCTTGAATGTGATAATTTCCTGTTTTTTCTTCATGAGCTGAAACACCTCTCCTCTTCAACAGTATCGTATTAATAGGTAATACGAAAATATTACCATGTATTACCTTAATGTCAAGAGAATTTTATTGGAGGGGTTTTTATGGCATCATGCCGTATTTTTTCAGCTTTTTGTGGAGGGTCTTCCGGGTGATACCCAGACGCCTGGCTGCTTCGCTTTTATTCCCATCTGTGGATTCAAGGGTTTTTAGTATTGTGGCCTTTTCCACATCCTCAAGTGGCAGATCTGCCGGAACAGCATATCTTGATGGGATTTTTTCCTCTCCTGACAGCGCATCCTTGATGACCAAGGGCAAATCCTGTTCATCCAGATACTCGGACCTGGACAAGACCACGGCCCTTTCAACGGCATTCATCAGTTCGCGGACATTACCTGGCCAGTCGTATTTCACTAATTGATCCATGGCCTGTGGAGAAAAACCCTTAATCTGTTTTCTGTTTTTCTCTGCAAACGTTCCCAGAAAGTGCTGGGCTAAAAGGGGAATATCATCTTTTCGTTCCCTTAGAAGTGGTACGTTCAGGGTAACCACATTAAGACGGTAATAAAGATCCTCTCTAAATCTTTCGGACTCTATTTCCTGGATCAGATCTTTGTTGGTGGCAGCGATCACTCTGACGTCTACTTTGACCACCTCCTCACCGCCAACTCTTGTGATTTCCCTTTCCTGGAGGGCCCGCAACAGTTTAACCTGCATCCCCATCGACATTTCGCTGACTTCATCAAGGAAAAGACTTCCCCCATCGGCTTGCCGGAATCGTCCCTCCTTAAGTCGATGTGCCCCAGTAAAAGCACCTTTCTCATGGCCAAAGAGCTCTGATTCCAGCAGGGTTTCGGTAATGGCCGCACAATTCACCTTTACAAAAGGCCCGTCCTTTCTTGGACTGTTGAAATGGATTGCACCGGCAATCAACTCCTTACCTGTACCTGAATCGCCCGTGATCAGCACGGTCGCCTCGGATGGGGCGACCTGAGCAACCGTTTCCAGGATCTTGGCCATGGCTGTGCTGCGGCCAATAATATTTTGTCTGTCAAAACGGCTACCCAGGCTCTCCCGTAATAGCCGATTTTCCTCTTTTAACCGGCTATGATCCATGGCCTTTTCCATGGCCAACCTGAGTTCATCAAAATCGAGGGGTTTTGTGAGGTAGTCATAAGCCCCTTTTTTCAATGCCTCCACAGCGGTCTCCACCGAGGAGTAAGCGGTCATAATGATAACCGGTATGGCCGGGTTGTAGGTCTTAATTCCGACAAGTGCCTCCAATCCGGAAACTTTTAGCATTCGAATATCCATTAGAATCATGTCAAAGGCCTGTTTATGGACCTTTTCAATGGCCACCTGGCCATCGTCGGCCTCGACAATTGTATATCCCCATCCACTTAAAAGGGTCCTCAGCATTGTACGATGCGCCCGATCATCATCGACAACCAAAATAGTATTCTCTTTTTTCACAGGACTGGGGTCTCCGTTTAACAAGGTAGTATGATGGTTACAGTTGTCCCTGTGTCATGCCGATTTTGCACCCTTACGGTTCCACCGTGGGATTCAATTATCTTGTGGACAATGGCAAGCCCTAAACCTGTCCCTGATGATTTGGTCGTAAAATACGGGTCAAAGATATGGGGCAGGTCCTCCTCTTTGATACCCGTGCCGGTATCTGAGATCACGATTTCTATGGTGTTGACAGCGTCATCCCGATGGAGTTCCACCGAAAGGGTGCCACCCCTTTCCGCGGCTTCAATGGCGTTTAGGTATATATTAAGAAAAACCTGCTTCATTCTATCCGCATCAATTGATACGTCTTCCATATCTGGAATACGTTTTACTTGAACATTGATCCCCTTGCGGTGAGCATCCCCTGCGATCATTCTAATAGAGTCTTGAACCAGGTCTCCAAGCGACGTGGGCTTTTTCTTGATGCGCATCGGTCTGGCAAATTCCAGGAGTTGACCGATTACCCTGTTTAGTCTTTCCACCTCCTGAATCATAATCTCTGCCGTTTCCTGATCTTCGGGAACCTCTGTGTACCTTTCCTTGAAATATGTGGCGAATCCTTTAATGGAGCTCAGGGGGTTGCGTATTTCATGTGCAATCCCGGCTGCCAGTTTTCCGACAGAAGCAAGGCGCTGGCTTCTCTCTACCTCTCTCTTAAGGTGTCGAATTTCGCTCAAATCCCTGAAAAGGATCACGTGCCCCAGGAATTCACCTCCCTCGTCTTCCAGAAAAGAGGCGATCGCCTCCATAGGGATGGTTTTATTCGTCATCACAGGGCAGTCTATTTCCTTAACAATAATATGTCTTTCTGCTTTCAGCCTATCAATGAGATCCCACATTGGACGGGGCAGGACTTCCTGGGGGGTTTTCCAAAGGACTTGCTGAGATGATAGTTGAAGAACAGACTCGGCTGTTTGGTTGAAGGAAGCGATTCTGCCATCCCTGCCGGTCGCTACGAGACCGATGGGCATATTTTCAACCAAACTGTCTGAAAAGGCCTTGACTCTTGAAAGGGACGTCTGGGCTGATCGGTATGCCTGGGCCAGAAAAAGTGACACAATGCCGGCAAAACCGATCAAAAGGAGTATAAGGGCCATCACTACCGTGTGGCGGGCATCCTCTTTCCTTGCGCTCTCAACAGGCGCCATGTCCAGCCCGACGAAAATCAACTGGCCCTTCTCTTCGGCGGCCCCATGCAGATCCTTAGGAGGTTGACGCGACACATGTGACATCATTCTTCCGTGATGCCTGCGAAAGGGCCTGCTGGCGGGCGAAAACCGGCGGAAGACCTCAAACGTATCGGCTCCGTCCGGATTTGATACATGACGCCACTCGACCTCTTTAGAACTGGAAATTCGGTCAAGATCAAGACCCTGGCCATAGTTTTCACCTATTTTCGTCGGATCGTCGTGGGCCAGGATGGTCCCTTGAGAGTTGGTAACAATGAGATACACAATATCGGATTGCTGTGCAGTTTCCATCAACAATTTCTGAAGCTGAAAACTGTCGCCACGCATTCCCATCATTCCCATCATCCCCGTTCTGGCACCGGCCTCAAATGACCGGATGAGGGCCGCCCCCTTTTCCACCATGAGTGTTGTGGTATTTTCCTTTTGCCGGTGGATGTTTTCAAAGGTTATGAACACAAAGATGGGCACTAAAATCAAAACCGCTCCGATGATGATCCAGGGAGGGATGCCAATCCAGTATCTTTTAGCTTGCTTATTTTTCATGACATATAAAGTTCTAAGAGGCAAGATGCATGCCAAGCACTACATTCGTTACCGCACACCGCCCGTTCGATCCCCTCCATTGAGGCATAAAAACCACATTGTTGTCTTCATGCCGGATACTTTTTACCCAACTGGATACCACAACTGGTTACTAAGTATCCGCCTTTTTTAGAATCAAGGCAACAAAATAAGCTCCTGAAACCCCCAATTATCTAAAATAATATGTAATTTAGATAGGTTACGGAATTCGTCAGCTATCTGGCACGGGCCTTGCTCATTAGGAAAGGTAACAAACAACATTTAAATTTTGAAGGAGGATTAAAAAATGAAAAGATTAGCAATTATTTTGGGAAGTGTCATGCTGGTCGCGGCCATCGCCTACCCCGTCTTTGCATGGGGTCCAGGTATAGGAAGAGGGCAAGGGATGAAAGGTAACTGGGGAAACGCACCAGGGTCTTGTTGGCGCTATGACAGAGGGTATAGCAACCTGACCCAGGAACAGCAGAGCGCGCTGGGTCAACTCAACGAAAAGTTCTTTAATGAAACCGCATCTCTCAGAAATCAAATATGGGCCAAATCAGATGAGATGAATACCCTTTTAAACGCACCCGATCCTGATGCTGAAAAGGCAAAGGTGCTTCAGAAAGAGATCACCGACCTCAAGGGTAAGATGGCCGAAAAGCGTCTTGAATTCCAGCTTGAGGCGCGCAAGATCAATCCTGATGCGCGGTTTGGTGCAGGATACGGTAAGGGGTATGGCCGTCACATGAAAGGCTACGGTCCCCGAGCCGGCATGGGCTACGGCAGGCACATGGGAGGCTATGGTCAGGGGCCCTGCTGGAATTAACCGTTAGGTGAAAAAATGGGGTGGACAGGGGTTCCACCCCATTTTTTTGTTTTGGCCAAGAGAAAGGACAATAGAGAGATAATAGGATTGTCCGCATTGCCGAATCTTCACATGGACCCGCACACAGATCTTGACAATAAACCGGTGACATTGTACTGCTGGATAATACTCTGTTGAAGAACTTTCCGATCCGAGGCATTAAGGTCTCGCCACCTTATCTCCATGAGGGCCGATTGTTGCCCTGTGAAGATACGGTGGAATTCTTTAACTTTACCCATTAGCAAAGCAAAAAATAGGATCTGGTGGCCTTCAGGCGGGTTTTCTAATCATCAAAAGTGTAAGGGATCGAAAGCATTTGGTTGAGGCTTTGAAAATAGCCGGGTAAAGGGATATGGAAAAATATTGTGAGGAGAGATTTAAGTTACAGCGTCATCTGGCGGAGAAAATTGCTCCCTTGACAGAGATCAACGACATTCTCGAAAAGATGAGAGATGAGCTTCGGGAGTCGATTCCCGCTGCCATGGAAGCTCGAATCCTGTTGCTTGATCCCGACGCTAAAAAATATACCCGCCCGCTTCAATGTATCCTTTATAATAAACCCGTCAACTGCCTTTCCTGCAAAAGGAGCCGTCCAGTCATTCAAAAGGCCATGGAAAAAAGAAAGGCGGTGATCGTTCCTCGAGGGGATCCCATTGAACAGAAGGACGGCTCACGGGTTGAAATCGGACCAGAGGCAGCAGTGCCTGCGTTTGTGGGTGAAGAAATCCTGGCAGTGCTGAGTGTAGTTGGAAAACCCGAAACGCGGTTCACCCCCAAAGATTTTTTGTTGCTCGAGGATTTTGCCAAAACTGCACGAAACGCAATTTTAAGGGCAAAGAATTACTGGGAGATGAGCGAAGAAAAAATACGGATCAACAAAAAGGTGACGAATCTCTCAAATTTTGTGCCCAAGACAGTATTAGATATTGTCGAGAAAAATCCGGATCTCCTCAGTGAAGAGAAAAACAAAAAAGAAGTAAGCGTCCTGTTTCTTGACCTGGAGGGCTACACCCACCTCAGTGCCACCCTGCCGGAGGCCCAGGTCAATGAGATCGTCGAAAGGATGTTTTCCAGGTTCGTCGATCCCATCCATCGCTCCCATGGCGATATTAACGAAACAGCCGGTGACGGCCTGATGGTCATTTTTAAAGAGGGCGATATGAAAACCAACGCCGTTAATTCTGTCAAGGCCGCCTTTGATATCTACGACAGAAACCGCGAGTTTAACAATGAGCTGGCATCCCATATCAATCCTGTCAATGTTAATATGGGAATTAATTCCGGCACCGCCCTGGTGGGAATGACCCGATTTAAAGGTTCTGCAGGGACACGGATGACCTATACGGCCAGTGGGCCTGTAACCAATTTGGCTGCACGCCTGGCCGATTATGCCAAAGGAGGAGATATCCTCGTCGGAGAGGAAACGAGGAAATTGATTGACGGACTTTGGCCGATGTATGATCGTGGGTTAGCCACATTAAAGGGCATCGAAAAACCCATAAAAATCTATTCACTTCTCAAAAAAGAATAAATGTAGTCCCTGATTTTTGCACTGGGAGGCTGTCCGAGAATGGCTATTTTGAGCCGGAGTTGGATTAATGCGTGATTCCGTATCCTGGCGTCACAGGGCCTGGGGGGTCATCCTGGTCAATTTAGCCACCATCGTCTGGGCGACCAACACCGCTCTTGGCCGATGGCTGAGAGGTGATGTGGGTCCATTGACTTTGACCGCCCTGCGTTTCACTGTGGCCACGGCTTTTTTCAGCCTCCTGCTTCAGGCTCGGCCAAAGAAAGAACGGAGCTACGGCAAAGACAAATGGTGGATAATGGCGATGGGGCTTGCCGGTGTAGTCGGCTTCAGTCCTTTGTTATATTTAGGGCTGCGGTACTCAACCGCGGTCAATTGCGCTTTGATTCAAGGATTCTCACCTCTGATCACAGCGCTACTCGCCGGATTGATCATTCAGGAACCGGCCAGCCGGAGGCAAATAGCAGGGGCTGCCCTTGGCTTAATCGGTGTGATAGGATTGATCTCAGGGGGTTCGTTTGCTTTTCTGATTCATCTCGATTTCAACCCCGGGGATCTGATCCTTCTTGCCGCGGCCGTGGCGTGGGCTTTTTACTCCATCTTCGGTCGCCGTGTGATGCGCCACCGTTCCCCGGTTGCGGCCACAGCCCTGTCCAACTTTATAGGTCTGCCCCTCTTGATCGCTGCGGCCGTTTTCGAGCTACCGCATATCCCCCTGAACCTGCGCACCGAGACCATCGTCGCCATTGTCCACATCTGTATCGCCCCAACCATCATCGGTTACTGGGCCTGGAACAAGGCCGTACAGACGATAGGGCCAGGCGGGGCAATGGTTTTCTACAATACGCTTCCCCTATATGGTGTGATACTGGGAGCGGTCTTTTTGGATGAGCCCCTGAATCAAACCCACATCATCTTTGGCGGGCTTATTTTAGGAGGCGGGCTTTGGGCCACTTTGGGCCGCTGGGACCGTCGGAGATGATATGGCAGATGTTGTCTCGTTTAACCCAGCTTTCTGTCTTTTACATCCCTGAATTTTTATATTCAGGCTAGACGCTTAATAAACCCCTAACTCCTAACCACGAGCCCGTGAGCCGTGAATCGGTAAAAGTTTACAAGGGAATCTGACATGTTACTTACGGATGAAGAAAAAAGAATGCTGGAGGGAGACTATTGTCCCGGCATTCAAAGGTCTATGGATCTTTTGGTAAAATTAGGCGAATCCTTTGATGCAGAAAGGATGGTCCCAATTTCATACGGCCACATCAGTTACGACTTTTGCCCTGAAGAGTTCTGGGACCTCATGACAGACGGGGTCACGCCGACATCCCACAGGGTGACAACCCATCCTTCCCATTCCCCCGAGATCTGGAAAAAATGCGGTCTGCCCCTGGCTGATAAATGGATTGGGGAGCATGAGCGAAAACTGAATAGATACAAGGAACTGGGGTGGCTACGCACCGAGACCTGTGCGGAATATCTCATGGGTATCTTTCCGAGGAAAGGTGATATCGTGCCCATGGGGGGGAGCTGCATGCAGGTCGCTAATAACAGCCTGTTCGGGGCAAAGGTGGATCGTATGGGTATCCTGGTTTCCCTAGCCGCCGCAGTATGCGGTCGGACTCCCTTGATGGGTCTTTTGTTGCCGGAAAACCGCTTTGCAAGCCATATTGTGGAGCTGGATGATCTTGATGTAACCCATTGGACCATGACTCATTATCACTGTTTGGGCTACTATATCGGTGATCAAGTACCCGGTTTCAAACCGGTTGTGGTGAATGGTCTGCCGCCGGGACTTCCCTTTGATTATGCACGTGCCTTAGTCATATCCATGCCCACATCAGGTGCGGTCACCTTAGCCCATATCGTCGGAACTACCCCTGAAGCACCCACCCTGGAGGCGGCTATGGGCGATAGAAGACCGGAGCAGGTCATTCGAGTGGGAAAGCGCGAGATGAAGGAAACCTGGGAGCGACTCAACGTGTGGGAGGACGATACGGTGGAGCACGTGGCTTTTGGTTGCCCTCATAGCACAATCGATGAAATCGGGCGGATTGCCGCCCTTCTCGAAGGAAAAACTGCAAAGACAACCCTTTTGATCGGCGCCTCCGCGCCTGTGGAGGCGTTGGCCAGACGACAGGGTTGGGCCGATATTATTAAAAAGGCCGGTGGAATATTTCTACCCGCCTGCCCTTCCATTGCAAATCCGTTTACCCGTGCGGATATTGCAGGAGACAAGCAGGCAAAGAGTGCGGCCACAAACTCAGCCCGCAGTGCG
>Ga0180432_10004602_pt1 | contig 18802 bp, 13 predicted proteins | sample SS_ome_10_FD_132414 | JGI IMG/M metagenome (GOLD analysis project Ga0180432, IMG submission 132414) | Hypersaline lake sediment archaeal communities from the Salton Sea, California, USA - SS_1_MS_2 metaG | ecosystem: Environmental > Aquatic > Non-marine Saline and Alkaline > Hypersaline >...
GAGCCAGGTGCGTTCAGTGAACAGGCGGCGGTCGAGTTCTTCGGGCGATCCGTGAGCACGCTCCCGCAGCCCACCTTCGATGCCGTGTTCACCTCTGTGACCGAGGACCGCACGCGTTTCGGCATTGTTCCTGTGGAAAATTCCTCCGAAGGGAGTATCAGTCGTGTGTACGACCTCTTCTTGGACTATGACGTGAGAGTGACGGGGGAGACGGCACTGAGGATCGTGCACTGCCTCATCGCGGCCCCTGGAGTCGAACTGGGCGACATCAAGAAGGTGTACTCTCACCCCCAGGCGCTCGCGCAGTGTGGCGCGTTCCTGGGCCACCTCGGCGTGGAACTGGTCCCGTCCTATGACACGGCCGGTTCGGTCAAGCTCTTGAAAGAGCAGGGCGCCACGGACGCGGCGGCCGTCGCCGGAATGCGTGCGGCCGAGCTGTATGGCATGAATGTGCTCGCGAAGAGCATCGAGGACAGCCAGAACAACTACACGCGGTTTTTCATACTCTCCAAGAGGGCCATGTCTGCGTCTGGTAGAGACAAGACCTCGATAGTGTTTTCCGTCCAACACGAGCCCGGACACCTTTTCGAGGCGCTGCGCGTGCTGTCGGACAGAGGGGTCAATCTGACGAAGATTGAGTCGCGTCCGACACGACAGAAGCCGTGGGACTACAACTTCTACCTTGATTTCGAGGGGCACCATGAGGAACCTCACTTCGCCGAATCGTTGCGACTGATGTCGCAACACTGCGTGTTCCTGAGGGTTCTTGGCTCCTATCCCAAGGCCAAGCCCATCTGGAGGAGTCTGTGAGAGTCGCGATTGTTGGTGCTTCCGGTCGGATGGGTGGATGGTTCAGTCGACTGCTGCACTCCTCGGGCTATGATGTCATGCTTGTGGGGCGGCGATTGGAGCCGTTGCAGGCGATGGCGGCTGAGCTTCCTGGTTCTTCTGTCGGGAACACTTCCGATGTGGGACAGGCCGACGCCGTACTAATCGCAGTGTCCTTCGACCACGTCGAGGATGTCATGTGCGCGATGTCGCCCCATGTGCGTGTGTCTCAGCCAGTCGTTGACATAAGCTCGCTCAAGGTGAAGCCTCAGCGCTTGGCCGAGAAGTACCTTGCGTGCGCGACGTACCTCGGAGTGCATCCGATGTTCGGTTCAGGGGCCGAGAGCCTCGAAGGGCACAACATCATCCTCGCGCCCGTGGGAGGTGCAGCATCGCGTCTCGCCCGGCAGATCGGTTCATGGTGCTCCGGCCAGGGTGCAATAGTTCGAACCATGGACCCCGAGGCGCATGACGAGCTGATGTCTATCGTGCTGGGGCTTCCGGCAATCACGGTGGCAGCTGTTGCCCGGACCATACTGAAAACCGGCAAGTTGCGGCAGGCCCGCGAGATGAGCGGAACGTCGCTCCAGGTGTTGCTCGCCTTGACTGAGAGCATGATGTGCCAGGGGAGCGAGCTATATAGCATGCTCCTGGAATCATTGCCCGCTGCGCCGGAACTGGCGGACGAGATGGGTCGCAGTCTCTCGCACTACGGCGAGATGATTGCCGGTCGGGACCGTGAAGGGCTTCGCGCGGAGTTCAGCGAACTTGGAAGTGGACTCACTGAGGCGGACCACGCAGCTGAAGAGGCCTACCAGCACATGTACGCGATGCTCGAGGCCCTCAAGAGGTACCCTTCGCGCTAATTAGTGTTGCAGAGGCGGAAGACCGCCTACCTCTCGCAGCGTATTGATGAGATACAGGTAGTTCTCAAAGGGCGCGTCCGGCGGCACGAAGTGATCAACGGACGGGAAGTATCCGCCCTGTTCGAGAAGGAACGGCACCTTGGACATGACCTCTTCCCTGATGAGCTCCTTGCTCTTCATGAGCACACGTTTATCGATATTGCCGCCCAGTATGGCGTCCTTGCCGTACGTCTTACGGTAGTGAACAGCGTCGTTGCCCGCCGCAACTTCGAGCGGCCAGAAGAAGTTCACGCCGCTCTCAAGCCACAGGGGGATGAGGTGATTGAGGTTGCCGTCGCTGTCCACGAAGATGACATCGACGCCGCGCGACCTGAGCAGCTCGGTGATCTTCTTGTAGTGCGGCATCATGAAGCGGCGGAACATCTTCGGTGAAATGAGCGGGCCGGTCTTGAAGGCCATGTCCTCCCAGAAAGTAGCGCCGTCGACTCGGACCTTGTCCATCGCCTTGTCGATGCAGACCAGTTCGAGGTGGCAGAGCGTCTCCATCATGTCGTCGATAAGCGCAGGGTCGTCGTGGAACGCGTATAGTAGCGGCTCCAGCCCCATCCATTCACGCAGGAATCCAAAGAAGCTTCCGACATTGAGCAGAAGGGGTTCGTCCTTGGCGTTCATGCGTGCTGCATAACCGGCCCAGTCGGCCGGGAAGCGTTCCGGGGTGTCGGGGTCGAGACGCTTCTTGTACTCTTTCCATGTGGCCCAGTCCTTCACAGGCTGGTCCAGATACATCGGCATCTTCTGCGGGTCATTCTTGTAAACGCGGGCCGTCTGGCCTCCAGCGTTGAAGACAGTCACGGTGTGCTCATCCTGCTCCAGGATCTTGGGCTCATATAACGGCAGTATGGGCGGAATCGCGTAAACGTACTCCATTCCCAGGACGTCCATGCGTGCATCCATGTACAGCCCGGTCTGAATCTCGCGCATGAGACGGATGTGGTCGAAGCCGAAATATTCACGCATCTTCCTGCTGTCGGCAAACTCGGCGGGCGCGCCTGCCTTCATCCAGACCTCGGGGACCTCCACCCAGAAATCGTTCAGCCATGGCGCCAACAGACACATGTCGCCTGTTCGCTTGAAGTGGCAGATATCGAGGAATCGCTGTCGCTCTGAGATGCTCATCGTGTGCCTCCTGTGGTAAGCCGTGGTCTAGCCCTTGACGAGGCGCTCCGCCTCGCCGACGGCAGAGGCACAGTCTTCAGCGAAGCCTTCGGCGCCGATCTGGTCGGCATACTCTCGTGTGATAGGCGCGCCGCCGATCATGACTCGCACCTGCGAGCGCAGGCCGGCCTTCTCCAGCGCCTCGAGGACCTCGGGCATATTCGTCATGGTAATTGTGAGTAGTGCTGACATCGCGACGATGGCAGGCGAGTGCTCTTTCACTGCCTCAACGAACTTCCCTGGAGAGACGTCCACTCCCAGGTCAACTACATCGAAACCGGCGCACTCAAGCATAAGACGTACGATGTTCTTACCTATGTCGTGGAGGTCGCCTTCGACAGTCCCGATGATGACCTTGCCCTTCTTGTGCATTTCGCTGCTCTCGAGGAACGGCTTGAGTTCGTCGACGCCGCGGTCCATCGCTCGACAGGCTATGAGCACCTCTGGGAGGAAGACCTCGCCATCCTTGAAAAGTTCTCCCAATTGCTGGATACCGGGGACAAGTCCCGTCTCGAGTATCTCTATCGGAGGGACGCCTTCCTCGATTGCGCTCTTCACCAGGGAGACCGCCTCGCGGTCGTCTCCTTCACGCACTGCGTCGGCAATAGCTGCACTATCCCAAGCCATTGGATAACCCCCTTGACTGTACTGGTGGCCGTGCCTTCGGGCTCAAGCAACGAAGCCCTAAGACAGGTCTGGCCATTGTACGATAGCGCTGTCGTCCCCGCAAACGAGCGCGGTTTGCGATGTGGCGTCGTTTTGGGGCACAATGGCCGTCCGACCGGTCCATTTCGAAAGGAGAATCATGCGAGAAGTCGTTATTGTAAGCGGATGTCGAACGGCCATCGGGGCGTTCGGCGGTAGTCTCAAGGATATCCCGGCGATTGACCTTGGTGCGTTGGTGATGAAAGAGGCGCTGAAACGCGCCGGTCTCAGGCCCCAGGCGAGTGACTTCTACCGTGAGGTCTCACCTGACCGCCTGAAGGCGGATGGCGTCATCGAGCTTGAGAGCAAGAACCACGACTATGACGAGGCACTCAAGCCGGTCCAGATTGACGAAGTCATCATGGGCAATGTGCTACAGGGGGGCCTTGGCCAGAACTCAACGAGGCAGGCCACCATCAGGGCTGGCATCACCAAGGAGACACCTGCCTACACGGTCAACAAGGTCTGTGGCTCCGGCCTTAAGGCAATCACCGTTGCCGCGCAGCCGATAATGCTCGGAGAGGCTGATATCATCGTTGCCGGCGGAATGGAGAGCATGTCGTGTGCGCCGTATGCACTGCCCAAGGCGCGATGGGGCTACCGCATGGACCTCGACACGAGGGGCGAATTGCGCGACCTCATGGTGTTCGATGGCTTGTGGGAGATCTTCTACGACTTCCACATGGGAAACACGGCCGAGGCGGTCGCAGCTCGATACGAGGTGTCGCGCGAGGCGCAGGATGAAGTTGGCGCTATGAGTCACCAGCGCGCTCGTGCTGCAATTGCCGCGGGGCTCTTCAAGGAAGAGATCGTTCCTGTGCGCATACCGCAGCGGCGTGGCGAGCACATCTACTTCGACACTGATGAGCGCCCTATGGAGACCAGCATTGAGAAGATGGCGAAGCTCAAGCCTGCATTCCGGCCCGATGGGACTGTGACCGCGGGCAACTCCTCCGGCATCAACGATGCGGCGGCGGCGGTGGTCATGATGTCGCGTGAGAAGGCGGATGAACTCGGTCTCAAGCCCGTCTTGACGGTAAGGTCTTTTGCCTCCGGGGCTGTGGATCCCAAGTACATGGGACTTGGTCCGATACCCGCGATACGCAAGGCGCTCAAGCGTGCAGGAATCGGCGTCGGAGACCTCGATGTTGTTGAGTTGAACGAGGCGTTCGCGGCACAGGCAATAGCGTGTGTACGTGAATTGGGATTCGACTGGGATAAGGTGAACCCGAATGGCAGTGGCATCTCACTCGGTCATCCTATCGGCTGCACTGGTGCGCGCCAGGTTGTCACGCTGATGCACGAGATGAAGAGGGACAACTCGCGCTACGGCATCGTGAGCATGTGCATCGGTGGTGGGCAAGGGATGGCTGCTGTGTTCGAGCGAGCCGGGTAGCGCCGCACTCGTGCAGGCCGGGATGGCAGCGGAAACACGTGGCAAAAGAAGAAGGGCAGCTCGCTAGCTGCCCTTCTTGCTATAGTCTGGACACCACGTGGCGTTCGGCCTCTCCGGACGATGACAGGCGCTGCGCCAGTTCCACTTGCACGAGTCGCAGAGCACCACATTCAGGCCGAGCGCGCTCTTGAACCTGATGCGCTGTCTCGTGAACCAGGAAGGTCCTCTCGCAGTCATTGGCATTGCGCTTGCAGTAGAGCGACGCTGCAACGGAAGCCGTTGGCGCCGGACGCTAGATGTCCTTGGAGAGGCTGGATAAGAACTCCGCGTTGTTCTTGGTCTTTGCCATGCGGCTGATTACGCGTTCCGTTGCCTCTCCATGGTTGGGCGAATCGTCATTGAGCATGCTCACGATGCGGCGTAGCAGCCAGACCTGCTTCAGCGTCTCGGCATCGAGGAGCAGTTCCTCACGGCGGGTTCCACTGGGCACGATGTTGATGGCCGGGAACATGCGCCTCTCGGAGAGCTTCCGGTCAAGGTGAAGCTCCATATTGCCCGTGCCCTTGAACTCCTCATAGATGAGATCGTCCATGCGGCTTCCGGTGTCGACGAGACACGTAGCTATCACGGTGAGACTGCCGCCCTGGTCCGTGTTGCGGGCTGTTCCGAAGAAGCGCTTCGGTGGATGCAGTGCTGCAGAATCGATACCGCCTGAGAGCGTTCTGCCGCTCGCCGGCATTGCGAGGTTGTAGGCGCGGGTCAGCCGTGTAATCCCGTCGAGGAGCACTACAACGTCCTTGCCAAGCTCGACGAGGCGCTTGGAACGTTCAAGTGCGAGCTCGGCCACTCGTGTCTGTGTCTCGACAGGCTCGTCGAAGGTCGCTGCGATTACCTCTGCTTTCACCGAGCGCTTCATGTCGGTCACTTCCTCAGGGCGCTCACCGATGAGGCAGACAATAAGGTGAAGGTCAGGGTAGTTCAACGCCATGGCGTTGGCGATCTTCTTGAGGAGGACGGTCTTGCCTGCCTTCGGCGGAGAAACGATGAGGCCACGTTGTCCGCGACCGATAGGTGCGATGATGTCGATGAGGCGGGTGGACAACTCCTCGGGCACTGTCTCGAGCGTGATTCGCTCTTCGGGAAACAGAGGCGTCAGTGAGCCGAAGCTAGGTCTCTTCTTTGCTGTCTCGGGATCAAGCCCGTTTATGCTCTCGACGCGCAGTAGGCCGTAGTACTTCTCGCCTTCCTTGGGAGGACGGGCCTGACCGCACACGTGGTCACCGTCTCTAAGCGTGAACCTGCGTATCTGCGAGTTTGATACGTATACGTCGTTGGAGCCCCTGAGAAAGCCCTCCTGGCGGAGGAACCCGTATCCCTCTCCCATTATCTCGAGGATACCTTCGAGGAACAGGTTTCCCTGCTGCTCTGCCTGGGACTTGAGGATATGGACGATAAGGTCGGCCTTCTTGAGGCCCGAGTATCCAGTGATGCCCTGTTCTTTGGCTACTGCCTCGACCTCATCACGGTTCTTTGCTTCGAGCTGCGCCATGGTAATCATCGATTTCTCCCGGGTTGACATTGTGCCCGTCGTCTCCAATCTCTACTGCTGAGGAATAACGCCCTTGTCACCCATAACGGCCTTCCAGTCGTCCGCGAACCGCTGGATACCGATGTCGGTAAGCGGGTGTTGCGCCATCTGGAGCAACACCTTGTAGGGGACAGTGGCAATATGCGCACCAGCTTTAGCGGCAGATAGACAATGTGAGGTGTGCCTGATGCTGGCGGCGATAACCTGGGTGGGAAGTTCATGATAGCTGAGGTACTCGACGATGTCAACTACGAGCTGCATGCCGTCTTCGCCGATGTCGTCGAGTCGACCTACGAAGGGGCTGACGAAGGCGGCTCCGGCCTCTGCGGCCAGGATCGCCTGGTTGAGAGAGAAGCAGAGCGTCATGTTCACTTTCACGTTCTGGCGAGCGAGAACCGCAGTCGCCTTGAGTCCCTCGAGCGTCGAAGGAATCTTGACAGCGATGTTGTCCGCCCACGTGATGATTTCACCGGCCTCTCGCAGCATGCCTTCGGCATCAAGGCTGAGCACCTCGGTTGATACAGGGCCCGGAACAACGGCGCAGATACTCTGTACCAGTGACCTGTAATCGACATTTCCCTCTTTCGAGACCAGGCTGGGATTTGTCGTGACGCCCTTGACTATGCCCATATCCACGCCATGTCGGATGTGGTCAAGGTTGGCTGTGTCAAGAAAGAGCTTCATTCAAACCTCCTAGGTTATAGGAAGAGTTGGCTGCGCGCCCTCCAGGTAGTAGACCCTTGCGGCGGAGAGAAATGCGCTGAACAACGGGTGTGGTCTGTTGGGACCTGACTTGAATTCCGCGTGGAACTGGCATCCGACCATCCACCGGTGCTCGGCCGCCTCAACGACATCGATATAGACGTCGTCCGCAGATTTCCCGGAGACGATCAGACCGGCCTCAAGAAGCACACGTGAATAGCGTCGGTTCATCTCGTGGGAATGGCGGTGCCTCTCGTATGTGAGCTCGGTGGCGTATGCTTCTGCCGCGCGCGTTCCCGCTTGCAGCCTGCACGGGTACGTCCCTATCCGCAGCCCGAAGGCGTCCGGAGAAGAGGTGCCGTCAATGACTGCCTCGGTGACGCCTTGTGCGTATTCGGATGAGTGGGCAGTCGGCAGGCCTGCGGCGTGACGTGCGATGTCGATGACCATCGCGTGCATGCCGGTGCCCAGGCCCAGGAAAGGCACGTCATGTTCGCGCGCATACTCCGCCGCCGCGATGAGTCCATCAATGCTTCCATAGTGACTACTGCCTGGAAGCACGATGCCCTGCACGCGCTTCAGCGCAGAACAGTCACCCTCCGCCAGCGAGCGTGAGTCTATCCAAGTGATCTGTGGGTCCAATGCGAGCGGGAGGCCGGCATGCACCAATGCTTCGCGCACTGAGTAGTAGGCGTCCTGCAGGGCCACATGCTCGCCGATTATCGCAATATTGACAGGGTCGCGAGGCTCGCGCAGTGACCCAACCATAGTCGTCCACTCATCGAGGTCGGGTTCTCTATCCGGAAGGCCCAGCCTTGCGCAGAGATAGCGCCCGAGCCCAGCGTCCTCCAGGCGCAGTGGCACGTCATAAATGGTGTCACTCGTCACCAGCGGTACGACAGCTTCAGTCTCGACGTCACAGAAGAGCGCAATCTTGTCGCGGATGGAATCCGAAACGGGGTAGTCGCTGCGGCATAGGATCACGTCCGGCTGCACGCCGATACGTCTTAATTCGTTGACACTGTGCTGGGTCGGTTTTGTCTTGAGTTCGTGTGTGGCGCGGATGTAGGGTAGAAAGGTGACGTGGACGTAGACGACATTGTCGCGGCCTTCCTCGTTGCGCATCTGGCGGATGGCTTCAAGGAACGGTTGTCCTTCAATGTCACCGACTGTGCCCCCTACCTCGACGATGGAGATGTCCGCGTCCTGTGCGTCCGCGCCCTGGCGGATGAACCGCTTGATCTCATCTGTCAACTGGGGTACCACCTGTATGGTGCCGCCCAGGTAGTCCCCACGCCGCTCCTTCTCGAGGAGCGAGCGGTACGCCTGGCCTGCCGACACGCTTGAAAAGCGGCTGAGTTCGACACCGATGAATCGCTCGTAGTGGCCCAGATCGAGGTCGGTTGCCGCGCCGTCCTTGGTGATGAACAGCTCGCCGTGTTGGGCCGGCGACATGATGCCCGGGTCGGCATTGAGATACGGATCGAGCTTCTGGGCACCGACGGTGAAGGAACGGCTGGTGAGTATCCGGCCGAGAGACGCCACAGAAACGCCCTTGCCTACGGAACTAAGGACTCCACCTGTAACGAAAATGTACTTTGACATGCGGATGTCTGGGCCCTTGGCACGGAACACAGGCGCAAAGCGTGATGGCAAGAAACGAGGGATTGGACTAGGGGAATTGTAGTCAGGGACTTGTCTCGTGTCAACCCGCTGTGCGCGTTGGTCAACACCGCTGTGTGACCATCTCACGCACCAGATATCTACATCTGCTCGGGCGAGCCTACACCCATGAGCGCAAGCGTGCGACTAAGCACCGATTTCGTGGCACGGGCCAGCGCCAGGCGTGTGGCTGAAAGGTCAGGGTCGTCTGTAAGCACACGGCATTGTTTGTAGAAGGCGTGGAATGAAGTCGCAAGCTGTTGGGCGTAGTAGGGCAGGTGGTGTGGCTCGAACGTGCGGGCAACTTCGTCGATGACCTCCGGCAGGCGTGACAGTACGCGCAACAATTCCACCTCTGACCCGTCGGTGAGCAGAGACAGATTGACGGCGCCGATGTCACGTTGTGCCGCGTTGCGGATGATGCTCGCGATGCGCGCGTGCGCGTATTGAACGTAGTAGACGGGATTGTCCGCCGATTGCGTCTTGGCGAGTTCGATGTCGAAATCCATCTGGCTCTCCGCTGAGCGGGAGAGGAAGTTGTAACGGCAGGCATCGCTGCCGACTTCGTCAATGAGCTCCCTCAGGGAAACCACATCGCCGCTGCGCTTGGATGCCCTGACTACTTCAGAGCCGCGTCTGAGGGTGACCAGTTGGCACGTGAGTACGGTCAATTGCTCAGGGTCCAGGCCAAATGTCTTGACCACGGCTTTCATGCGCGGGATATGCCCCTGGTGGTCGGCACCCCAGATGTCTATGACATGGTCGAACCCGCGTATCACGAACTTGTCGTAGTGGTAGGCGACGTCGGATGCAAAATAGGTGGTGCTGCCGTCGGAACGGACCAGCACATTGTCCTTGTCTTCGCCGAGCAGACTTGACTCAAACCATACGGCGTTCTCTCGTTCGGCGATGAGACCCGCCTCCCGAACGATGTTGATGGCAGTCTCATATGTGCCTGAGGAGTACAGGGAGTTCTCACTGAACCAGTTGTCAAAAGTGACGTTGAGTGCCCTCAGGTCGTCCTTGATGGCCTCTGTCATCATGGCGGTTCCAAGGGCAGCGAGTTCGGTGGCGGCGGCTTCCGCCTCCATGTCTACGAAGCGATCGCCATGAAGTGACACGATTTCCCGCGCAAGGTCCAGCATGTAGTCGCCCATGTAGCCGTCGGCGGGCATTTCTGCCTGCTGTCCCAGCGCCTGGAGGTATCGCGCGCGGAGCGATCGGCCGAAGGTGCGGATCTGATTGCCCATGTCATTGACATAATACTCACGCGACACGTTGTACCCTGCTGCGTCAAGGACATTCGCGAGAGTGCTGCCGATGACGGCACCTCGGCCATGCCCGACATGCAGTGGCCCGGTTGGATTGGCGCTTACGAACTCGATCTGCAGTTTTCTCCCCGTGCCAACGTCGATGTTGCCATAGGACTCGGGCGACTGGAGGATCAGATCAACAAGTGACTGCAGCCACTCTCGTTTGACGACGAAATTGATGAATCCGGGAGCGGCGACAGCGATTGAGTCGACCTCGGCGGGCGTCTCTATCCGGCGCACGATGATGTGCGCCAGTTCGAGAGGATTCATCTTTACCTGGCGAGCCAGCTTGAGCGCTATACCGGAAGCGAAATCGCCGTGTGCCGGGTCCTGCGGACGCTCGACAACTATCTCGGGCATTGTGGAGAACGCTATCTCTCCACTATCGAGGGCGGCCGCGATGGCGTCCCTAAGACAATCCGCGAGTCTCTGCTTCATCATCCTGTTGTCAACTCCACTCCATGTTACGACGCCAGAGCCCCTCGACCCTGTTCCGCAATGCGCGGTATTGCTCGTCCTTCTCGAATCCTGGCTCCGCTATCAGACGTCTCGCTTCGTCGCGGGCAATCTCAAGGACGGCAAGGTCTGTTAGTGTAGCAACTCGAAGTTCAGGCAGGCCACTCTGTTGAGTTCCGAGGAAGTCGCCCGGACCTCGCAATTCAAGGTCTTTCTCTGCCAGAGCGAAGCCATCCCTCGTCGATTGCAGTGCCTTCAGTCGCTTGACGGCGTCGCCGGAGGGCGTGTCTGTCATGAGGATACAGTAGCTCTTGTGTTCTCCTCGCCCCACTCTGCCTCGCAACTGGTGAAGCTGCGAAAGCCCGAATCTTTCAGCACCTTGAATCACCATCACGGTTGCATTAGGCACGTCGACTCCCACTTCGATTACGGTGGTAGTCACCAGCACTTGTATGCCGCCATCGCGGAAGGTGCGCATGATGCGCTCTTTGTCGTCGGAGCGCAATCCGCCGTGAAGGAGCCCGACCTTCAAGTCGGGGAAGACGTGGTTCGAGAGATGTTCGTATTCCTCCGTCGCCGCGGCTACGGACAGGTTGTCCGACTCCTCGATGAGCGGACAGACGACGTACGCTTGCCTCCCGTTCGCTACCTGTCGCCTGATGAATTCGTACACTCTGGTTGCGCCGCCGCTGGAGACGATATGCGTATCTATGACTTGCCTGCCCGCAGGGAACATCCGGATGGTGGACAGGTCGAGGTCGCCGAACATGGCGAGGGCGAGGGAGCGCGGGATCGGAGTTGCAGTCATGACGAGAAAGTGAGGGTTGAATCCCTTCTGGCGCAACTGTCCTCGTTGCGACACACCGAAACGATGCTGTTCGTCCACGATTGCAAGGCCGAGTGACTCGAACTCGACGCCTGACTGGACGAGTGCCTGTGTTCCGATGGCGATGTCCACCACTCCATCTCGAATGGCGTCGCGAACGTATGCACGCTGGCGCGCCGTGAGGCTGCCCAGTAGAAGTGCCAGTGTAACCTCCGTGCCATCTGGCAAGGTCGCCCGCCGAACCGGGCTTGTCCTGAACGAGTCCGCCTCCAGAGGAGTCCCTTCGTCACGGGACGAGGAAGCCTCTTGTCCACTAAGAAGGGACAGGCAGGTCTTGAAGTGCTGCTCTGCGAGCACCTCGGTCGGCGCCATGAGGGCGCCCTGGTAGCCGTTTGTTACGCTAACCAGTAGGGCGTAAAGAGCGACGACGGTCTTGCCGCTGCCCACGTCGCCCTGCAGGAGTCGCGCCATTGGTATTGCCCTGGCCAGGTCATGGTTGAGTTCTTCGATGACCTGCTCCTGGTCCGTCGTCAGCGTGTACGGCAGTCGTGCGAGGAAGCTCTGTAGGGCCTCGTTTCGCGTGGTCATGGGGCGCCCTGGCAGGCTGGTTTGCCAGCGGCGCTTGGTGATGGCTAGTCCGAGCTGAAGCGCCAGCAACTCGTCAAACGCGAGGCGCCGTCGGGCAATCGCCGCCCGATTCAGGTCATCCGGGAAGTGCACCTGTGGTATCGCCTCATGGAGCGGTGCAAGTCTCCTGCGCTCAAGTGTGGAAGCTGGTAGATATTCGGTGATGTGGGGACGACCCATCTCGAGTGCAGCGGCAACCCACTTTCGCATGGAGCGCGCGGAAAGCCCCCGGGTCAGCGGGTAGACAGGTACCAGCCTGCCCGTGTGCAGCCCGCTTGCGTCGGCTGGCTCCCATTCGGGCGATTCCATGACCTTGGACCTGCCGAACCAGCGAACCTGGCCGCTGAGAGCGACGTCCCGTCCTCCCGACATCTGTCTGGCGAGCCATGGTTGGTTGAACCACAGTACTCGAATCTCTCCGGTGGCGTCCCGGAGGTACGCCTGAGTGTTTGTCATCTGTCCCATCCGTATCGCCTGCGCTCGCTCGATGCGGCCAACGACGGTCTGGTCGAGACCGGCATGAAGCTGGCTGACCGGAACGATACGGGTGAAGTCTATGTATCGACGTGGCAGGATGTGCAACAGGTCGTCAACAGTGTGCACGCCCAGCCGTGCCAGGAGACCTGCGGTCTTCGTCGATATGCCACGCATTACGGTAACGGGCCGCTGTAGAGGCGAAACAGTCTGCTCGTGCGAAATCCCTGGTTTGTCGCCTGCGAAGTCGCTACGCAGAGGACTGTGCAGGGCTTCGTCGCTTGTGGAGGTCTCTTCCGCGAAGTCTCTGGATGTGGGTGGGGGCACCCGTTCCGCTCTCGTGAGAATCTTCAAGGTTTCCGCGACCCACCTGGCGCGGGCCGTAGCGTCAAGACCGGCGTATCCTCGAGAAAGTGAGGATATGGAATCGATGTGCCTGAGGAGTTCGGCCGGGATCTCATGTGCAGAGTGGGCGACCAGGTAGCTGAGATAGGCGTCCATGCCTCCGGTGACCGCACTGTCCTTGAAACCTCGTTCAGTCTCTAGCGCCAAGATGCGGGGCAGGATCTGCGCAGGAGTGGAGTCTTTCATTGCGGGTGGCCTCTAGCGGTGATGCCGGCGTCATGGTACCAGAGGTTGGCGTGCAAACGCACTGCAGCGAAGTGGCAACGGTCAGCACGTAGAGTGCGCGTCGCGGCGGCTACTCGATGGAGATGATGAACTGATAGTGAGGCTGCCCGCCGTTCACAACCTCGACCTCTATGCCCATCTCGGCGCGTATGCGGTCGGCAATCTCTGTGGACGTGGACTCATCGATCTCGGCACCTGCGTACAGTGTTACGAGTTCTGACTCAGTCCTGGCGTTCGTTCGGACAGCAGTAAGCACGACATCGACAAGCAGGTCGCCCGCAGCGGCCAGTTCCTTGTCGTTGATGATGGCGATGAATTGCCCCTTCCGAATTCTGGTCCCGTTCATCTGAGACCTTCGCACCGCCTGTGCGATCTCGATTGTGGTCACAGTCTGGAGAGCTTCGCTCATCGCTTTCGCATTCTGCTCGGCGTCGAGGTCATAGTTGAATGCCAGAAGTGCGGAAATGCCCTGGGGGACGGTCCGGCTGGGCACGAGGTGCACCTGTTTGCTCGCCAGGGCCTGCACCTGTCCCGCGGTCATCACGATGTTCTTGTTGTTGGGAAGAAGGATGACGTTGTTAGAAGGGGCGTGTTCAACAGCCTGGAGTAGCTGCCGAACGCTCGGATTCATGGTCTGTCCGCCCGGGACAACTATAGTTGCCCCAAGGCTGTTGAATACGTCAAAGAGCCCGTCGCCGGATGCAATGGTGACGATGGCGGTCTCCACGTGCGGGAGTTTCGACCGCTGGTCCTTGATGAACTCCTCATACTGGTCGTCCATGTTGTGGATCTCGATCTGGTGGAGGGTGCCCAGTTTGGTGGCGTAGTCGAGGATCTCTCCGGGCTTGAAAGTGTGGAGGTGTACTCTTACAACAGATGCCTCGCTCTCATTGTCGGCACTCACAACGAGGGATTGCCCTCTTCGCTCCAGTTTCTGCCGGATCTTGCCGACGTCGAGCCCCTTGCCTTCGAGCACGAAATTCGTGCAGTACCCGTAGGGCACCTCGACGTGGCTGATGGCCTGGAGTGTGGGCTGGACGTGCGGCAAGTCGACGGACACCAGGTCGGGACCGTCAGGCTTGTCCTTGGTCTTCCCGTTCAGCGCGGAGAGTGCACCATCCAGAAGCACGTAGAGACCTTGACCTCCTGCATCGACAACACCAGCTTCCTTGAGTACTGGCAGCAGTTCGGGTGTGGAGGCCACCGAATCACGGGCCGCCAGGACCACTGACTCGAGCACCGCCAGTACGTCAGTCTGCTGAGAGTCAACTGAGGCGCGCGCCGCCCTGGCAGCGTCCTTGAGCACGGTGAGTATCGTTCCCTCGATCGGATGGACGAGGCCTTCGTACGCAGTGCTTGAGGCTCGCTCGAGCGCGTCCGCGAGGGCGTCGGCGTCAAGAACGCTCCGGTCCTCAAGAGCGTCTGCCATTCCGCGCCAGAACTGGGACAGGATAACGCCTGAGTTGCCGCGCGCACCCATGAGGGCCCCGTAGGCCATCGACCGCGCAACGTCGCTCACAGGCGCACCATTGATGCTGCCGGCCTCTTCAACCGCGGACCGCATGGTCAGCAACATGTTGGTGCCCGTATCTCCATCGGGCACAGGGAAGACGTTTATGGCATTGATTTCAGGGACGGCACGCTCAAGCCAGCGCGTCCCCACCGCAAACATCTTCTTGAAAGTCTTGCCGTCGGCCGACCTTGGCTCATTCGTGCTCATAGGGTTGTCTTGCCGCGAACGAGGCATTCGTGGTACCATGCTATTGTAGCTATTGTCAACGCAAAGGTAAAGCAGGAACGAACGACATGAAGTGTGACATCTGTGGCAAGGGCCCCGCGTATGGAAACAAGGTGAGTCACTCGAAGCGCCATACCAGGCGCCGCTGGCTTCCTAACATACATCGCACCACGCTCGAAGTGAATGGCATGGACCAGTCGGTCAAAGTGTGCACGCGCTGTCTGCGCACACTATACAAGACCAGGGCGTAGAGCCATAGTAGCACTTTTCCTCGGCTCTGCGTGTCAAAACGCAAACACTGCGTGTACAAAGACCTATTGGCACGTCTTTAGCCGCTGCTTTGCGGCTGCGAGCGCCGCAGCCACGCGACCTGGTGCGGTGCCTCCCGCAGTGTCCCTTGCTGCGACCGACGACTCGAGGGTTACATCTCTCACGTCCTCATCGAACAGCGCGGAGTACTGTCGGAGCTCCTCGATTGAAAGGTCTTTCAAGCCGACGCCGCGCCTTGCGGCATCCTGGCTGAGTCTCGCTGCTACACCGTGTGCGACCCGGAACGGTATTCCCTTGCCGACGAGATAATCGGCGATGTCCGTGGCGAGAACGTAGTCCCTGATCGCGTTCTTCGTACGCTCCCGGTCCACCTCTACTGTGTCGAGCATGGCTGAACAGATGGGTAGAGTCTGAGAGAGAACGTCCACTGCATCGAACAGATGAACCTTGTCCTCCTGCAGATCGCGATTGTACGAGAGGGGCAGACCTTTCAGGGTAGTGAGAATGGCCATCAGGTCGCCGAATACCCTGCCGGATTTCCCCCTGGCGAGTTCGGCCAGGTCAGGATTCCTCTTCTGCGGCATGATGCTGGAGCCGGTGGTGAAGTCGTCGCCGATGGTGATGAATCCGAATTCCGTTGAGGACCACAGCACCAGCTCCTCGGCCAATCGCGATATGTGCATCATCACAAGCGCAGCGCACGAATTAAACTCCACGACGAAGTCACGGTCTGACACTGCGTCGATGCTGTTCTCGCTCACTGCCGTGAATCCCAATTCAGCGGCGACCGAATCACGGTCTATCGGGTAGGTGACACCGGCGAGTGCACCGGAACCGAGGGGCAGCACATCAACCCTGCGGAGACAGTCGGACAGGCGAGAGTCGTCCCGGGTGAACATCTCGAAGTACGCCAGCATATGGTGTGCGAACAGGACAGGCTGAGCCTGCTGCAGATGAGTGTAGCCCGCCATAATGACATCTTTGTGACGTTCTGCAACACCGAGCAGGGACTCGCGCAATGCTGTGAGTGCGATGCGTATTGCTGCGATTTCGTCCTTCAGGTAGAGTCGCAGGTCGAGCGCAACCTGGTCGTTTCGCGATCTGCCCGTATGCAACCGACCGGCAGGGTCACCGATCAACTCGAACAACCTTCCTTCGATGGCCATGTGGATGTCTTCGTCCTCTGGCTTGAACGCGAACGTGCCGGAGGAAATCTCTGTCCCGATAGCGCCGAGTCCGCGAACGATGGCATCGGCGTCTTCCTTCGTGACGATACCCTGCCTGGCGAGCATACGGACATGCGCGACGCTGCCGGCTATGTCCTGACGATACAGTCGCCGGTCGAACTGCAGCGAGCCGACGTATTCCTGTACCTGTCTGCTCTTCGATTCGAGCATCAGTCCTCGCCTATCGCTCCCTTCTGTGCCCTGGCCTGAATCCGGGCGGGCAGACCCCACAGGCGGATGAAGCCGGGGGAATCGGACTGTTGGAACGTGTCGCCTTTATCGTAGGTGGCAAGACTCATGTCATAGAGTGAGTGCGGCGACTTCCTTCCGACCACTGAGCAACTGCCCTTGTGAAGCTTCAGCCGGACAGTGCCGGTGACGAATGCTTGTGTGTGGTCGACGTACGCAACAAGGTCCTGTCTGAATCCACTGAACCACAGCCCGTTGTAGATGAGGTCGGCGTACTGGGTCGAGACATAAGACTTGAATCGCAACTGGTCCTTGGTCATCACGATGTTCTGCAGTGCGGCGTGGGCCTTCAGGAGCACCGTTGCCGCAGGGGCTTCGTAGATCTCGCGGGACTTTATACCGACAAGGCGGTTCTCGACGTGGTCGACGCGTCCCACGCCATGCTCACCGGCCAGTTGGTGCAGCTTCTCAACCAGGTCGACGCCATCCATGCGGGCGCCATCGAGAGCCACGGGGATGCCCTTCTCGAACTCTACCTCAACATAGGCAGGGGAATCGGGTGCCTCGTCCGGCGACTTGGTCCACAAGTAGACATCGGCCGGAGGCTCGTTCCACGGATTCTCAAGCACGCCCGTCTCGATACTCCGGCCCCACAAGTTCTCATCGATCGAGTATGGGCTCTTCTTCGTGACGGGTATCGGAATCCTGTTCTCATCCGCATACTTGATAAGCTCTTCACGCGTCATGCCCCACTCCCGCGCAGGCGCAATGATCTTCAAGTCGGGTCCTAGAGTCCCGACGCCGACATCAAGGCGGACCTGGTCGTTTCCCTTGCCGGTGCAGCCATGCGCGACTGCCACCGCGTTCTTATCTCTGGCAACCTGCACAAGAAGCTTCGCGATAAGCGGTCGGCCGATGGCCGTGGCAAGTGAGTACTCGCCCTCGTAGACGGCGTCGGCTTTCAGCGCAGGAAACACGTAGTTGTCTATGAACTCGGCCCGTGCGTCCGCGACGACCGCATCGACCGCTCCGACGTCGAGGGCCTTCTGGCGGATTGCGTCGAGGTTCGCAACGTTGCCGATGTCAACGGTGAACGTCACGACTTCATAGCCGTAGTGTTCCTTTATCCACTTGACCGCCACCGAGGTGTCCAGTCCTCCTGAGTAGGCCAATACTGCAAGCTCACCCATGTTTCCTCCCTTACACTGAGGACAGGACTGCCCTCAGGATTGCGATTGCTTCGTCGATTTCGTCTCGCGTGGTAGTCAGCGGAGGCGCGAATCTCAAGGTGTCAGCGCGCACAGGATTGACAAGCAGGCCCTTCTCCAGACACCTGTCGGATAGTTCCCGTGCGACCGGTGCGTCGAACTCAAGAGCGATCAGCAGGCCGCGTCCGCGTGCCTCACGGGCGGCAGCGACGCCATCAACTACTTCGCGCAGCAGCGAGAGCAGGTGCGCGCCGACTTCACGAACGTGTCCCGGGATGTCGTTCTCCACCATGTAGTGCACCACTGCGGTACCGACGGCACAGACCAGAGGGTTCCCTGCGAAGGTGGAACCGTGATCTCCCGCCGTGAATACCGACGCGTGTTCCTTACAAAGGAACGCACCGATCGGCACGCCAGAGCCAAGGCCCTTGGCAAGCGTCATGATGTCAGGCTCAATGCCGGTCAACTCGTAGCCGAACATGGCGCCGAGTCGGCCCACTCCGGTCTGGACCTCGTCAGCTATCAGCAGGATACCATGCTCGTCGCATATTGCCCGGACGTCCTTGAAATAGTTGTCGTGTGGGATTCTCACCCCTGACTCGCCCTGAACAGGCTCGAGCATCACTGCACAGGTCTTGTCGGTGATTGCGGCGGAGATTGCCCCAGGACTGTTCCACTCGACGTTGATGAAGCCCGCGGGCAGGGGGGTGTAGGGATCCTGATGCTTAGGCTGAGCGGACGCCGCAACCATTGCGAGGGTTCGTCCATGAAACGAGTCGCTGGCCGTGATGACCTCGTAGGCGCCGTTGCGGTGTAGCTTGCCGTAGCGGCGCGCCAGCTTGACGGCTCCCTCGGTTGCCTCGGCACCGCTGTTCTGGAAGAA
>Ga0180432_10004603_pt1 | contig 18800 bp, 13 predicted proteins | sample SS_ome_10_FD_132414 | JGI IMG/M metagenome (GOLD analysis project Ga0180432, IMG submission 132414) | Hypersaline lake sediment archaeal communities from the Salton Sea, California, USA - SS_1_MS_2 metaG | ecosystem: Environmental > Aquatic > Non-marine Saline and Alkaline > Hypersaline >...
CAAGTTTGCCGGGTGGGATGCGATCGAGCTTCAGGGAATCGCCTCCGAGGACGTCGTGGTGTTTGCTGATGGTGTAGAAGGTGTTGTCCAGCTGCTCGCGTGTCCTGAAGCCGATCTGAACACACATGTCCTCGCGGACAAGCTGATGCATACCTTTGCCGTCTCGGACACGCCGCGAGACATTGCAGCGATCTCTACCGTGACCGCCGGCGCGGGGGCGGATCACACGCGGTGGGGCTGTCTCAACTTCAGTTTCTTCGACATGAAGCGCAATGGTGTCCGGATCAAGCAGGCAGGCCGTGGTGGCACCGGCACCGTATTCCGCAACAAGCGACTCGCGGCGCTTGTCGTCAAGAGTCCGGCGGTCAACGCAAACTCCAACAACCCCGCACATCCTGAGCGGCTTCGAGAAGCTGGTGCGCGGATCAACAAGGAAATCCTCGAGCTGGATGCGAGCCAGTGTGACATGCGGCGTGTGGGAACATCGCACCTGGTTGAGATCATGAATGAGTACGACCTGTTGCCGACGCACAACTACAAGTTTGGCCAACATCCCAAAGTGGGTGAGATCTCGTCTCCGGTATGGCGAGAACGATTCAGTCAGAACATGCCCGATGGCTGTTGGCTTGGATGCACGATGTCGTGCTCGCACGCCGTCGATGACTTCCCGCTTCGCACCGGGCCGTACAAAGGCAGCCGAGTCATCGTTGACGGACCGGAGTATGAGACGGCCGGAGGAAGCGCCAACATGGGGTGCTTCGATCCGGAGTTCGTGCTCGAGATGAACTTCTACTGCGACACGTACGGGATCGACACGATCGGGTACACGACTGGGATGGCGTTCGTGATGGAGTGTTTCGAGGCCGGCATCCTCGACACGGAGAAAACCGGGGGGCTCGATCTGCGCTTCGGCAACGCCGACGACGCACTCAAGGCACTGCACCAGATGGGATGTGGCGAAGGATTCGGGGTGACGATTGGCCAAGGGATTCGTCGCATGAAGACGCTGTTTGCCCAGGAGTACGGTGCTGATATGCAGTTCATGCAAGACATTGGGATGGAGGCCAAGGGGTTGGAGTACTCGGAGTACGTCACCAAGGAATCGCTTGCGATGCAGGGCGGGTACGGCTTGGCGCTCAAGGGTCCGCAGCACGACGAGGCCTGGCTGATCTTCATGGACATGGTCAACAACCAGATCCCGACATTTGAGGACAAGGCTGAGGCGCTTCACTACTTCCCGATGTGGCGGACATGGTTCGGCCTGGTCGGCCACTGCAAGCTGCCTTGGAACGACATCGAGCCGGCGGACAACGCACAGACCGACGAGCCAGCGAAGGTTCCTGCTCACGTCGCCAACTACTGCGATGTGTTCTCGGGGGTCACCGGTCTTGACGTGGAGGGAGCGGACCTGATCCTCCAGTCAGAGCGGGTGTACAACTTCCAGCGTGTGTTCAACGTGCGGATGGGATTCGGCACCCGCGAGCACGATGCGATTCCATACCGCTCAGCCGGACCGGTGACGGAAGAGGAGTACGAGTCTCGCGCCGATCGCTACGATGACCAGCTCACCGAGAAGGTCGGGATCGATCCGTCCGGCATGGCGACAGCGGAGAAGGTTGCCGCGCTGCGTGCGTATCGCGAGGATCAGTACGAGCAGCTAATCGACGCGGTCTACAGACGCCGTGGCTGGACTGAAAACGGAATCCCGCGTGTCGAGAAGCTGCACGAGCTCGGAATCGACTTCCCCGACGTGGTCGATGTCGTTCGTCCCCTCCTCTAGCGGGAGCTGATCGGAGGCAGGCTGTGAAACGGATCGGGATCTTCGGAGGGACATCGCCCGAATCGACGGTCACGTACTACCAGCGGATCACGCGAGAGTACACACGTCGGTACGGGAACCACGGCTATCCGGAGATCCTGATCTTCAGCGTGACGTTTCAGCAGTACATCGATTGGATGACGGCGGGAGACTGGAAGGCGCTGGCGGCTGGCACGATCGATGGGCTGCGCACGCTGAGTGCTGGGGGCGCCGAGCTTGGCCTGATTGCGACGAACACCTTCCACAAGGTGTTCGACGAGGTAGCCGCATCGGTGCCGATCCCGTTGATCTCGATCCTCGATGTCGTTACCGAACGGCTCAACGAGCTGGGCTGTCGTAGGCCTGCCCTGTTGGGAACCGGATTCACCATGTCGGGCTCGTTCTACCCACAGCGCCTGTCGAGAGATGGGATCAAGCCGATCTCCCCGACGCTGGCGGAGCAAGACGCGATCAACCAGGTGATCTTCCATGAGCTGAACTGCGGTTTGCTCACATCGGCGTCTAAGGAAGCGCTGGTCGGGATCTCCAACCGTCTTGTCGCCGAGGGTGCCGATGCAGTGATCCTCGGATGCACCGAGCTGCCGCTTCTCGTCAAAGAAGGAGATCTTCCGGTGCCGGTGTTGGATACCACAACGCTCCATGCTGATGCCGCGTTGGAGGCCGCTCTGAGCTAGTCGGCGGTTGCGCTTTCCCCGGAGGCGGTTGGCGGGTGCGTCAGGATCCATTTCGTCTCGTGCAGTGGGAGTAGAAGTGCTTCGGCCGAGACGAGAGCGATCATGACAGCGGCGATCCCGATGAGTACGACGCCGACCCCGGACCGGTCGACAAACAGCATTGCCAAGCTGAGTGCAGCCGGTTGGAGTACGCCTCCGAGGAAGCGGCCGATCCCGAAGATCCGTCCGCGGTGCTGCGTTGGTACGATCTGCTGATACAGGCTGCTTTGATAGATGCGACCGCCGGTGCAGCCGAATCCGAACAGGAAGAAACCGATGAACGCAGGAACCGGGTGGATCAGGAGTCCCAAGGCGAGGAATCCCAGAGCGTAGAGAAGCTGTCCTCCAATCCACATCTTCACCTTGGGCCACTTCGTCCCGATGCTCGAGGCGAGCAAGCTGGCGATCAAGACCCCGCCAATCGTCACGCTCTGGAAGAATCCGAACCCCTCTGATTCCATCCCAAGCGCGGCCGAGACCACGGGGGGCATGAAGAATAGACAGGCAAAGACTAGCCCACTAGTCTGGGCCAATGGGATATACCGGCGCAACAGCGGCTCCCGGACAATGTATCGGAAGGTGATGCGTAGGTCTGCCAACGGGTTCCAGCGAGCGCCCGGCTCGGCATCGGCGACCGACCCATATTGGGCTGGAACTGCCAGTGCAGCAAGCGCGCCGACGAAGTACATCAATCCATTGAATAGAAGGACCGGTGCGGGCCCCCAGATGGCAAGGACCACGCCGCTTGCCGCGGCTTCGGCCATGTTGTCCGCCATTCCCCACGAGCTGAGGAGGCCGTTGATGCGGACAAGGCGATCCTTTTTCACCAGGTCGGGCAGCAATGAATCGAACGCCATGCCGCAGGGTACGACCACCATCGATGACCCGATCAAATAAGCCCACAGATGCCACATTTGGAGCAGGTTCGCCTGGGCAAGGGCGAACAGGCCGAGACTCAGCAGCGCCTGGCCGGCGTGGAGCCAGATAAGGGCATTTCTGCGATTGAAGCGGTCGACAACTGGGCCTGAGATCAGCCCCATGACCGCTGTTGCCAGGGTCCACGCACCTCCAAGTCCAGCGAGCGAGATGGCCGCCTTCCCCGAAAGCGTATAGCCAGTCCACAGCACGGCGATCTGCGTGAACATGTCCCCCGAGTTGCCGAGTGCGTAGCCGGTCAAGAACGGAAACAGACGCCGACTCGGCAGTCGTTCACGCTGTCCACTGGCCTCCGGCATGTGCCACCCTTTCAATCCGCAGCAATCCTCTTCTATGGGGTTTCATGTATCTTACGGAGTCGAAGGGAAGGACTCAAGGGAAACGCCTGTGATTGAAATCCCAACCGCATTTCGCTAGAATTGACCCGGGTGGTGAGATGGCCAAGCAAGCGCAGAAAACACAGGCCTATGAGGCCGATCAAATCAAAGTCCTCGAAGATCTGGAGCCGGTTCGCCTTCGCCCCGGGATGTACATCGGGAGCACCGGACAGTCCGGCCTGATGCATCTGATTGAGGAAGTTGTCGACAACAGCATTGACGAAGCCTTGGTAGGAGCTTGCTCGGAGATCCGTGTGGTCATCCATGCCGACAACCGTGTCTCAGTAAGCGATAACGGTCGTGGCATGCCGGTCGGAATCCACTCGGAGTCGGGAGTTCCCGCAGTCGAGCTTGTCATGACCACGCTCCACGCCGGCGGGAAGTTCGATAACAAGAGCTACCATGTCAGTGGCGGTCTTCACGGCGTCGGTGTTTCCGTTGTCAATGCGCTTTCCGAACAACTGATTGTCGAGGTTCACCGCGAAGGGAAGATCCATCGCCAGGAGTTTTCCCGCGGCGAGAAGCTGACTGAGCTTGAGAGCGTTGGAGAAACGAAGCGGACCGGCACGACGACGACGTTCCTGCCCGACTCGGAGATCTTTGGCGAGATCCAATACAACATGCCGAAGCTATCGCATCGATTGCGAGAGCTCTCGTATCTGAATGGTGGCCTCACGATCATCCTCGAAAACGAGGCGGCGGGGGTCACTCGGAAATTCCAGAACAAAGGTGGAATTGCGTCGTTCGTCTCTGAGCTGGCGGCGAAGAAGGAGCCGATTCACCCCAAGCCGATCTACGTGGAGGGGAAGGAATCGGGCATCGAGATCGGGATCGCAATGCAGTGGACCGGGGCATACGACGAGTCGATTCATGCCTTTGCCAACAACATCAACACCGTTGATGGAGGAACGCATCTCACCGGGTTCAAGAGCACGCTGACGAAGTTCATGAACGACTACGGGCGTGACAAGAAGATCCTCAAGAAGAATGACGCCAACCTCCGTGGAGAGGACATCCGCGAGGGACTTGTCGCGATTCTCAGTGTCAAGATCCCGAATCGCGAATTCGAGGGACAGACGAAGACCAAGCTTGGCAACCCCGAGGTGGCCGGGATCATCGGTGGCATCCTTCAAGAGCAGTTAACGTTGTACTTCGGGAAGAAGCCGAAGATTGCCCGAACGGTCATTGAGAAGTCGGTCGGGGCCAGCCGGGCGCGTCTTGCGGCGGCCAAAGCGCGGAAAATGGCGCGACGGAAAGGACCCCTTGCTGCGACAGCGCTTCCCGGCAAGTTGGCGGATTGCTCGAATCGTGATCCAGCATCATCGGAGCTGTTCATTGTAGAGGGTGACTCGGCAGGGGGAAGCGCGAAACAGGGCCGCGACAGGAATTTTCAAGCCATCCTCCCGCTGCGCGGGAAGGTCCTCAATGTGGAAAAGGCAGCGCTCTCGAAGCTGCTTGACAACGCGGAGATCAAGGCGATGATCACTGCGGTCGGAACGGGAATCCGCGAGGAGTTCTCGCTCGATCGGCTCCGGTATCACAAGCTGATCATCATGGCCGACGCCGATGTCGATGGCGCACATATCTGCACGCTGATTCTGACCTTCTTCTTCCGCTACCTGCCGAAGCTGGTCGAAGAGGGATACGTCTACATCGCAAAGCCTCCACTCTATCAGATCAAGAGTGGAAAGCGGGTTGCGTACTTGCACTCCGATGATGAACTTACGCAGTATCGTGCGGAGCATACCGGAAACCTTTCTGTGAAGCGGTTCAAGGGGCTCGGAGAGATGAATCCGAAGGAGCTGTGGGAGACGACGATGAATCCCGAGGATCGGATTCTGAAGCAAGTTGAGGTTCGGGATGCGCTGGAGGCGGACGAGATCTTCTCCACATTGATGGGGGCAGACGTGGCGCAACGACGGGACTTCATCTGGGAAAACAGCGACAAGATTACGACCCTCGATATCTAGCTGTTCCTCGTCGTGCGGGCCGCGGATTCATGAGGGGGCAACGATGAAGTGGGTAGGAATTACGCTGACAATCCTCCTAGCAGTGGCTCTGGTTGGAGTCGGACTACACGCAGTGAGTATCGGAGTCGGCGTTGGATACGAGATCTCCGGACTGATCCTTATCAGCGCTCTGACGGAAATGCCGATCAGTGAGACACTGGACGTTCGTGCGCAGCTTGGATTCGCCACGCCGGACATCGCGGGGTTGATGCTGGTTACGGTGGATATCCTGACGCATTGGCTCATGCCGCCGATTGATCCGTACGTTGGGCTGGGAATCGGTGTGGCGTTGACGCCACCGCCGTACTCAACCGGCTTGGTCGTCGAAGGGGTAGGGGGATTGCGCGTGGCCCCGATCGACGGTCTGCAGCTCTCGTTGCAGGTGCGCTACCTCCTTCGAAAGGCGGGCAACGGCTGGCATGCCGGTCCGGTCTTCGAGGGCGGTGTGCTCCTCCAGTTCTAGATGGCGTGGACAATCGGGATTGCTTTCGGGGCAATCAGCATCCTCTGGATCGCCTGGAATCTGACGCTCGATGCGCTGTGGCAACCCACCGATCGTATTACCGTGCGCCGCCTGCTGTTCCTCGCCGAAGTCTGCTCTGATGACCACGTTGTCGATCTTGGCTGTGGCGATGGGCGGATCGTCGTTGCCGCGGCCAGGGAATTTGGCGCTCGAGCAACAGGCTATGAGATCGATCCATTTCGTGTTCTTGTGGCGAATCTCTGGATACGTCTAACTCGCACAGCCGATCGCGCTTGTGTACGACGGGGGAACATGTACGCAACCGACGTGTCCGACGCGGATGTTGTGGTCCTGTTCCTTTCCGCCACATCGAACTTCCGACTTCAAGAACGGCTCCGCCGCCAGCTGCGGGAAGGTGCACGGGTGGTCTCGTACTACCATCCGATGTGGGGATGGCAGCCGGACGTCGTGGGAGAAGCGCGCGGAGGACACCCGATCTACGTCTACCGGATGGGAGAAGGGCTGGGCCGTGTGGCTCGCTGAGCTGTCGATCGCCATTGGCATGTCCCCACTGCCCGGTTGGAATCGGGTGGAGATTCGTGATGTCTGTGAGGATTCTCGCCGAGTCCGTCCCGGGGCTCTGTTCGTTGCAGTCTCCGGTGCAACGAACGACGGAGTTGCGTTCATCGATGAGGCGATCGCGAACGGGGCTGCGGCAGTCGTCTCAGAGCGTGTGCAACGGATTCCTGTTCCACTTCTTACCGTACCCGATGTGCGTCCTGCTCTTGCGCAGCTAGCGTCTGCATTCCATGGCCGACCGACCGAAGACTTGTTCACGGTTGGCGTGACCGGGACGAATGGGAAGACCACCGTCTGCCACTGGATCGCGCATCTGCTGCGAGACGATCGCGCGGTCGTGATCGGAACGCTGGCCAATGAGCGCCGCGGATTGGCGGCGGTGACAACCCCTTCAAGCACAGTCATTCAGCGGATTGCTGCCGAAAGCCGGGCGGGCGGAGCGGAGAGCCTGATCGTCGAGGCATCATCGATCGGTCTTGCGCAGCATCGGATCGATGCGGTTGATTTCGACGTTGGCGTGTTCACGAATCTGACTCGCGACCACCTCGACTGGCATCACTCGATGAAGGCGTACCTGGCGGCGAAGCGGATCCTATTTGCCGGACTGAAGCAAGCAGCATATGCCGTGATCAACGCTGAGGATCCAGCGTGCGAGGCGATTCTCGAAGGATGCGACGCGGAGACGTTTCGCTACGGGTTGACAGCGGGGGCCGATCTTCGGGGCGAGGATCTTCGCCTTGAGTCTCGTAGGACGAGGTGTTCGCTTGTTTGGGGGGTGGATCGGGTCTCAACTCACATCCCTCATCCGGGGAGACACAATCTGTTGAACGCGCTTGCCGCGGCAAGCGTTGCGCTCATTCACGGTGTGCCGCTGCGTGTCGTCGCCGATCGTCTGGCGTGTGTGCCGGCGCTCGAAGGCCGCTGTCAGTTCTTCGAGCGATCGGATGGAGTGATTGGCGTCATCGACTTCGCTCATACCCCCGACGCACTTCAGCGCGTGCTGGACGTCGTCCGCCCGCCTGTGGGGCGGTTGCACGTCGTCTTCGGATGCCCAGGACAAAGCGATCAGGGCAAGCGTCCGATCATGGGGAGAATCGCCGGCCAGCTTGCGGATCGGGCAATCCTGACCGCGGACAATCCGAAGCATGAGGATCCCGAAGCGATTCTGGACGGGATTGAGGAAGGCCTTCGGGGACAGAAAGCGCGCTGGGAACGCGTTGTCGATCGGACCGAGGCGATCGGCCATGCAGTCGACCAAGCCAAGCCGGGGGATGTTGTCCTGATTGCAGGGAAGGGGCACGAGCCGTATCAGATCATCAAGGACGCATTCGTGCCGTACTCGGATCGTGCCGTCCTGGAGCGGCTTGGCTTCGCGGAGGCGGGTTCTCCTCGGGACGGAGAGTGAGCAGACTACTGGTTCCCATCCCTACTCTGTGAGTTCGTCGACAACGCGCTCGAGTCCCAGAACTCTCGAGCCCTTGATGAGAACGTTCCCCTTGCTTGCCTGCAGGCACAAGCGTCGGGCAGTGCTCGCGACGTCATCTGGATGGACGATCAAGATGGCCTCAGATCGACGTAGACGGCACGCGGCGACAGCCTGCTCCCCGATCGGCAATATCGCATCGATCCCAAGTTCAAGGGCGAGATCGAGTATCTCGCGATGTGCCCGATCGCCGTCGGGTCCAAGATCTCGCATTTCACCGAACACGAAGATGCTAAGCGTCTGAGGAGGACCAAGCTGTGCGAGGGTCCGAATAGCTCCGGCCATCGATGCCGGGTTGGCGTTGTACGTGTCGTCGAGGATTGTCCCGAAGGACGCGGCGATCGGTTGCAGGCGATGCGGCTCGGGAGCGAACGATCCTACTCTCTGCTCGATCTCGACCGGAGAGACATTGAGATGATGCGCTACGGCCGCTGCGAGAAGGAGATTCGGGGCGTTGTGCAGCCCGAGGAGTGGGCAGACAAGCTGTAGCGGCGGACTGTCGACACGGACGACCAGTTGCGGCACATCTTGCTCGATGTGTCCGCGAATGGTGCCATAATCGATGCCGACGGACACGCAATGGCGCGGCGTTTTGTCGGCAAGATGTCGCAGTTCAGATGAATCGGCATTGATGAATGCGGTGCTGTCCTGCGGCAACTTCTCGATGAGTGTCCATTTCTCTTCAGCGACGCATTCGACCGAGCCAAACTGCCCCAAGTGGCTTGGTCCGACCGATGTGATGATACCGACCTGTGGGATGAGAATGTCCGCGAGCAGCGCGATGTCGCCGGGGCGTTCCGCGCCGAGTTCGAACAGCCCGATGGCCGCTTCCTCGGGCATGGCCAAGACGGCCAGCGGGAGGCCCACTTCCGTGTTGTAGTTCTCTGGTGCGCTGAAGATGGCGCAGTCTTCGGCGGACCGCCGCAGGAGTGTGGCAAGGAGAGCACGTGTTGTGGTCTTGCCATTGCTCCCGGTGACCCCAACGAACGTGGCATCGAGCGTCCGGCGCCATGCAGCGGCGAGGTCTTGTAGTGCTTCGAGTGGATCGTTGACGACAATCAGATTCGGCGCATCAATCGGCGCGGCAGATGGATCGGAGATCAGTGCGCCACAGGCTCCGCGAGCGAACGCTTCGGGCAGAAACGAATGGCCATCGGCACACTGCCCACGAAGTGCTACAAACAGGTCTCCCTCACGGATGCTGCGTGAATCATGGACGACCCTCCGCGGTGCCAATCGGGCGCCGCGGAGGAGGAGGCCGCCGCCGATCCTCGCGATCTCGTCGACTGTGTACATTGCCTACCACTTCGGCGCGGCCTGGCTCTTGTCTTCTTCCCCGGGAGGCGCGATCAATTCCTCCGGTGTGGTCAGCATCGCGGCAACTTCCCGCTCGCCGTAGATGACGTACCCCGGATAGTCGAACGTGGCCTCTGTCACACCGTAGAGTGCACCGCGGTAGGGGGAGGATGGGTCGATCGCAAACAGCTCAATGGTGAGTTGGCTGTAGCTCGGAAGCGACGCCACGGCATCAATCAGATTCGTGAGGTCGTCAAACGCTGGCGGAGATTCGCCTTGCTCAAGATACCGTGGGCCGCCATAGGCGCGGACGATCACATGGTTCGAATACAGGTTATCCGGGATGGTGATCTCCCCTGTTTCGATCCTCATCTCGCCCTGGTAGGTCTGCAGCTCAACCATGAATCGGATGGTGTCTCCCGGAGCGTACATCCAGCGATCGAGGTCGAGGTCGTTGATCTGAAGCCCCCTGATCTCCTCTGTGATCGACAGTGACGCGGAGATCTGGCGGATCTTCGGATCCGCGAACGCGTTGTACTGGAGGAATGAGACAATTCCTGCCAACTGCCATGGCGCGTAGGCTGCGATGTCGACGGAACTCAAGAAGGTGTCGGTCCGCGTGAGCGGCATCGGCATGCCGTCCCCGTCGATCGAATACGTTACCTCAACCGTCCCTTGACCGACGCGGTCGAGTGCCGTATCGGTCGCCTCGAAACCGGTGGACAGAAGGAGTTCGGGCATCAGATGTGGCTCATCGACGAGCTCGACCTGGTAGTCTTCCATGGTGTCCCGATCGAGATCGTGAACGTCCAAGGAGAGCGAGATTGTCTCGGCAAGCGGGCCGATGCGGCCGCCGATCGCGGCTGTCCGGTCCTCGAAAATCGTACCGATCGTGTCTCCGATTGTGCCAAGCTTGAACGATGCTTGGAAGGACTTCATCGTATCGATCACGGATACGGATGTCATCGGAAACCGCGATGAACCATTCGAGATGAATGGATGACCGAATCCGACGAGTGTTTCCTCATCGCGATAGGTCAGGGTTCCGAGTGCGCCAATCGTGATGTCGCCGCTTGCTAACGCGACGCCGATTGAACTGCCCGGCTCAAGAGCAGCGGGGTCGATGACAGCAGTCGACGGCTGCGCTGCGGCCATGGGAAGAAGCTCCAAATGCAGCGCCGATAGACCGTCGAATGCCGATCCGATATCGAGTGGAAAAAAGTCGCCGATCCATCCTGCCGGCGCATTGTGGATCGTGACCCCATTCATCAGTAGGTCGCGTGATCGGCCACTGAGACCGGCTGCAATCAGCGGTGTGTCGACCGGATAGGCGAAAATCGTGTTGGGTGAGGCGGCGACGAGCGATGGTTCCGCCGGGAGCAGAGCCTCGATGAGGGCGACATCGCGGAGAACCGACGCGGTAGGGGCAACTGCAAGACTCGCTGTGCTTGCGGCGTCCACGACCTGAAGCATCGGCTCGATTGGCGTTACGAGACCGATGGGCATGATCTCCTTCGACCAACCGGCCGCGCGGCTGAGTGCGCCAATGAGCTTGCCGTCCACGTAGACCGGGCTTCCGCTCATTCCTTGAGCAATACCACCGGCACGCCCGATCGTGTCCCCACTGACGCGGACTACGATGAAATCGGACAGCGTTCCTGGTTGATCGAGAACGCCAAGCACCTCGACGGCGAACGTATCGATGACGTCCTTGGCGATGATGGTCTTTCCGGTTCCGGTCATGCCGATCTCGATCTCATCGAGGAACAGGAACTCCGATCGGTCGTACGCCAAAGCGATGGAACATGCAGCGATCAACACAATGCTGCAAGCAAGTAGGCTTCTTCGAATCACGCGTCCTCCTTCTTTCCCGGTGTAGCTACCACGAAGTATAGCGCCGAGGTGTGGCAATTCTGTGTTCGTGTCGTGTGTGACACCAGCGCCACCTCCCCATTCCGCACGTGTCTCACCGCGCTACGTCCGGGGCTGCCTTGGAGTCGCGCAGTGACGTTCCTACCGCCCGCCTGGCGCCGTTGGGTGTGTTGGCCCGTCCTGCGAGGTGTGGGTTATACGCGTACCTCGCTGTCGCTGTTGCTGCGATGCCCGTCTTGCGAGGTGTGGGGATGTACCCACAGCTCGCCCTCGCTGCGATGCCCGTCCAGCGAGGTGTAGGGATGTACCCACAGCTCGCCCTCGCTGCGATGCTCGTCCAGCGAGGTGTGGGGATGTACCCACAGCTCGCCCTCGCTGCAAAGCAGCGAAAAGGCTACTGCACGCCGCGGAACAGCGCGCGTGCAAGCATTAGCACAGGGATGATCTCCAGCCGTCCGATCCACATGTTGAAGCAAAGCGTGAGCTTGCTGGCAAGAGACATGGCGGGTTGTGTGATACCCACTGATAGGCCGACGTTTCCCTGCGCACTTGCGACCTCGAATACGACATCGGACAGCGTGTAGTCGCGGGAGACTGTGTGCAACAGGATAACGATCCCCAATCCGAGGAAGATCAGCCACAGAAACGTGATCAACGAAGCGTCTTCCAGCCTCTGTCCGACCTCGGATTCGTCGATCGTGGAGACACCGAACCGAAACGGAACGATTGCCTGACGCGGCGATACGATCTTGCGGAACCGCCATTGGACGCCCTTGAGCAGGATCAGCATCCGCATGATCTTGATTCCTCCCGCTGTTGATCCGGCTGCTCCGCCGACGAACATTGCCGCAGCGAGGAGCAGCTTGCCGGTGGGGCTCCACAGACCGAGGTCGACCGATTGGAACCCTGTACAGGTGACGGCCGAAACCAGTTGGAATGCGGAATGACGGACGGCTTCCGTGCCGCCGATGACGAGCAGGTTCTCGAGTGTCAGGCAGGCGATGCCGATCAGCACAATGGCGAGGAACCAACGCGTCTGGAAATCCTCCCAGAGAATCCGTCCCTTGCCGCGGATCATCTCATAGTGGACAGCAAAACTGATCGCTCCGAGAAGCATGATCGGAATCAGCACAAGCTCGATGGCGATGCTGTTGTATGTCGCAATGCTGTTGTCCGTAACGCTGAATCCGCCCGTGGAGACACCGGTCATCGCATGGTTGATCGACTCCCAGATCGGCATTCCGGCGCCCCACAGCGCGACGACGCTGATGAACGTGTACAGTAGGAAGATCCACCACATTGTCCTTAGAGTCGACGTGATGCTCGGATGGATTTTCTCGCCACGCGCCTCGGCATAGTACAGGCTGTGCCGTGCTGCTCCGGGGCGGGGACCGGCGAGGATTGCGAGCATGAGCACGATAACACCCATTCCGCCGATCCACTCCGTGAAGCTACGCCACCACTGCAGCGTCTTGGGCAGCAGATCGGCTCGTGCGGCCATCGTAAGACCGGTTCCTGTGTAGCCTGAAATGGCCTCAAAGAATGCATTCGCCGGGTTCTTGAAATGGAGAAGCGTCTCGGACGCTCCATGGGCCTCCGCGAACAGAGCGGTGAGCACAAACGGAAGCGACCCGAGCGCCGCGACGAGCAGCCAACCGAGCGCGGCAATGATCATCCCGTGTTTCAGTTCGGCTTCACCGGCGTTTCGGAAAGGGAAGTAGAGCGCTGCGCCAAGCGCGAACGAAATGCCGGCAGTGATTGCCAGGGGTGCGAATGCGAAGCGTTCTCCGAAGGCGAGTGGGACGAGCAGAGAAATCGTCGCCATGATCCCAACGACGGGGATGAGAAGCCCCAGATCCCGCAGAATGATGTACAGATCCTGCCTCGCGCGAAAGATGGACGGGCTCATCCGGTCAGCTTCTCGATCAACTCATCACTGACCGGCTCGAGCGAGAAGAAGGTGAGAACGTCGTTCTCCTCGACAATCGTATCATCCGAAGGGATCGATTGCTCTCCATCTCGCGCAATCGCAAGGATTCGCATCGAAGCGGGGATGATCTCTCGCTTGACCGCATCGGACACCGACCGATTGATCAGCGGCGATTCCGCGGCCACCTGAAGACGGAAGATCTGAGCGTCCTGTGGGAGCATCGCGAAGTCCTGAACGCTGGGCCGTTTCACAGTGTTGTACAGGTGGTGAGCAACGATGTCCTCCGGGTTCTCCATGATGCTTGCACCCAGCTTGCGAAAAAAGTCGGCGTGGTCCGCATCATTGACGATTGACACGATGGAGGAGATTCCCAAATCGACGGCGATCGAAACGACCATGAGATTCACGGCGTCGTCGCTTGTGGTTACGATGAGCGCATCTGCCCGCTCCGATCCGGCCTCACGAAGCGTTTCCGCAGACGTTGCGTTTCCGGTCAGTACGGTGACATCGTATTTCGAGCTGATCTCACGCCCTGTCTGTGGATTGGAGTCGATGACCACGACGTTGTTCTTCTCTTTGACAGACAGATCGATGAGGCTCGTCCCAATGCTTCCCGCCCCCACGATGATCATGTACATGTGAGCCCCCCTTGCGCAGGAACGATGGTAGCACAGACGAAATCCCGGGTCAAAGGGCGACGACACGAGAATCTGCATCGGGAGAGGCTTTCTGTTGAGTGAGGTGCATGGAAGGACTACAATCGCTCGTTGCCATGATGAGGGGAATGACAAGACGAATAGGCGTCGCAATGATTGCGCTCGGACTCGGGCTTCTCATCATGCTTGGAGGCTGCGAGTTGCTTCGGCAGAATCGAGCGCCCGCTGCGGCATTCACGATCCTGCCGGACGGAGGGTATAGCCCGCTGGAGGTTTCGCTCGACGCATCCGCGTCCAGCGACCCGGATGGAGATACGCTGACCTACGCCTGGTCGTTTGGAGACGGCACAAACGGTGATGGTGCACAGACAACGCACACCTACGGCGATACAGGAAACTACAGTGTGGTCCTTCGTGTGATCGATTCAGAAGGACTGGATGATGCTGCCATCCAGACATTCGATGTTCTCGCCGTTCCGGAGGGAAGCGTGATCCTACGGCTTGGATGGACATGGGACGGGCTGCCCCAGCAGATGGAATTTGCCGTCTCATGGGAGCTGTATCAAGCGTATCGCGCACGGCTTCGGACGCCACTAGTTGACAACTACGAGTATGGTGCGTTCGTGGAAGACCCGCTCGACGATCCGACCCTGGAGGACCTTGCGGACATGCTGTGGGAGCAAAGCGGTGGGGATGCGGTCTCCTATGCGGAATACGTGCTCCGCTTCGTTCAGGGCAGCATCACCTACACTGCCGATCCGCCAAGCATGGAATGGCCGCGCTATCCTCTGGAGACGCTCGTGGATGGCGAGGGAGACTGCGAAGACACGGCGATTCTGTTTGTGAGCCTCCTGAAGGCACAGGGGATCGCCTGCCGATTGGCGTTTGTCGACACCGACGAAGATGCTTTCCCTGATCATGTCCTTGTGTTGGTCGAGGTTCCGGGAGTGTCTGCGTTGCCGCCGAGCGCGCGGCTGTTCGAGCTTGATGGGGCGCTGTATGCTGTGGCCGAAACGGCATCAGGGATGACCGGTCTTGGCATTGACCCATGGGGGCTTGAAGCCGTGGACCTGATTGAGCTGTGGACGTTCTAGTGACGCCGATGGCCCGGAGGGAGCGACGATGTCGAAGTACTGCCTGATCGATCCAACACCACTGCTCGAATTCGACTTCGGAGCGCAGCATCCGTTCAAGATCCACCGGCTCGGGCTGACCTACGAGTTGATCCGTGCCTATGGACTCATCGATCGTCCGGATGTCTATGTTCTTCTACCGCGTGAAGCGACCGAAGAGGAGGCCATGGGATTCCATTCCCAGGGCTACCTCGAAACTCTCCGGGTTGCCAGCGACGGGATGTGGGTGCCCAACCTCTTTGCGCATGGACTTGGCACATCGGACAACCCGGTCTTCCCCGACGTATACAGCTGGGGAATGCATGTAGCTGGAGCGTCTATCCTATGTGCTGAGGAACTGCTCTCCGGTCGTACGAGTCGCGCATTCAACATGTCTGGCGGCCTCCACCACGCCATGCCGTCGCGGGCGTCGGGCTTCTGTCATATCAATGACGGTGTTCTCGCGATCCAGAGGATGGTGGATGACGGGAAGAGGGTTGCCTACGTAGACATCGACGCCCACCACGGGGACGGTGTGCAACACGCGTTTTACACGGCATCGGATGTGCTGACGGTTTCGATCCACCAGACCGGCTACACGATCTTCCCGGGAACAGGATTCGTCGAAGAGATCGGACAAGGACCTGGAGAGGGAACATCCATCAATGTGCCGCTGCAACCCGGAGCGGGGGACGAGGCGTACCAGCAAGCGTTTGACGCGGTCATCCTCCCAGCACTTCGAGCGTATCGACCGGACATTCTGGTGACTCAGCTTGGCTCGGATGCGGTGGTTGGAGATGTCGTTGCGAATCTTCGGATGAGCCTCAGACAGTTTGAACGCAATGCGCGTGTGTTCTCCGATCTGGGGATCCCCTGGTTGGCTCTTGGCGGCGGCGGATACGACATAAGCAATGTTGTGCGCGCATGGACGCTTGCATGGTCAGTGATGACCGACATCGATCTCCCTGAGCAGATCCCGGGGGAATGGCTCACGCAGGCTGCACGGTACGGCATGGCGATCTCCAAGCTTCACGGAAACGTGGAGCAAACGCCGACCGATGATGCAGTCCTCGAGGATCTCCATAAGACAATCGATACGTTGCGAGCAAGCGTCTTTCCGATTCTTGGCGTGACGGAGTAGACTACCTTCCCCTGTGCACATGTTCGTGCATGGCGAGAGCTGCCCAAAGGGACGTAACGATGAGTCAACCACCGAGTGTCGTGCATGAAGCAGAGCTTCGCGCGACGGTTCAGATCAAGCTCCCCGACACGCGCGTGTACGAGATTGCTCGCTATGCCTCACTGGCAGAGGTCTTTCGTGTTGCGTACCCGGACGAGGAGAATCCGGCCGTCGCGGCGATCGTCGATGGCGAGCTGCGCGAGCTCGCGTGGCCGATCGAGCGGGATGCCGAGGTCGCTCCCGTGTTTCTCTCGGATTCCGATGGGCTGCAGATCTACAGCCGAAGCCTGTCGTTCCTGCTGGTTGTCGTCGCCACCCAGCTGTTCCCGGATGCCGGGGTTCGGATTGACTACTCCGTTCCTCACGGAGGTTATTTCTGTCTTGTCGAGGGACGGAAACCGTTCACCGCTCGTGAGCTGACTCGGATTAAGAATCGCATGCTCGAACTCGTTCGCGAGGATCACCCGATTGTCCGAACTCGCTGCACGCTCGAAGAGGCGAAGAAGATCTTCACTGACCGAGGGGAGTTGGGGAAGGTTCGATTGTTCGAGGCGCGGAAGGTGGATCATCTCCATCTGTATGTCCTGGACGGGATCTCCGACTACTTCTATGGGTACATGGTACCGTCGACGCGCTTCTTGAAGCTGTTCGGACTGGAGCCGTTCGCCGACGGTTTCATCCTTCGATTCCCACGACGGGAGGACCCGACGAAGCTTCTTCCGCCCCGCAACTTCAAGGCGCTCCGCGAGGTGTTCGATGAGTACGGCAAACGGCTCGCATTGCTCGGCATGCGCAACGTCGTCTCGCTCAACGAGGCGATCCGTTCGGGCCGCATCGAGCAGATCGTCCTTGTCTCCGAAGCCCTGCATGAGAAAAGAATCGCCGAGATTGCCTCGCAGATCGCCGCACGTCATGACAAGGGCGTGCGGTTGGTGTTCATCGCTGGTCCATCGGCATCGGGGAAGACCACCTTCTCCAAGAGGCTCGCAATCCAGTTGTTGGCCAACGGTTTGCATCCGTATCCATTGGCGATGGACAACTACTTCCACCCCCGAAGGATCCTGATTGAGCGGTATGGGGATGATATCGATGTGGACTCTCTTGATGCGGTCGATCTGACGCAGTTTCAGGAGGACCTACGCCGACTTGTTGCGGGAGAGGATGTCGTGCTTCCCCGATTCGATTTCCGCACCGGTTTGCGGGAGCAGGGGCCGACCGTTCGGATCTCGCCGAGCCAGGTTCTCTTGGTGGAAGGAATTCACGGCATGAACCCGAGGCTGCTTGAGGACAGCCCGCTGACCAGCTGTTTTAGGATCTTCATCAGCGCACTGACTCAGATCAATCTCGATCAGCACAATCGCGTATCCACGACGGACACGCGGTTGATTCGCAGGATCGTCCGCGATGCGCACTACCGGGGGTACTCGGCCACAGAGACACTGACGCTGTGGGAGAACGTTCGCCGGGGAGAGAAACGGAACATCTTCCCCTATCAAGAACAGGCTGACGTGATGTTCAACTCGGCGCTTGGCTACGAGCTCGCTGTGCTTAAACCGCTGGTTGAACCTCTTCTTCTTCAGGTCAGGGAGCCGAAGCTTCGCATTGAGGCGGAACGACTGCTTGCGCTCCTTTGGTGGTTCGATCCGTATGCCGCCAAGAGCATCCCCGGCAACTCGATTCTGCGGGAGTTCGTCGGCGGCTCCAGCCTGCAGGACCTCACGCCGGTTCCACACGGATTATGGGGTACGTCGAGCCACGAGGACCGGGCCGGGGTGTCCGAAGGGGAATCGTGAATACCGAGCAGTTGATGGAACTGGCGCTGGACATGGCCGGGTTCGAGGACATTCCAGGAGACAGCGCAATCCACGTTCCTGGAGATGAGATCGAGCGAATCCTGTTCGGGATCGATCTGCGCACGCCGGAGCTGCTGCTTGCGGCGGCCGAAGGATACGACTGCGCCATCTCGCACCATCCGGTCGGAGGATCCGCGACGCTTCGCTTCCATGAAGTCCTGGAGCGACACGTTGATCAGATGGTCGCCGTAGGTGTGCCCTTGCATGTTGCCGAGCACACGATGCGTGAGACGATCCAGGATCGGCGGATCCTCAACGCGACAACCAACTATGACCATGACCCGTCGGTCGCGGCGCTCCTCGGAGTCCCGTATCTGAATATCCATACACCGCTTGACGAGATTGGCCGCCGACGAATGGCAGAGACAGCCGCCGCAATGGGAACGGATGCAACGATTGCCGAAATGATCGATCGGTTCTACGAGACGTTCGGCGAATTCCGCCATGCGGCCACGGAGATTGAGGTTCGCGTCGGGAGGCCCGAGAACCGGGTGGGAAAACTCGTTATCTCGCACGGTGCGG
>Ga0180432_10004604_pt1 | contig 18797 bp, 19 predicted proteins | sample SS_ome_10_FD_132414 | JGI IMG/M metagenome (GOLD analysis project Ga0180432, IMG submission 132414) | Hypersaline lake sediment archaeal communities from the Salton Sea, California, USA - SS_1_MS_2 metaG | ecosystem: Environmental > Aquatic > Non-marine Saline and Alkaline > Hypersaline >...
CGGGCGGCTTTTGACCAGTGGCACCGAGCAGAGAGACAGCTAGGCCACTCGGCATCAGTGGAAGAGAGACGATCTGTGGATACTCGCCGTTCCTGTGCAGCCACGATAAGGAGTGGAATAGAGCACGAGAGGGCGGCCCTCGCCCAGATCCAGAGAGCGCTAGAACTGGTGAACTGATAATTTGCTACATGCTTGTTGGATGGATAGAGATGGGGAGGGATCACAGCACGAATGCTGCGAGGCTAGGAGGACTGTCTACTCATGCATATCTGAGGAGTAGAGGAAAGACAAGCAAGTCTGTACGGTCAGGGATTGGTGTTGATGTCGCATAGAGATCTTGGTGTGTTGAAGGAGGATTTTGAGAGATTCGAGAAACACGTTCTGACAGCTGGAGACGGGAAGGCAACCATCAACCAGTATCGCCATGTGCTAGAGGAACTCGCATCCCTCAACAAGAAGCCCAAGGACATCACACCAAAGGATTTGAAGATCCTTGAGGGAGAAATGAGGAAGAGGCTCCCACCATCCACGATTAAGAGTTAGATGAAGAAGATCGACGCCTTCCTGAGATTCTGCCTTCCCGGCCCTATTCCCCAAGTGGTGGCGATACTTCGCGTCGATAAGGATAGAAGCATCTCTCTGAGAAAGGCAGTGAGGGATTATCTTGGCCTCGGGGATCGAGTACCCGCTACACTATTCATCCGGATCATCCAGGGCGAGGTGATCCTTAGCAACTCGGGCGGGGGGCAAGGGATAGTGGTTGATGGGAAGCGGATTCGTCTACCCGGGGATGTTTCCGAGATGCTGGGGCTTGGCGAAGGCTCGATGGTCGCGTTCATTGAGAGGGAAGGGGACCTCGTGGCCATCAAGAAGATCGAGGTTGTTGAGAAAGAGGGGGAGAGGGCAAGGATAGTGGACCTGGAGACGACATTCAAGATAACAAGAATAGCCCTAACCAACCCAATGCCAGAGACACTGCTACCAAGGTTGAAGAGGCAACACGAGAACTTCAAGCTGAGACATGATGTGAAGCGTTTCCTGAAGAACAGACAGACATTCGAAGCCTGGAAAGCACGAAGAATCCTCAACATGGCCGAATCCACAGACGAGGAGTTGAGAAGGAAACTCGTAGAGCAGAGACTCCAGGAACAGCTGGATGATGATTCTTGGGAGGGGCAGGTCCCCGTCACTGCCAGGAATCTGAGGGAACTAGCCGATCTGGGAATGAGAAAGGACGACGATGAGATACGTCTAGCGGTCAGCTGGTTGATGAAGAGACCTCAATCAAGATACAACCCTGGGATGTTCTTTGTCACCGACGATCTTGTCGAGGAACAGGAAGAACTGATCGAAAGGAGAGAGAAACAAACCAAGGGGGCGAGAGAAAGATTCAGGGAGCTACGAGGCTCAGAGATCAGACTGGTGAAGGCAGGAGACGACCTGATAGGCAAACCCTGCGGGCCAAGGATCATGTGGCCCAACGCCCTGGTTCTGGAAGCTCTTCTGAAGCTTGGCTACGAAGAAAACGCGAGAGTTCAAGCCAATCTACGGACATTGATGCTGAGCAAGACAGGGAGATCATGGTGTGAATGTGGCTATCAACATGGATTAACCGGTCTGCGGAAAGAGCCCTGCTCGATGCAAGAGATAGAGAGAATTGAGAGAGACAGCATAGAGCAGTTCAGATACGGCGGGATAAGCAGTGTAAGAGAGCTCGAAACCAGAGACATGGTGCATAGGTCGGGGGAAAGAATGCCGAGAGTAGCCCATGAATCTGCAGGGGAGGCAGAGGGAGGGGTGGACGAATACCCTCTGAGAATGCCCAGTCATCTCCAAGGATGTGAGCTGATGACAGCAAGAGCCCTGAGCCAGATCAGAGACGAGAAGATGAGGAGACTGGCAGAAGCCCATCTATGGAGATTTGCTGGGCGACAGCGATCAGCAGATGGAAGATTCACAGGGAAGTATCCCGAGAAGTATTTCCGCCTCTCCCAAGCCGGGTACCTCGATCTCTTCGCAAGATATGACCACCCAGTGTCAAGAATAGCGATAATGAGGACAATGCCATGGATCATCAACAATCAGAACGAGGACGGATCATGGGGAGACACGGAAGAAGACAAAGACACCTCAACACTCTCGGTGATAACTGCTCTGAAAAGAGTAGAACTCGTCTAGAACCCGCCCAAGAACGGTAGTCACGTTCGTGTCGAGCTGCGTCAAGGCCCCCCACAGGGAATCCGGGCTGCAGCCATGTTCAGGACCGGGTCAAGGCCCGGGAGAAGTCGGGCGCGGTAAGCCGGAGCTGCTTGGCTTGGGGGTTATCTCCGCACCAAATCCAACGGGAAGGCACTTGAGACTAGACTTGGCAGGTCAGCGCAGATATTGGCGTGTATCGGTTTGTTTTCAGGGTCTTCTGGCAGATGATTCAGACCCAGGGGAATTCAGGGTTGGATGAGGCTGGCAGTGCCCTGAGCAATATGATTTGGCGGATTCCAGCCTCATGGCTATCTCCGGGATTCTCATCGAGCCACTCTCGACTTCCGTTGGGAGTGCGGATGCAGGTGTGGTAACCTTTTGGATCATCTCAAGACCGGCAGCCTCAAGTAGCTTGATGGCCTCCCATTGGAGAAGGCTGTTCGTTTTGGCTGTCCGCCCAGCAAACCTCTTGTGTGAGGGTCCTCGAACATGATCATTCACATCTAGAAGAAACGTGACAACCATTCGACCATCACGTCTGAGAGTGTCCAAGAATTCCGTTAAGGACCTGTATGCGTCGGGTGTTCGGGGCTAGGTTTCTTCCCTTGGTTTGAGGCTGCATTCGATTCCCGAGCAGAAGTCCTCGCTCTCAAGCTCGGTGGTTGAGTGTTCGATGTGGTGATGCCTGAGGACGTCCTTGATCTCTCTCCTGGTTCGGTCCGGTTTCTTCAGCATCCTGTCGTCGACCACTATGTGACCTGTGAACAGATCGGTCTCACCCTCGAGGGACCAGACGTGGACATCGTGGACATCTCTCACCCCTTCCACCGATAGAAGTGATTCCCTGACCTCTGACAGGTCGATATGCTCGGGAACTCCCTCCATGAGCACGTTCAGGCTCTCCTTCAGGTTCCTCCCGACACCCCACAGTATGAAGACGGTCAGGCCGAAGGTCATCAGCGTATCTATGCTGTGGATACCCCAGAATCGGATCACCACCGCACCCGCAAGTATGATCACCCAGCCCAACACATCTTCGAGGAGATGCCAGGAGAGCACCCTCTCGCTGAGCGCCTCGCCGGTCCTCAGCCGGGCGAAGGCGACCACGTTGACGGAGACGCCGAGTATCGCGAGCAGTATCATCCCCTCCGGGTCCACCTCCTCGGGCGACCTGAGACGGTTGACAGCCTCTGTAAGGATAATCACGGATCCGGCGATGAGGATCCCGCCGGACAGAAAAGCGGCAAAGAGGGAAAGACGCTGGTAGCCAAAGGTCCTTCTCGCATCCGGTGGTTTCTGGGCTCTGGATTCAAGCACCCAAGATCCTGAGAGGGCGATGCTGTCACCGACATCGTGCAGGGCATCCGCCACTATCGAAAGACTGTTGGTGAGGAGACCGCCAACGATCTCAACCGCTGTAAACCCGATGTTGAGAACGGCCGCGATGCCGATGTTGCGCTTCCGGCTCATCCTGTCTCCCGGGACCATATCCGCCGGGCTCCATAAATATCTCGGATGAGAGATATCTTTGACACAGACAGGGTGAGGTGCAGAATCAGGTTGATATCTCTGGTACTTCTTTACCTGTTAGAGGATCGAACGTGATCTCCTAGCAGATATCTCCCCCCTCGTCCATGTCCTTGGTTGGTCTTTGTTTCTGGGTCTTTCCCTTTCATCCTGCCACCCGGCGGCTCAGTTAGTACCCCCGGTAGGCGAGTTCTTCCTTTCCCTTCCTGTGTGTTAAGGGGTGCTTTGTTGCACGGGGTGTGGTCTCGTGGCAAGGGAGACGGGCCTTATGCTCTCTTTAATAGCAGGCTTGACTAGTGGTGTGGCTGGTGATGGGTATTGGACGTTTACCTCGATAATGCCACGACTACCCGGGTTGACGGCAGGGTGCTTGACTCGATGACGGAGTACTTCGTTGAGCAGTACGGGGCCCCCACGACGGAGTACGGGCATTCCTGGGGCACCGCGGCGCTTGAGGCCCTGGAGGACTCGAGGAGCACCATCGCCAATCAGCTTGGAGTCTCCGCGGAGGAGGTGGTGTTCACCTCCGGCGGTGTTGAATCCAACAACATGGCCATCCAGGGCATCGCCAGGAGCGCGGGGGAGGGGAAGATAATCACCTCCCAGATAGAGCACTCCTCCATCCTGGAAACCGTCAAGTATCTCGAGCGGGTCGGCTTCGAGGTCGAGGCCTTGCCGGTCGACCCGACCGGTGTCATCGAGCCCGAAAGTCTCGCACGGGCCCTGGATGATGACTCGATCCTGGTGGCCCTCGGCCACTCGAACGGGGAGATAGGCACTATCCAGGATGTTGAAGAGATCTCCCGCATCTGCAGAGATGAGGGGGTTCCGCTGCACCTTGACGCCAGGTACAGCTTCATGTGGGAGCCACTTGACCTGGGGACTCTCAACGTCACAACGACCTCCGTGACCTCGCATCTCATCCATGGACCGAAAGGCATCGGCGCGCTCATAAACAGCGGGAATATCGAGATGGAGCCCCTCGTACACGGCCCGGGCCGGGAGTTCGGCACCGTCCCAGGCACCCCGAATGTGCCCGGCGCAGTGGGAATGGCCAAGGCCATCGAGATCTGGCGAGAAGAGGACGTTCACCGGATCAGGGCACTGCGCGACATGTTATGGACCCGGATCCATGAGGAGTTCAGCGATACCGAGCTCAATGGCCCTTCAGAGAACCGGCTGGCGAGCAACCTGAACGTCAACTTCCCTGGCGTTGAGGGCGAGTCGATCCTGCTGTATCTCGACATGGCAGGGATAGCTGTCAGCACCGGCTCGGCCTGCTCCTCCAAGAACCTCAAACCCAGCTACGTTCTCTCCGCCACAGGGAGGCCGCCGGAGAGAAGCCACGGATCGATAAGGTTCTCGCTATCCAGATTCAATGACCGGGAACAGATCGACTACGCGTGTGAGAAGCTGGTCGAGGTTGTATCGAAACTGCAGGAAATGAGCTCGATGAGGTGAAAGAGATGGGGATATACTCCGAGAAGGTTATGGAACACTTCAAGAACCCTAGAAACATGGGTGAGATGCCTGACGCCGATGCCGTGGGCAGGGTCGGCAACCCGGTATGCGGGGATGTGATGCACATCTACATCAAGGTCAAGGACAACGTGATAGACGACATAAGTTTCAAGACCATGGGATGCGCGGCCGCCATCGCCACCAGCAGCATGGTCACCGAGCTCGCCAAGGGAAAGACCCTGGAGGAGGCGGAGAAGATAACCAGAGACGATGTCGCCGACTCCCTCGAAGGTCTCCCACCGATCAAGATGCACTGCTCCAACCTCGCCGCGGACGGGTTGAAGGACGCCATCGCAGCCTACAGGGAGAAACAGACCGGAAGAAAGCGGGAACGTCCCCCAGTCGCCTGCCGAGATTGCCCATTAAAGCCGGGGTGTGACGAAGACGAGGGTTGACTGCCTGGGCAAAACCTGTCCCAAACCCCTGATCGAGGCCAGAAAGGCCATGAGGAAGGCCGACCCCGGAGAGATCATAGAGATTACCGGGGACCACGAGCCATCCAAGAAAGAGATACCCATGGCGGTTGAGCTCCTGGGTCACGAGCTCATCGACATCGAGCAGTCCGGAGAGACCTGGACCATCAGGATAAGGAAGAAGGCGGAGAAATGAAACAACAGAAGAAGATGACCATCATCCTCCACTCCGGCGAGATGGACAAGGTATACAGCGCCCTGATACTGGGAACCGGGGCACTATCGATGGGCATGCAGGCCTCTATATACTTCACGTTCTGGGGCCTGGAGAGGCTCAAGAAGAACGGCCTCACCAAGGGCGGGCTCTCCAAGATGAACCTCCTGGGACTGGGTAAGAGGATGATGAAGACACGGATGGAGAAGGCAAACGTCGAGCCGCTCCGATCCCTACTCAACGACTTCCGAGACCTGGGCGGCAAGGTGATCGCGTGCGAGATGACCATGGAAGTAATGGGCCTCTGCCCCCAAGACCTAGACCAAGAGGCGGTGGACGAGTGCGGAGCCGTCGGAACCTACCTCAGAGAGGCCATGGAATCCGACATAAACCTATTCATCTAGATCCACGCTGTCAGACAGCTGCGCCCAAGGGTATTCCACGGAGAGGGCTCGATGACAGGATACAGCCACCATGAATGCAACCAGGAGACGGAGACGATTCAGGTTCGATGTGCCAGAATTGAGGAGGGCAACGAGCGGCCACTTGAAGATGTGGTTCCGGTTGAGGATGCCGTCACAGTCCTGTTAAACGGGGAGCCGATCGCAGATGTCACCGTGAGCCCAGGTAACTTGAAGGAATTCGCGGTAGGGTATCTGATATATCTGGGCGCCATCGCCAGTGCAGAAGATATCGACGAGATTACCGCTGGAGGCGGGTCGGTGGATATCACGTGCCCTCATATCCAGAGAGGTGCCATCAGAGAAACCATACCTGGCAGGGATCCCGGAACACCAGAAACCGCCCCGATGATCAGGAAGGTCGATTCCCGCCTCAGGGTAACCGTCCACGACATCTCCAGGGCGATCGGTCAAGTCACCGAGTCGAACGTCCATCGTCTTACAGGTGGAGTCCATACATGTGGACTTTTCCGGCCCTCCGGAAGCCGGGACCTGGCGGCGGCAAGCATCTGCAGTGATGTTGGAAGGCACAATGCGATGGATAAGGTGATCGGGGCAGCCGTCCTGCAGGGCTGCCGTCTCGGGTCCTGCTTCGCTGCAGCAACCGGGAGAGCCAGCTCCGATATGGTGTTCAAGTGCCGCATGGCGGGTATCCCCTTACTTGCCTCTCGGGGAGCCACGACGTCCTTGGCGATCCGGATCTCGAGAGAGTCGGGTATCACGCTCATCGCATTCGCAAGACCCAACCGGATGAATATCTACTGCAACAGAGAACGGGTGATAGCCGACGATGGTCTCCGCGGTTGAGACTATACAGTCCCACGTAGACCTATGAGGAGAGATCCATCTGCGATCCAACACAACCATTGCACTCACTGTGATGCTCATGGCTGTAGTCGCGGCCCTATCCTACGCCTTCCTGTACAGTCGGCCAACATTCGTCAGTATCAGTGCTGATCAGGCATCTCACCTGATCGATAACGAGGAAGACACCTTCATTCTGGACGTGAGAACCCGATCCGAATACGAGAATGATGGCCATATTCCCGGAGCCAACCTCATCCCACACGACGAGATCTCACATGCCACGGAAAGGCTGCCAAGGAACAAGACGCATACCATCCTGGTCTACTGCAGGTCGGGAAGGAGGTCACGATCCGCCAGTAGGCAGCTCGCAGAGCTCGGGTACGTCGACGTGAGGAATATGAAAGGCGGCTTCAACAAGTGGTCCACGAGGGGGTTCCCCGTCGTCGGAGGCCCCTGAACAGGGACCTGCGGATAGCCATCGCCGTTTGACCCCTTGGATTCCCGAGCCGGTGCTCCCCCTCGATCATTGATTCTGTCGTCCAACGGAGATTTCCCTACACTGTTGCCAGATAAGCGTATCTGGGGGATGATCGGAGCCACGAAAAGAGCTCTTGGCTCATCTCTAGACGGGCGGGTGTTTGTTTCGACCAGATAGACAGAAAGGCTAGAGCCACCCTTGTTGGGGTAACTGGCAATCTTTCCCTGGCGGTTTTCAGGCTAACGGCAGGTCTAGTGTCGGGGAATCTGGCGGTCATAGCGGATTCACTGAACTCTCTCTCCGGTATTCCCGGTTCGCTACTGATCTGGTACGGGATTGGCAAGGCGGGGAGCCCTAGGACTCCGAACCCCCCTTCGGCCACGGCGATGTGAAGGCCCTTACAGGTCACTTCATGCCGAAACCAATCTGACCCCCTCGAGGGAAACTGCATCACCGACGGATCAACGCCGACCTATCGTCGCCTTCCCGCATCCCTAGCTCTTTCGCTCGCATCTCTGGTGCCCTAGCGGTGGTCCAGCCGACCGAGGGTATCCCTTCCTTTGACTCGCACCGACCACGCTGTCAATTTGATGAGTCTGGAGATGATTTTACACCACTCCGATTATTCGGATACGGCCGAGACCAGCCTCATAACTGGGGCAATATTGATTAAAGCGAATTGGCCCTAGGGCACCTTCATTGCCAACTTTACGGTGATGGGTTTGTTCATGGAGATGATCATCTTTTGGTTGAAGTGAAGGTTTCCTTCATCGGCGGTGCCAGCATGACCTGGATGCCCACCTTTTCCCGGGAACTGTTGAGTTGCCGTGAACTTTCCGGGAGTACCATCACCCTGATGGATATCGACGCGAAGCATCTCCGGGTCATGGAACGTTATGTGAATCGGATGAAGAGGGAGCTTAAAGTAGACTTCACGGTTGTTGCCACATGTGACCGTGAAGAAGCGCTTTCGGATGCCGATTTCGTGGTGACCACGTTCATGGCCGGAGGGCATGAATACTGGGCCAAGGACCTGAACATGGCCCTGAAATATGGACTGCAGACGCCGAAGGGGATGTCAGTGGGCCCAGGCGGACTTCTGCAGGGTCTGAAGGCAATCCCGATGATTGTGGAGATAGCTCAGGAGATGGAGTCTGTCTGCCCGGATGGAAAGCTCATCAATTACACGAACCCTATGTCGAGCATCGTGCTTGGGCTTCAACGCTACTCGAGGATTCCGAGCGTTGGGGTGTGTCCGGGTTTGGAGCACGAAGTCAGCCGCTATGCGGGCATGCTGGGGGTCCCCGAAGAGGAGCTGCAGGTCCGCGCCGCTGGCGTCAACCACTGTGACTTCGTTCTGGAGATCCGCCATCTGGGCGAGGATGTTCTCCCCAGAATCGTGGAGATCTTGGCGGAGAACGGTGAGGAGCCGATCAGCCGCCTGATTCACAGGATCTTCGGGGGCCTGCCCACGCCAGGTGATATCCATATCATGGAGTTCTTTCCCTACTTCATGCGTAAGGGAACGGAGCTGGAGGAGTGGGGACAGACTCACAACTATGTTGAGAATCGGATGGCGAAACGGGACGTTTTCTGGCGATCGATCGAAAATGCGGCCCGTGGTGAAGGCGGCTTTGTGACCAGTTACGAGTCCCGGGAGAAGCTGGACAAGCTGATCTGTTCCTCGGTCCTCAACCAGAACAGGGTCTTCCAGCTCAACGTGATGAATAACGGGGCCATACCGAATGTGCTGAATGAGACGGTTATCGAAGCGCCAACTGTTGTGGATGGATACGGATACCATCCAATCCGGTTCGGTTGCTTGCCAACGGCCATTGCGGGTATCTGCAATATCTCTGGGACGGTGCAGGACCTCACTGTCGAAGCTGCTATGAAAGGGGATCGCCAACTTGCACTGCAGGCCCTTCTACTCGACCCACTGTGCTATTCAATGGAGATAGATGAAGTCGAAGCGATGCTGAACGAGATGATAGATTCACAGCGAGTCTGGTTACCTCGTTTCTTCGAATAGCCTGGATACACCACGATATTTAAGGGGAGTATCTCTCCGGGCTTCCTCGACTCGTGATGGTATGGCTGACTCACTTTCATCAAGGGAGAGAATGCTTCAGGCACTTGAGTGCGGGGAACCGGATTACGTTCCCCTGTCTTTCATGATCTATGCGGCATTGAGAGGGCGATGCGAGGACGATTTCGAGTTCGTCGACAGGCAGATCGATATAGGGCTGGATGCCACGGTCCGGCTCGGCCTTTCTTCCAGCGGTCCGCCAAATAACAGGGATCTCCCCGGGTTGCCAATTCACTACCACGAAGATGTGGAGGTCGACCAGTGGATTCAGGAAGCACCACACCGGGGGGATCCGGTCATTATGCACAAGGAGTACCATACACCTGCAGGTGTCTTGAGTACTGCGGTCAATCGGACCGATGACTGGCCCTATGGAAATCACGTACCTCTTCTTGACGACTACTTGTGTCCACGTTCTCAGAAGTTCCTGGTGGAGACAGTGGAGGATCTCGATGCGCTTCGGTATCTTCTGACACCACCATCCGAAGAGGATATAGAAGCATTCCGAGCAGAATCCGAAAGGGCAATTGAGTTCGCAGCCGACCGTGGTCTATTGATCACAGGTGGGCGTGGTGTGGGCATGGATGCCTCAGCATGGTTGTGTGGTTTCCGAAATGTGGCAATTGCTGCTATTCGCCGACCCGATTTCGTGGAAGGGCTTGCGGAGCTATTACATACGTGGAATCGCGAGAGGATGAGGGTGTTCCTAGATGTGGGTGTCGACCTCTTTGTCCGCCGTGGTTGGTACGAAGGTACAGATTTCTGGTCGCCGAGGCTGTATCGCCGATTCATTCTGCCCTATCTGAAGAAGGAGATCGAGATGGCTCACGATGCAGGTGCCAAGTTCGGCTATATCATGACCAGTGGGTCAATGCCACTTCTAGATATGCTGGCTGAGACTGGACTGGATGTGTTGATCGGAGTTGACCCCGTCCAAGGAAAGGGAACAGATCTCACTCAGATGAAAAGCAAATTGGGGGGTAGGGTCTGCCTTTGGGGCGGCGTCAACGGTTTCATCACCATGGAGACAGGGAGCGAGGAAGAGGTGAGGGGAGCGGTCAGGAGGGCAGTCAAGGTACTTGGGCCATCTGGTGGGTTCATACTCTCGCCTGTGGATAACGTGCGTGATGACTCCCAGGCAACCCGGAAGAGGGTTCAGACCATGATCGAGGAATGGATCAGGATCCGCAATTACCCTATTGACTAGCCTCTGTGACGGTAACGATGTGCCTGGTGGACCTAGCGGATTGACTTGGTCGTCCTGACACTCCTATACAGACGTCTTCTTGCCATCAAGGTCCACAGGACGTAGCCAGAAACCAACAAGGTGGCTGTGGTGGCAAGCCATTCGATTACATAGACCCAGATGAGGGCAACGCTCTTCAGCTTCTTTGCCAGCCCATTTGCCGCCTGAAGATCTCCAAAAGCCTGTGTCATTGTCGCCTCACATTCGACGAATTCCTGGTTCAGGTACTGATCATCCGCCAAACGAGCCGTGTCTTCGACCTCCAGTATGGCCTTCTGTATCTGGCCCGTATTGGCCCCGAACTTGTCTATGAAATCGCTCAACGAGACGAGCACCGCCTTCTTGGCTCTGAAGTCGATGAAGTAGGACTTGATGCGGTGAAAGACCTCAACATCCTGGATGAGAGATCTTCCTGTCGAATGGAGGATGATATTGGTGAGGATGTCCGCGGCGTATACGTTGTCGCTTGAGGTCTTCGGATAGCGGAAGAACCCAAGTTCCTTGTGCATCGCATCGCCGATTGTCATAGTTCTACCCTCTCCGTATTCCCAAGCGACAAGGTATGGAACGTCTTCATTTCCTGGGAAGTTGCCCACCTGCCATGCCAGGATACCCGACCCCTCCCGGGGTATCAAGAACCTCGATTCACTGCAGCCAACCTCTTCAATTCCATACGGTATGTATGGCGTCAGCACCGGGTCAGGAAAATCTCTGTTGACTCGAACGGTGAAATGGCTGTACAGACTCTCACCCCCGCCTCCTCGCGCGACGACTGCTGGAGCATCGTTAGGGAATGCCAACTGGGTTAGGGATACGGCCCAGGCCTCATGTATCTGGGAGACGATACTGAAGACGCTGGCGTCGTTGAACCCCCCCGCTCCCTCTTCTATGACGTCATGCATCCACTTATCCTGTTGTGTTGTGAACAGGTAGTACTCCGGCGAGGTCAGCAGAATGTAGTCAAACCTCTTCATCTCTTCATAGGTGCGAGGGAAGTACAGACGTATATACTTCATCACGCTATCCATTCCCCCCCGAACATAGTCGCCTCTCGCTGGGATCGCCACCATATCCACCAACGGTTCATCGCTCAGGAACTTAGGTAGCTGGGCGTTTCGATCCAAGATCTGCCCTGCGAGCATAACCTTGATCTGCTCCGCTCCTTGACAGGAAGGCAGGATGAGCAACAGTATAACTGCCGACGCCGCAACTGTTGGGAGACGGCATAATGAGGGTGGTATCTGTGCCATCGGAACCTCTTGCCCCAGGAGAACCGGAACTGTTATGTGTGTTCTTGAGACAGCTCCCTGATCATCGGGAAGAATGCCTCTGGCCAAATGCTACCATGGTACTCCGCCAGCGAAGTGAGATCCGCCAACTTCAGCAGGCCTGATCCATTATCCGGGTGGTATTGGTGGTCAGTAATGGAGCCCATGACTTGCCTCCTGCAACGAGCTTGAACTCTCGCTCTGGTAAGAACACATCCCAAGGCGGACAACTGTTGACGCCACAGAGCCTCCCGCAAGGGGCCGGCACTCGCCTCCCCATCGATCCCTCAGAGTTTTATCCACCGGCCGTTCCCTCAGGATGTGAACGCGGACGGACTTCCCCGGGTCTGGGTTGATCCCGTCGACCCCGAGGACTACCCCGGTTTTGCGGAACGCCCCGTGAAGCCGGTGACGAGGGCCGACCTCGACAACCAGTTCCACACAACGGCGATGCGCCACTTCAGGTACGACCGCCCGCCGAACACCGGGGGATACCGCCTGGTGAAGGTCGCAGAGACACTGGACCTCTACACCAGCACGCATGACCTCGGCAGGGTAATCTGGCCCATGTGGCCGTTCCTCTTCGCCGAGAACTGGAAGGAGGCGATCGACGAGATCGCCAGGCGCAACCTCTACCTCTACGACATCTGGTCATACTGCCCTTCAGGGCCCTTCGAGAAGTTCGGGTGGTCGGAGTACAGGGTCCCTGATGAGAAGCATCGATACATCCTCGAGAAGCTGGGTCCGAGGTTCCTGGGGTATGACAACGGCGAGCAGGACGGTCGCTACGTGAGCGGCTACGCCAAGCGCGTCTGCCCCGCACCCGCCACGCGCAAGCGGGCCCACGAGCACTTCAACCGATACTTCGAGCAGCTCGGGAACGATCTCCAGAACTACCTGATCGCCCTCTGCAGCCTCCCCTTTCCGCACTACCTAGCCATGATGGGCAACCACAGGATGCTCGGGGCGGAAACGGCCCAGGCCCTTCCCAGCGTACCGATGTGGTACTCCTTCATCCGCGGCGCGGGCAAGCAGTACGGCATCCTGTGGTACGGCAACGCCAGCGTCTTCAACCGCTGGGGCTGGAAGGACATGGCGGACCCCGCCGGGCCCGACCGAAGGGAGGGGCACCACATGGTTGGGCCGACGGCGGGCTCAAGCATGAGCCTCCTCAGGCGTCTATGGTACGTGCTGGTCATGTACGGCAGCGTCATGATGAGCTTCGAGACCGGGCACATCTTCGAGCCCGAGGACGGCGAGCCCCGCCTGACCGAGATAGGGAGGGAGCAGCTGAGGCTCAAGAGGTGGTGTGACGATCACCCAGATCGTGGGGAGCTCCACACACCCGTCGCCCTCCTCATGGACAGGGACGCGGGCTGGGTCCCCCCCAGACATCTCTACTCCAGTGACACCTACCTGGTCTGGGGCAACATGCCATATGGCAAGGGGGATCACCAGATCGACCTTCTCTTCCGGGAGATCTACCCCGGCTACGAGGACGCCAGCTTCTACCACAGCGAGCGGGGTTTCCTCACGCCCACGCCCTGCGGCGACTCCTTCGACGTGCTTCTCTCCGACGTGAGCGGGGGGGTCCTGTCGCGGTACCAGTCGGCCGTGCTGCTGGGCGAGCAACGCCTGGATGGCGACCTTGCCGGCGTAGTCGAGGACTTCGTGAACCGCGGCGGGAACCTGATTGTCTGCGCCAACCAGCTGGGAGAGTCGGGGGCGGGACTTCTGGGGCTGGAGCCTGGCAAAAAGCGTGAGGCCTACCACGCCAAGATACCCGGGAGGAGATGGCCGATCAACGAGCCTCCCTTCCGGTTCACGGAGATCGACCCCCCTCGCGATGCGGAGGTCCTCTCGAGCACCAAGGAGGGATACCCCCTTGCCCTGAACATGAAGCTCGGCGAGGGGAGTGCCCTTGTCTTCGCCTCCGAGTTCTTCCTGAGCGATGAGCTGGCTCCCCTAGAGTCGATCCGCAACGATATTGACCAGCCCATCCCGTCGCCCTACGCCCTGCTCGAGCACGCCAGGGCAATCCTCCTGCCCCATCTCAGGTCCTACTCCCTGGTCGATATCCTTGGCCCGCCGGTCCAGTATCTGGTCAACGTAACCCCCGTAACCGACAGGCTCCTGGTCACCCTGTGCAACAACTCCCCCCAGACATGGGAGGGATTCATCAAACCCAGGAGGACCGGGGCACGGGAGGCGGTGAACTGGATGACGGACGGGGAGCTGGCCCCAGGGAGAACGGTCGGGGTGCAGGTACCTCCCATGGACGCCGTCGTGGTCGAGCTTCTCCTGGAGGAACCCTCCTTCGAGGTGAGACGACCGTGATTCCCTCCCCCTCCATCAACCCATCCGTCCTGACCGAAGCGACCTGCGGGTGGCCCCTCGAGGAACTGTCCGAGATGGGCTATCGGGGCCTTGAACTGACTCCGGCGGATGTGCGTGGGACGTCTGTCCTGAACCTGGCAACGGAGCTGGACCTCCCCGTCGTCTGCGTCAACGCGATTCCGTCCCTCATCCCCTACCTGACTGGGAGCCTGAACGATGCGGTCGCCTGGCGACGCAGGGAGACCATCGATGGGCTCTCCAATATCCTCTCCCGAATGGACCAGGAGGGCATCCCATTCATGGTCGTTGCGCCGGGTCGCGTCGCGCAGAACTACCAGACCAGGGAGGAGGCGCGGCAGCTTCTGGTCAGCGCGCTGAGGGAAATGGCCTCTGGTCGAAGCTCCGAGATCCTGCTGGAGTCCATGCCCTTCAGGCCCTTCGACTCCTCGTCCGAGATACGAGCCATATTGCAGGATGTGGGCCTGCCCAACGTCGGGGCGGCCCTCGATGCCGGCCACGCCATGCTCTGCGGAGAGGACCCCGAGGAATCCGTCAAAGCCCTGGGAGCGGACCTGAGTTACATCCAGATCCGGGATGTGGTTCTTCGGCCGGGAAGGCCACTCCTCGACCACCACCTCCCCCTCGGCTCGGGTTCCGCCGATATCGCGAAGCTGAAGCGACTTGTATCCGGCCTTCCCTGGTCGATGTGCATCTCCGCCCCCCGGTCCCCACTCCGGGAGGCCAGGAGGAGCCTGGACTCGATGATACAGTAGGCACGGGCTTGGCAGGAGTCTGTCCAGTCCCCACCACCGCTGCAACCCAAGCAGCTTTCACCAGATCCTACCGAACCTCAGATGGACCCCGAAAATGAACTCAAACAGGGTTGCCGCGCTCAGCGCTTGGGGGCAAAGACCAATGTAAGAGGCCCTGTCACGGGCGGTAGTCCCGCCTCTGTCGAGATCGACCATAACCGATGTGTATCAAGAAGCTTCATTCTGCATCTTCTCGGCCGATCGCTTCTGCATATCCGCCAGGTGCTGTCTGGTGATCCTCCAGTCCTCCTTTGTGAGGAGCTTCTTGCCCATGACGTCGCCTATCTGGGGCCTAGCCTCTAGCAGCCTTCTTATCAGGTCCGTGTAGGACTCGTTATCCCTCTTTCTACTCTTGAGCGCGATATACACATCGTCCGCAATGGACACCTTCTTTGTCATGTGGAAACATGGGTATGGATATCGTATAACGCTTTTGCCGACAGGAGGTTGTTCCACTGCGCTCCGGAAGAACACATAGCTCCGAAGGTCCTAGTTGTTACCAATCGACCTACTCAGCAGCTGCGTCAGTTCCCTTCTCCTCGACTATCCGCCATTACCTCGGCTTTCACAACTGCCGCCGCGATTCTCCGGTTCATCTCCTGCACCGTCTCAGACAAATCCCAACCTCCTATATACCGGGATGATCTTCATAGGCCCCGTCTCAGGTTTCTCTGACAACGGGGTATCCCTCGTGGACCACTCTTTGAAACCGCGTTTCATATTCCTCAAGTCGACGTACCCGAGCTCTGCGAGCTGGCTGCTGGCGTATCGGGACCTTCTTCCCGACCTGCAGTAGACCAAGATCGTATGCGTCTTGTTCATTGGCAACCTCCATGCTCAAGAGACCCGACAGTACCAGGAGAGAGATCAAGGAAAAACTGAGACATCGCCATATCGAACACTCAACCACCGAGCTAGAGAGCGAGGACTTCTGCTCGGGAATCGAATGCAGCCTCAAACCGAAACAAACCCGCGTCGAAAGCCCGACGCACACACAAGCCGATCGATGAGTCGGTTTGAAGGAGTGATAACCATCAGAGCGGGCCAATCGCATCACCACTAGCCAGCTCGACGTCCCCCATCACAAACAGGAAGTGAGAGAGTTCCGAGTTCAGGGTAACACAGAATAGTGGCAGAAGGGCAGTAGGTTAGAGCCACAAAGAGCAAAAGGAAAGGTGTCAGCTTGAAAGAACCGGTAGTAGACAAGGACATATGCCAGGGTCATACGGTGTGTGTCGGTATTGCTCCACAGGTCTTTGAAATAGACAGCAACGGAAAATCCAGCGTAAAGGACCCAGAAGGTGCCGATACAGAGACCATCCAGCGAGCCATTGACGCATGTCCAGTAGAAGCCATAAGCTGGAAGGAGACATGATTCCTCGATCCGGGAACGTCCCTGAAGTCGACGCAAACCCTAGCTTCACCCCTCCAGATTGAACAGCATCAACCCACCCCTGGAGCCACCAGGCATGGCCTGTGATGAGGTCACGATCTCCAGACTGTCGTCCCCACCAAGTCGGGAGCGGCCATAAAACCGTCGATAAGGTAGAACCCCAGATGTCTCCTTCCCCGTCAAATGTCTATCATTGAGCTGATGCACAATCATCACGACCCTACACAAATATGACTCAGATCCCCCGATACTGGCAATAGTTATCTGGAGATCCAGATCTCCATATGCAATGGCAGTTTTCAAAGAGATCAAGGGCATCAAGGACAATCACGAGATCAAGCTTTTCGCCCTCAGCACATGTCCCTGGTGCAAGAAGACCAAGAGACTGCTGGATTCCCTGCAAATACAGTATTACTACATAGACCTCGATATGGCTGGTGGCGCCGAAAAGGAAGAAGCTCGGAAGGAAATGAGGAAATTCAACCCCAAAGGTAGCGTCCCCACGATCGTAGTTGACGGGGGAGTTGAGGTAATCGTTGGCTACAAAGAAGAGAAAATCAGGAGGGCTCTGGAAGATGAATAGCAATTTGGAGAATATGCGCCAATACGTAAGAAACATCGCCAAGAGCCAAGGATACCACCCATGTCCAGACAAGTCGATGTTGGAGGATCTGACAAGAGGTCTCGTGAAGAATGAAGAGAGATACGGATACCGCTCCTGTCCCTGCCGAGAGGCTAGTGGAATGAAGAAGCACGACCTAGATATCATCTGTCCCTGTAGATATTGTGATGACGATGTCAAAGAATACGGCATGTGTTACTGTGGTCTGTACGTATCAGAAGAGGTAAAGAAAGATCCAACAAAGCTTGGCCCAATACCCGAAAGGCGTCCGCAGGAACTGATAGACAGGGCCCTCCTCGGGGAAGTATCTAATGTTGAATGAACTACCGATGCCTCCCCGCGGCTGATGGATGGTGAAAGTGAATCGGGCAAATCCATAAACCCCAGGAACGATTCGTGGTTCCCCATGAACGAGGTTGTGCGAGGTGCTTTTGACCACAGACCGAGGCACTCAGAGGCAAAAGGCCCCGCCAATCATGTCTCCGAGGTGATAGATTGAATCGGTATCCTCTTTCTGTATCTGGTGCAAAACGTCCTCAAGGTCAGGGTTCCCGTGGACATCGGAAGGGACAGCGAATCTCAGAGGACATCACTTACATTTGGATGAATGATGCTGCCAACAGAGATTCGGAAGCCTTCCGGGTTGTCCTTCCTTTCCGAGCATTCGTTCATCCTGGACGGCACTTCCTCGGCATACTCCGCCAAGTCCGCGTGGGGTCAGCAGGCATCGCGCAGCCTACGCGCGAAGTCCCTCGCCTCCTGGAGGCCTTCATCGAGCCTACGAACGATGCCGCTCCCAACGATCATGCCGTCCGCGCCCATTTCCTTGAGGCTGCCAACCTGCTTGGGGGTTGATATCCCGAAGCCGACGCACACCGGGACCCCCGCCCCGTGTTTGACCTCCTGCACGAATCGGGGAAGTTCCCCGTCCACCCCGGTTCTCTCACCGGTGACGCCCAGGACCGAGAAGAGGTAGACGAAACCGTTTGCCACCTCACCGGTGAGTTCTATCCTCTCCCTCGGGGAGTTGGGCGATAGGAAGTAGATCAGGTGCTGCCCCTCCTCCCTCGCGTGTGAAAGGAGGTCCCTCGATTCCTCGATCGGGAGATCGGGCACCAGCATCCCGTCCAGGCCGTGCCTCCGGCAATCGGTGCAGAACCTTTCGGCTCCGTACTGGAGAATCGGGTTGTAGTAGGTCATCATCAGTATCGGGAGGTCGACGATCCCCCTCGCCTCTCTCGCCAAGTCCAGGGCGCGGGGAGGCGTCATCCCCCGGCGCAGCGCGATCGTGGTCGCCTCCTGAAGTACCTTCCCGTCTGCCACCGGGTCGGAGTGGGGTATACCCAGCTCTATCATATCGACGCCCGCATCGGCCAGGGCCCCTACAGCCTCCAGAGTGGTCCCGTAGTC
>Ga0180432_10004605_pt1 | contig 18796 bp, 14 predicted proteins | sample SS_ome_10_FD_132414 | JGI IMG/M metagenome (GOLD analysis project Ga0180432, IMG submission 132414) | Hypersaline lake sediment archaeal communities from the Salton Sea, California, USA - SS_1_MS_2 metaG | ecosystem: Environmental > Aquatic > Non-marine Saline and Alkaline > Hypersaline >...
CAGGACGCCAAGATCAACTTCATCTCCCTGATCCCCACCCACTACGCCCTGATTTTGGCCGTACCCGAGGAGGAAAGAGCCAAGTACGACGTCTCTTCCATCAAGAAGCTGTTGTGCTCCTCGGCCCCCGCCCGCATCGAGCACAAGAAGGGCATCATGAAGTACTTCAAGGGCGTCGAACTCTACGAGGGCTACGGCTCAACCGAGGCCGGCATCGTAACCACGCTGATGCCCGAAGAGCAGCTGACCAAGCCCGGCTCGATCGGCAAGGAGTCTATAGGCACCGACTACGTGAAGATCCTCGACGATGATAAAAAAGAGCTTCCCATAGGCGAGATCGGCGAGCTGTACTCCCGCGGCCCGATGATGTTCGACGGCTACTACAAGGACCCCGAGAAAACGGCGAAGTCCTTCGCCGGCGAATGGTTCTCCGCCGGCGACATGGCCTACCAGGACGAGGACGGCTACTTCTTCTTAGTCGACCGCAAGAACAACATGATAATCACCGGCGGCGAGCACGTCTTCCCCTCCGAGGTCGAGAACATAATCTGCCAGCACGAAATGGTCTTCGACGCCGCGGTAATCGGCGTCCCCCATGACAAGTGGGGCGAGCAGGTTCACGCGGTAGTGATCCTGAAGGAAGGCTGCTCCTGCCGCGACACGGATCTAATGGACTTCTGCCGCGACCGCCTGGCCGGCTTCAAGCGCCCCAAGTCCGTCCAGTTCATCTCCCCCGAAGAAATGCCCCGCACCGGCACCGGCAAAATCCTCCACCGCATCCTCCGCGAACGCTGCTCCAAAGAGTAAGTAGTTGAGACATTGTCCGCCTGGGTGGGGTCATTATGATATAGTTGCGCGAATAACCGGGGATACTTCTTGGACATAGTATCGCAGTGCTGGAGGACAGCGGTTTGGATTTTGATCCTGGCCTTGCCTGGCTGCGGGAGGGACTGGATTCCGGGCCCGTTTGCCGGTGAGGACAAGGACAAACTGCAGTGCCTGCCGGGCGACCGGGAGGGGGTTTGCGGGATGGAGGGGCGGTGTGTCGAGTGCATAACCGACGAGGACTGCCAATTGAGGGAGGTTTGTTCGGAGCGCGGCAGGTGTGAGCCGCTCTGCGGTGGTGATAATCCTTGTGGAGAGGACGAGTGTCAAATGGATGGTCTTTGTCACCCGACATGTGACCTGCACATGGACTGCCCGCCGGGTATGTTGTGCAAGGACCACCGTTATTGTTACCGCCGGCGCTGCACTCAAGAAGGTCATTGCCCGGACGGGTGGGAGCCCATCGAGGGTTCGCTGGCCTGCCGGGTGTCGAAGTGCCCCTATGACTGGACGTTCGGCACCTGCGGGTTCGAGGGCCGGTGCGTCATGTGCAACCAGGACGGCGACTGCCCTTACCTGTTCGTCTGCGATCCGGAAGAGGGCATGTGCCACCGGGGGGACGAGTGCATCAACGACAGCAACTGCTTCACCCCCGGCACGGTCTGCCGGGAGGGATGGTGCATTCACCCCTGCACCGCCGACACGGACTGCGGCGAGAATGAGGGGTGCCGGGAGGGCCGGTGCAAACCCGTGTGCCGCTATGACGTGGACTGTCCTATGGGTTACATCTGCCAAGATGAAAGCTGCTACGCCCCCTTGTGCGATCAGGAGCTGGGGACCTGCCCCGAGGGATGGAGACTGAAGGAGCACTCGATGGTCTGTAAGTGGGATCATTGCTCCGAGCGGGGCCTGATGCCCGGGGCCTGCGGACTTTCCAGGACCTGCGTTGAGTGCATCATCGACTCCCACTGCCAACCGGGCTATATCTGCTCAGATGTCGGGGAGTGTATTCACCAGGAGTGCAACGAGAACATCAGGTGCGGCGGCGGGGATATCTGTTTAGAAGGCCGGTGCCTGAGGCGCTGCGGGGAGGGCGGGGTCTGCGAAGACACGGAGCAGTGCAACCTTTCGGCCCGGCGCTGCCTGCCGGTGCGCTGCACCGCGGACGGGACCTGCCCGCTGGAGGGGTACGAGCCGGTTCCCGGCTCGCTGCGGTGCGGAATTTTGTGACGCGCATCGTGGTTGCCTTTCATGTCAGAGCGAATTCATGCTAGGATGTAATCTGCCTGCGGGGTAAACATGGAGAAGGGGAAGACCATGCATTCTAGTGTGTGCCGGTGGGGATTGCTGCTGGTGCCGGTTGGAATCCTTATGGGCCTGGGATGTTTAGGGCCGTTGGACACTATGGGTTATGAGGAGACCGTCACCAACAACAAGGAGTATCTCAAAGAAGACCGGCTGGAGGACGACCGGATCGAGGACAAGAATCCGATATACGAATCGGACTTGCATGTGTACGAGGAGTTCGACGGTTGCACCATCGGGCTGAACAAGAGCGGGTCGGTGGCCAAGCTGGATATTCTGCCCTTCGAGGGGGAGGACAAGGATTTGAACGGGCGGATCTTCTCCGGGAGGGGGGAGGCCATCGCGGAGTTGTCGGGTGATCTGATTCCTTCCATGGAGGTGGTCAACGGCAAGCTCAAGCCGTTCAACGACGGGTTCTACGCGGCGGTGGAAATGGGGCTTCAGGACGGCGTGGACGGGCTTTTGCAGAGCAAGCGGCAGTTTCTGTTTGATCTGCTGGGGGCGGTCGATACGAAGCTGGGCGAGGCTACGGCCGGGCAGGCCGCTCACCTTCAAGAAGCCCAGGAGTTTATCGCCGCGGGCCTGATGATCGGCGGCAACGGCGGCAACCTGCCGGCCGATCTGAAGACCCGGGCGCAGGATTGGGTGGACTGTTTCATGGCAATAGACGAGTTCTCCAAGCCGGTGGGGTTCTATACCTGGAACGCGCTCTTGGAGGAGGTTTTCCGCCAGGATCGTTTCCTCCAGCACCAGGACATGGATTATCCCGACCGGGACTTCGGCCTCTTCGCGGCGTTGGCGGTGGTGCTGGAGGGGGACGCCGAGCTCTTGGAGCGGTACCAGCAGATCCTGGCGCTGTACTCCGGACTGACCAATCCCTACGCCAGCTACTCCCCCGTCGACCTGCTGCCCTACGTGGACGGTCTGGCTTCCCTGGACGACGTGGAGGCGGTGCGCGCGGCCTTCAACACAGAGCATCCCGACCTGATGACCTGCACCCGGGCGCGGCTGGCCCTGCTGCCTTCATCCAGCAGCAAGGACACCGAGTTCTTCAACTCGAACTGGTGCCTCACCGGTATCCCCCCGGAGGTCAGCTTCATCGACGCTTTTATCGACGCCATCCGCTCGGGGGATGTGGATCTCGCCCCGGATCCCGACTCGGGCTGGTACGACTACCAGCTCTGGGCTCTGGAGACGCTGCTGCTGCCCGAGCGCGGCCCCGAGAGCGATCACCTGCTGTTGACCGCCGCCTACAAGCAGAAGCTGATCGACACCTTCAAGTCCATCATCACCCAGACCCGCGAAACCCACGTCAAGCAGCTCCAGAGCGGCCAGGCCGGTGGGGTGTCCGCGCCACCCAAGGAGATCGAGATCTACCCGCTGTTTCCCGCCGAGCCCTTCCCGACGTTCTACCTGCGCACCGCCCGGGGCTACCGCTTCTTGGACCTCTACCTCACCGGGGTGCTGGGGTCCGGGTTCATGGGCTCGACCGGCCGGCTGTACGAAACCGGGGAGCGTTCCGGCGAATCGCTTTCCGCCGAGATCGCCGCAACCACCGAGCTGATGTACGGTCTCTACCTGTTCAGTTGCGACAGCGTGGGCCTCAGGCCCGAGTCGTTCCTGCTCGAGGATGAGCTGGCCGATATCGATCTGGAGTCCTGCAAGACGCGGGCGCGATCGTGGCTGGGGACCTGGAAGGGGGACGCGGACGTGCTCAAGGACCCGCGGGTGATTGTCCCGGTGGCGGTGGACCTCGTGACCGATGAGTCGATCTACTGGGCGGTGCTGGGGGTCAAGGCCATCCGGGTGTACTCCGAGTTCGTCGAGGGGTACGAGCCCGAGGTGGTGTCCGAGGGCCACTGCATCGTCAAGAACATCGTCCTCCACGATTACGTCATGCTGGTAGAGCACATGGAGGAGGTGCGCTTGTCGGGGCCTCCGCCCACCCGGGAGGAGTTCCGCGCGGTCTGCGATTTGTACGACAACGCGGAGGACATCGTCTCCGCACTGGAAGACGGATGAGCCCGGCCAGAATAGCGCTCATACTCGCGGCGGGTCTGCTGCTTTTCGGCTGCGGGCAGGGTTTGCTGCAGACCGCCAAGACCACCCCGGCGGGCGAGCTGGATTTCAGCCTGGCGGCGGGATACCTGCACAACGAAATGATCGAGGTGCGCGACGTCGGGCTGGCCAACCTCCTGGTCAATTTCGGAGTACGCTACGGCGCCACCGATCACCTGGACATCGGCGCGACGGTTTTCATGGGCCTGGGCGTCATGCCGGACGTCAAGTACAATTTTTTGCCCCGCGACTGCCCGCTGGCCTTGAGCCTGCAGGCCGGCTTCGGCGCGGCCTACGACACTTTGGCGGGAGCCACTATCCTGCATCTGCCCCTGCGGGCCTTGATCAGCTATGAAACCGCCGGCGGCACGGTCACCCCCTACGCCGGGGCCTCCTTCGGCCTGTACTGGATCTTCGGCTACGCTGAAGTCGACGAGAGCACGCCCAATCTCGCCCCCCGCGAGGGCCACGGCGACGGCGTGCTGACCGTCACCGCCGGCCTGGAGTTCTTCTCGCGCAACCCGACCCGGCTGCTCGTCGAGTACAGCTATTTCAGGCCGGTCCTGGACGACCCGGGCGACAGGTTCGCCTTCGCTGACAACCACATTTTCCTGGCGGGGCTGCGGTTCTGACTCCCTACAGTTGACAAAACGTCCTCGGGAATCATTACTACCATGAGGTGAGAGCACTGCGAAAAGGCGGCTACCGGCTGGGTGCCGGCTACCGGCTGGGTGCCAGGGATGTCGGCGACGGGGTCACCCGGATTTCGCTCTCCAGCCGCCTGTCGCGTTTTATCGGCATGAAGGCCTGCTGCTTTTTGGTGGGCGACATCCTCATCGACACCGGGTTCTCCCAGGTGGACGACCTGCTGACCGAGTACCTGGACACCAAGACCATCAACGTCATTGTCTTGACCCACAACCATGAAGACCACAGTGGAAACTGCGGCAGCCTGTCTGTTGCCCACCGATGCCCGGTCTGCCTGGCGCATCCCGAGTTGAGGGACTCAGAAGGGCTCGGCAAGCTGGTGCCCTACCGCAGCATCGGGTGGGGCCGGCCGTCGGAATACAAACCCGAGCCGATGCCCCAAAAGATCGAAAGCGGCGGACGGACCTTGCTGACGGTGCCCACGCCCGGGCATTCCCAGACCCACGTGGCGTTCTTCGAGGAGGCGACCGGCCTGCTTTTCGCCGGCGACATCTACATCACCGGCGGGGTCACCGCGATCATGTCCCACGAGAATCCCTACCAGTCCATCGAGTCCCTCAGGCGCGCCGCCGGGCTGAAGCCCCGCCGGATGTTCAACGGCCACGGTTTGACCATCGACGACCCGGCGGAGGCGCTGCTTCAAAAGGCCGACAAGCTCGAGGCCACCGCCCGGCAGGTGCTTCAAATGCACCAGCAGGGGGCTTCCTACAGGCGGATCCAGAACGCCATCTTCAAGACCGGCCGGGCCAGGGACCGGGCCATGGCGCTGCTCACCGGAGGGGAGTTCTCGCGCAAATGCTTCGTGAAAGCCTGTATCGCCCATGCCGAAGGTTGAGGGCATGGACAATTCCCGCCTGGTGCGGTAACAATCGGTGCATGGAAAAGCGAGCTATCTGGTGGATTCTGGCGGTTTTGCTGTCGTTGGTCATTGCGGGGTGCGGGTCGTCGTCACCTGGCGTCGATGCCGGGGAGGATGCCGGTCAAGATGCCGGTCAAGATGCCGGTGACGATGCGGGGTTGGATGCGGGAGATCCTGGGGGAGGGGATGACGCGGGGACTGGTGGGGACGACGGTGCCGCAGGCGGAGACGACGCCGGTGGTGATGATGCTGGAGGTGGGGATGATGGAGCTGCGGATGATGGGGGCGATGAACAGGCCGGCGACGGCGACCCTGGAACAGATAGGGCCGCGGACGGCGGCGACGGAAACGGCGACGGCGACGTAGGAGGAGATGATGGTGGAGGTGGGGATGAAGGTGGAGACGAAGGTCCCCTAGTCGGGTTGCCGTATCCGGAACGCGATGCCTACCATATAAAAGCTATTCAGCCGGATTACTGGCCCAACAAGGATGAGTTCGTCGGTCACGTCACCGGCGGGGTGGCGATGAATGTGGTTTGGGATATCTGGGAGCCGGTGTTCAAGGCGCCGCCGTGCAGCGGGAACGAGGTCGAATATGACGGGCACTGCTTCCGGATTCATACCGGGCTGGACGACGCCATCCGGGAGTGGACCTCCAAGGGGGTGATCGTCACCGGCATCCTGTACGGGACGCCGGCCTGGGCGCGGACGGGGAATACCGGGTGCTCGCCTATTTCGCCGGCCTTCGAGCGGTTCTGCACGCCGGACAACCCGGCGGACTACGCGCGGTTTGCGGGAATGATCTCCCAGCGTTATGACGGACTGCATGGGAACGGGCGGATTGCCGACTTCGTGATTCACAACGAGGTGAATTCGAACACCTGGTGGGACATCGGGTGCGGGCAGGGGGTGCCTTGCGACCAGGATGCGTGGATCCAGTCCTACGTGGACAACTTCGCGGCGGCTTACGATTTGATCAAGACATACCAGTCGGAGGCCAAGGTGCTGATCTCGTTCGAGCACCACTTCGACTACGAGTACGACCGGCCTTCCGACGACAACGCCATGCTCTCGGTGAAAACCTTTTTGGAGACCTTCCATCAGCGGGTGGGGGACCGGGACTGGAAGGTGGCCTTCCATCCCTACGCTCCCGACCTGATGCGGCCAGAGTTCGGGCCGCTGGACCTGCCCAAGGTCACCTACGGCAACCCGGGGGTTTTGATGGCCTGGCTGCGGCAGACATTTCCCAACGATCCCCACGCCTGGGAGGTGGAGTTCACCGAGAGCGGGATCAACTCGTCGACGCCCAGCTCCTCGGAGGACGCCCAGGCCGACGCGGTGTGCAAGACGTTCATCAACACCCTGGGAACCCCGGGCGTGACCAACTACATCTACCACCGCATGCGCGACAACGTCGACGAGGGCCAGCTGCAGCTCGGTCTGGTGCGCTCAGACGATTCCTACAAGCAGGCATGGGAGGTCTGGGCGCTGTGCAACCACGTCTACGACGATCCCCCGCAGCTTTCCTGCGGCTTCGAGAACTTGCCTTACACAAAGCTGCGCCGCTACGTGAAGTCATACACCATCACCGACCGCCACTGGGCCTCGACGCGGCTGCCCCCGGAGGACTTCGTCGAGGAGGCCAGCTGGAAGCTGCACCGCGAGCAGCAGCCGGGCACCGCCCTTTTGTACGAGTGCCTGGTGGAACAGGCCTGGCCCGGGCCGCATACCTTTTTGTCCTTCGATCTGGACTGCGAGGGCCGGCTGAACCTGGGGCCGGTGGGCTACATCTACCAGACCCAGCAGCCGGGCACCGTGGCCCTGTACCGCTGCGCCCACTCCACCGTCACCGATCATTTCATCTCCGACGATACTGCCTGCGAGGGGCACACGGTCGAGCAACTCCTGGGTTACGCCGTGCCATGATCAAAAAGCTCCTCGCAGCCGCACTCCTGGCGTTCTTGGCCGCCTGCCATAGCGGGCGGGATGCCAGGCCGTTCCAGAACCCGGTTTTCAAGGCCGCGCGCAAAAGCATCTTCGCCCTGGGAGGGCAGGAGGCCGGGGTGCAGGGGACCGCCTTCGTGCTGCGCCACGGGTCCGAGCGCTACCTGGTCGCCAGCTTCCACGTGGTTTCCAAGCTGGAAAAGCCCTTCGTCCAGAACGATTCGGGGGATGTCCTGACCAACCTGAAGGTCCTGGCGTCCGACCGGCGCAATGATGTAGTGATCCTGGACGCCAACCCGATGAGCCGCGAAGTCACGGGTCTGCGGGCCTCTAAATCCTACGCCACCAGCCAGAAGGTGTTTTTGATGGGTTTTCCCAACATGAGCTGGAAGGAGAGCCATCTCAACTTCGCATCGGGCGTCATCTCGGACGCTTCATACCACGCGCCGGTTTTGATGGGCTTCGGGGACATCGCCTACATCCAGGCCACCACCCCGGTCAACCTGGGCCACAGCGGCAGCCCGCTTCTGAACCAGAAGGCGGAAGTGCTGGGGGTGATCGCCTGGCGCTACGACCCTGGCACCCAGATCCAGGGCGGCAACTACGCGGTGCCCATCTGCCACGCCCTGGACCTGATCGAGCTGATCGAAAAGGCCGGCAAGCCCATACTGCTCTCCAACACCGGCAGCCGCTGCGCCAACAACGCGGTGTGCCGGGGCCTGGACTACTGCCTGAACAGTAAGTGCCAGAAGCTCAAGAAAGCCGGGGAAGCTTGCGTGATCGACGACGATTGCTATCTCCCCCACGTCTGCCACTCGGGCAAGTGCCAAACCCCCCAGGGCCGCGGCCAGCCCTGCTCCTTCGACCGCCTGTGCAAGCCGCCCAACTACTGCATTCTGGGCGTCTGCATGCCCCTGGGCATCGAGGGGGAGAAGTGCTCCAAGGACAAGGATTGCCTCTGGCCGCTCTTGTGCGAGGGCGGCCGTTGCAAGAAGGCCCCGCCGCGCAAGCTGCCGACGCAGGCGCCCAAGCGGCCTGAGGCCCGTCCCCAGGCGAAGAACTGAACGTGGAGGTTCATATGGCGAGGAAATTCATGATGTTGCTGCTGCTGATCATGGTACCGGCGACGGTCCAAGCGGCCGAGCGGCCCATCAACCTGTCGCTGGTGACGCCCATCCAGATCTTCCCCGACAGCGACTCGATCGTGGGATTCCGCTTCAGCCTGCTCTACGGCCGCAACGCCAACTTCACCGGACTGGACCTGGGTCTTTGCAACCACACCACCGGGTCGTTCAAGGGGGTGCAGTTCGGCCTGGTGGGCATCGCCGAGAACGGCTTTCTGGGTTGGCAGGATAATTTCATCAATGTGACCGGCGGCAAGATGGAGGGCCTGCAGGTCGGTGCGGTCAACTACGCCGAGCACGCCCGGGGAGTCCAGTTCGGCCTGGTCAACTACGCCGGGACCATTTCGGGAATCCAGATAGGAATAGTGAACATCATTCGCAAGGGGGGCATGCTGCCGGTTATGGTTATTTTCAACGGATCATTCTGAGGGATATATGTTTATACGGGCGGGGATCTTCTTTTTGGCGCTGTTGATCGCCGCCACCGGTCGGGCGGACGAGGGGGATATCGCCGATTTCGAGGAGCTTGATCTGGAGGAGCTGCTCGACGTGGTGTTCACCGCCGCGCGGCACGAGCAGGACATCGGCAACTCGCCTTCGGCCATCTGGGTGATCACCCGGGAGGACATCGAGACCTCGGGGGCCACCTCCATTGCGGACCTTCTGCGGATGGTGCCGGGGATGGACGTGATCCTGATGACCCAGATGTTCACCGCGGTCTCCACCCGGCTGCCCTGGACCGACGAGAACAACGTCTTCTTGATCCTGGTGGACGGGCGCGAGGCCAACATAGAGCTTTTGGGCTTCGTCTTCTGGGACATCATCCCGGTCACCCTCGACGAGATCGAGCGCATCGAGGTGATCCGGGGTCCGGCCTCCTCGCTCTACGGGACCAACGCGCTCAGCGGGGTCATCAATATCCAGACGCGCGCGGTGTCGCAGGAGACTTCGGGCTGGGCGCGGGTTTCCTCCGGCGAGGTGGGAACTCTGGGAGTTGGGGCGAGGGTTTCAACCACAGTAGGCGGTTGGGGCTTGTCGGCCTCGGCGGTCCTCGATCGGGCTGGAACCTTTTCGGATCCCGCGATCGTGGGCAAGCGGTCATACCGGCTGCGCTCGGTGGTCGAGCGGCTCTGGTCGGAGAAGCACAGGCTCAGGCTGGATGCGGGCATTTCCTACCTGGGTGGAAACACTTCCAGCGCCATGGGGGCGTTCACCGGGGACATGATCGGGACGGCGGTGCAACTGGTCTACGAGCACGGGGATCTGCAAGGGCAACTCTACTGGGTGGGGGGCGCCGCGGAATTCGACCTGGAAGCCTCCCTGGACTACGGCGAGGTTCACCTGGCCGAGATCAGTCCGATCGCCATCGAGGGGCACATGGTGGACGGCGAGGTCCAGTGGACTCCTCCGAAAATATGGGAGCCTCTGCTGGTAATCGTCGGAGGCATGGTGCGGACCTACTGGGTGGACTCGGACGACGTGCTGGACGGGGACGCCTACGCGGACATCACCAGCCCGCGCTACCACCAGACCGGGCTGAGCCACTTCGAGTGGCGCGCCGGCGCCTTCGCGCACCTGGAACTGGAACCGGCCGAGTTCCTCACCGTAACCGGGGGCCTGCGCTTCGACTGGAACTCTGAGACCGGCGAGTTCTTTAGCCCTCGGGTGGCCGCGGTGTTCCGCCCGGCCCCGAGGCATTTCATACGCCTGGGGGTGGCCCGGGCATTCCGCAAGCCTTCCTTCTCGGAGACGCGCGTCCACGTGATGGTGGACTTTCCCCCGGACAGTCCCTTGCAGGGCGGCGACCAGGAGAATTTCCGCGAGTTCATGTCCCGGGTGCTGGGAAACGATCATCTCGGAAACGAGGAACTCTGGTCTTTCGAGGGCGGCTACCTGGTCCGCCTTTTCGATGAGCGCTTGAGCCTGTCTCTGGACCTCTACTACACCCTGTACATGGACCAGGTGGCCCTGGCTACCGATATCCTGACAACCTCCCAGGGGCTTCCCGACCTGGACAACAGCACCATCCAGTTCGCCAACACCGGCACCAACATCGGGACCTGGGGCACCGAGCTGAGCGCTCGTTTCCGGGTCAGCCGATCGGTGTCCCTGCTGGCTTCCTGGACGCACCGGGAGGTGCGGGATCACGACACCGGCGATGCCCATGACACCAGTCCCAAGAACCTGATCGTCCTGGGAGGTCGCTTCCGCAGCCCGGTGGGGATCCTGGGCTCGCTTTACCTGTTCTCCCGCTCGGAGTTCTGGGACCGGTTCATGACCAGCCCGTCCGGCTGGTTCGAGCCCCGGTTGCAGATTCACATGGACGACGTTCTCCTGGTTATGGGCAAGATCGGCTGGCAGTGGCAGCCGGTTGCGGGCGTGGAACTGGAGGCGGGAATCAAACTTTTCCTGCCGTTTTCTCCCTTCTCCGGCTCCCTGTTCCGCTACCGCGAGCGCGGGGGTGTGTTGACTCCGTCTGGCGGGAACTACGGGGGCGACGAGCTGCGCCGGGTGGTTACCGGCTACCTGCAGGGTTCATTCTAACGCTTTCTTGCCCGGTGGATGCGCACGGCGATCTCGATGATCAGACCGGCAAGTAGAATGCCGGTCACCGAGCCCATGTAGCCGGGGAAAATCCAGAAGATCACCACGGCGAAGTCCCATTGCACCTCGGTGGAAAAGAGCATGAAGGGGCAGGGCCAGAACATCAGGACCGCCGCCGGCAAAAACGACCAGGTGAAGGCCTTTTGCGGGGAGAAGAAAAACCAGATGCGCCACGTCAATAGCAGGATGGTCAGATAGGAGGTGCCCATCAACACCAGGGCGGCGATGTACCACTCGGATACATAAGCGTTTTCGCTGAGGCCCAAAAAGGAAATGATTTGCCCGAGTAAAAGCACGAAAAGCGCGACCAGGGAGGGTTTCCAACCCACCGTCAGCGGCCGACGCTTGCGCCACAACCACAAGAGCAAACGCAGCAGGCCCATGCCGGCCAAGAAGGCGAAGGGGGCGGCGAACAGCACCGCCCGGGCGGCTTCCTCGTCGGTGGGGCCGCAGCTGGCCTGGCCGTGGGCGCAGAGAAAAAGGGCCAGGAAGGGAATTGCGTGCCGGAACGCCATGGTCGAAGAATAGCATTTTTTCAAAACCCATGGTAGGAATGGCCCTACCGGAAACATAGTCAAGGAGAACTGTCATGAGAAAAAAAGTCTTCATTATCGCGACGCTGCTTGCTCTGGGTTGCGTTTATGGATGCAACGGCGGCGGCGGCGGACCGGTGCAACTGGATAACGTTTGCGAAGAGATGAAGGACGCTTTGTGCGACTATCTCAAGCGCTGCGATCTGGAGTGGTACTTCCAGTTCGCGACGCGGGGAACCTGCGAGGAGATGTTCGACTGCGACGATATGGAGCTCGACGAGATGGCCAAATCGGTCGATGCGGGCCGGATGTCCTATGACCCGGACCTGGCCGGCAGGTGCCTCAAGGCCTTGCGCACTGCCGACTGCGCCAATATCGACGCAATCTTCGAGGAGATGCCGGACGAGTGCGAGCAGGTATTCACCGGGCTGGTCGCCCAGGACGGCGATTGTTATCGGGAGGAGGAATGTTCCGAGGGCCTTTATTGTGACGAGAGCGTTTCGGATTGCCCCGGCCAGTGCCAGCCGTACAAGAACCTGGGGGATTCCTGCGTCGGCGGCGACTGTGACCCGGATGTCGCCGACTGCGACTGGCAGCAGGGGATCTGCGTGGCATTGAAAGGAGCGGGGGAGTCCTGCGAGGACATCGACTGCCAGGAAGGCCTGGTCTGCGACTACAACAGCGACCCGGCGGTCTGCCTCGACCCGGCCGGGGAGGGTGGAAGTTGTACCTCCGCTCGCGGCTGCGAGACCGGGCTGCAGTGCTTGAGCGGAAAGTGCACCGGCCCGGCGGGTGCGGGGCAGGCGTGCGACATCGGCGAGGAGTTAGAGGGATTCATGTTTGCCTGCGTACCCAACTATTACTGCGACGCGGACATCGTAATGCAGGAGCATACCGGTACCTGCAAGCCCAAGAAGGGCGCCGGTTCGGAGTGCATCCTGTTATACGAATGCAAAGCTGGTCTGCTGTGCATTGGTGTGCAGATAGACGGGCAGAACATTGTTCCGGGCTCCTGCGGACAGCCGCTGAAGGCCGGGGCGGCCTGCAACGCCGACTTCGACTTTCCCGAATGCGACTGGGACCTGTACTGCGACGAGCAGACCGCGGTGTGCACCGCCTACCCCGGCATCGGCGATCCCTGCGTCTACGGCGAGGATCCCGAGTGCTTCACCGACGATCTCTACTGCGATTCGCTGGATTACGGTGTTCCCGGCCTGTGCGCGCAGAAGAAGCCGGACGAATCCAGCTGCACGAGTTACGAGGAGTGTCAGAGCGGCAACTGCATCAACGGGACCTGCGAGCCCGACGAGCAGTGCATCGCGCCGTAGTCCCGGATTGACCCCGGCCCCCCCCTTGGAATATTATCTTATCCAGTGAAGAAGCCCATCCGAGTTCTGGTCGTAGACGACTCCATGATCTGCCGCGAGGTGATCACCACGCTTTTGGACATGTCGCCGGACATCGATGTGGTGGGCAAGGCCGCCGACGGCCGGGAGGCCATCGACCTCAACCGGCAGCTCAAGCCGGATATCATCACCATGGACGCCAAGATGCCCGGCGTGGACGGTTTCTCCGCCATCTCCGAGATCATGTCCACCCAGCCGGTTCCCATCGTGATGGTGACCGGCTACCTCACCGTCGAGGGCGCCTCGATGACCTTGAAGGCCCTGGCCATGGGCGCCCTGGACATCATGGAGAAGCCCGAGTTCGACGGCCCGCTGGCCTCCACCCTGCGCGAGAAGGTGCGGCTCCTGGCCGGGGTTCCGGTCTACAAGCGCGAGCCCAAGAAGCAACACGGGGCCACCACGGCCTCAACCAAGATGGAGGGCCGGACCTCCAAGCTGATCGGCATCACTTCCTCAACCGGCGGCCCCAAGGCGCTTCTGGAGATCCTGGCGCCGCTGCCCAAGGAGTTCAAGAGCTGCATCCTGGTCACCCAGCGGCTGCCCGAGGGCTTCTCCGCCGGCTTCGCCGAGTGGCTTAATGAGGAGGTGTTCTTGAAGGTGCGCGAGGCCAAGGACGGCGACCGCATCGAGCCGGGCACCGTCCTGGTGGCTCCCAGCAGCCGCCACCTGGTGCTGCGCTCGCGCGACCAGGTGGGCCTGTCCGACGAACCCGCCGTCGACGGCCACCGCCCCTCCGGATCGCTGATGTTCAAGTCCATCGCCCGCCGCTGCGCCAAGGACTCCATCGGGATCGTCCTCTCCGGCATCGGCGTGGACGGCGCCTCCGGCCTGCTGGAGTTGAAGAAGTCCGGCGGCTTGTGCCTGGCCCAGAACCAGGCCAGCAGCCTCTTCTACGACATGCCCAAGGCCGCCATAGAAGCCGGCGCGGTGAACGAGGTCCTGGACATAGAAGAAATCGCCGGTTTCCTGCTCCGCTGCGCCGAATCCTGATTTACATTTTCTTCCGACCTAGCGGATTACCTTCACGTAGAACATGACCGCCAGAGCCAGGATCATGAAGACCGCCCCCAGCCACCCGATGATCACCGTGACCCTGGCCGGTTGCAGTCTCGGATCGGTGATGTCGCGTTTCACGCAGATAAGGTTCAGCGCGTAGAGGATCGGCGCCACCGCCAGGCTGATCAGCGCTACGGTGGTCACCAGCGTCACCGGGTTGCCCACCCAAACCACGCAGACGGCCGCGCACAACGCAGAGAAGATTACGAATCCGCCGTAGGTCCGCCGGCGCACGCTCTCGCGCGACCAGCCTTCCCGCAACGCCGAAAGGGCCTCGGAAAACGAGCGGGAGAAGCCGTCGATGACCGTATAGGTGGTGGAGAACATGGCAAAGAAGGCGGTGAGCATGAAGACGTGGTACATCCACGCCCCCAGGATATTGGTATATGCCGAAGAAATGGCCTCGGCGAACTGGATGCCTTTCAGTTCCGCACCCCGGCCGGTCAGGTGCACCGCTCCCATGGTTATGAACATCAGCCCGGTCAACAGTGACAGCCCGTAGCCCACCCGCATGTCAACCAGCGAGATCTTCAGCTGGCGCCGGTGCTCGGTAGGATCCTCGCTTTCAGTTTTCTCCCCGAGTTTCTTCAGTTTCTGCAGCGTCCAGAAGGAGTGCCAGATTGAAACATCGATGCCGGTGGGCATCCAGCCCAGGATGGCCGCCACCAGGACGATGGAGCCCGCCGGGATTTCGGGGATTACCAGGTGGGCGAAGCTGGAGGGCGCCGGAAACACCGGCACGAACGCCAGGAAGGTGGCCAGCGCCAGGGTGGCCATCATGATCTTGTTGATCTGATCCAGCCAGGAGAAGCCCCCGCCGAACAACAGCGCCAACACCACGGCGATGATGATCACCGAGAAAAGCTCGGTATCCAGCAGCCCGGTCCAGGTGCACAGCACGCAGCCGGAGACGCTCACCACCCCCGCCAGCACTCCGATCCCCTGCAGCACGGTGCTGACCAGGAACATATACAGCGCCCAGCCCTTGGGCCCGCGGATCTTCTTGTAACCCTGCAGCAGGTTCTGCCCGGTGGCCGCCGCGTAGCGGGGCCCGAACTCGAAGGCCGGGTACTTGAAAAGGTGCGAGGCCAGCACCAGCCACAAGAGCGAGTACCCGAACAGCGCCCCCGCCTGGGGGCTGAGCACCAGGTGCGAGGCCCCCACGCTGGTCGCCGCCAGCAGCATCCCCGGTCCCAGCCGCTGCCACAGGTTTTTCTTCAATGGTTCGTGCTCCGCAGATCAGAAGCGGAAAGTCGCCGTGGCACCAAGCGATCCCGGTCCGGCATGGCCGCCGAACTCGACCACTTCGACTTCTTTTTTTACGTTGTCATATTTACCGGGCGGATCGCCGGCCAGCCAGAAGTACAGGGCCGCGCCCAGGGAGGCCGCTCCGGTGATGGCGATGCCCAGGGTGAGCGAGTCCACCAGGTTGATGGAGTCGCGCCGGTCGCGCAGGTCGGCGGGATCCTGGGCGGGGTCGTTCTTGTCCTGGTTGAAGTCGGAAAGCCTCCCGTCGTTCCAGATGAACATGCCGGTGGCCGACCCGGCCGCCACCAGCGCCACGCCGGAGAATACCCACGCCAGGGTGCGGTAGGTGGAGGCGGAGGATTCGTACTCGGCGATGAAGGCCTCGGAGGGCAGCAGGGCGACCTCGACTCTGGTGGTCTGCTGGGGGTCGATCTTCACGTCCTTGCCGTAGACCACGAAGCGCTTCTTGTTGATCTTCAGGGCATGATATCCGCCGGGGACCTTGCGGGGGGGCAGGGGGGTGGTGCCCACCATGACGTCGTCGATGTACACCTCGGCCCCCTCCTCGCTGCAGGAGATCTCCAGAGTGCCCGACTCCTGCTTGAGGATCGGCCGCAGCAGGGTGCGGGCGGCCTGGCGGGAGGCGGTGACCAGCTCCTCGACCTTGCCGGTGACGGTGCGCTCCTCGCGGCTGAGCACCTTGGCCTCGCGGACGTCGATGAGCTTGAGGCTCAGCAGGTAGGTGTCCCCCAGCTTTCCCACCCCGCCGGCCAGCAGCAGCTCCACTCCCAGGGCCCCGCCGATCTCCGCCAGGCAGGAGGTGTCGTCGCATCCCGCCAGGATCTTCTGCTGCTCGTGCTCGAGCATGCGCTTGATTTCTTCCATGCTCACCGTGCGGAAGAGCCCCACCCGGTCGACTTCCTTGGTAACCAGGTCGGTGAGGTTCTCGGCCACCGACGCCTCCAGGCCCCGGGCCTTCAGATCCAGAACGGCGATGGCCTGCTTGTCCTCGGCGTAGGCCGCGGTCCCCAGCAGGAATACGATTGTCAGGATGAACAGGTGGACAGCATTGCTTCTCATTTTATGCTCCCGGGCTCTTCCAATCGTCCGCTATGTGCGTATAATCTGATAGCCTTGGCATGGCTGTCAAATGGAGGTTTCGTGGAACTCCGGATTTTGGCACTTGTTGTGCTGGCGACCTTATCGGGTTGCCAGCGGGCCGAGTATTCGGGCCCCTGCAAAACGGACGCCGACTGCGACGACGACAACGTCTGCACCTCGGACTTCTGTACCACCGGGGAGTGCCACCACACCAACTTCCCCGACGGTCTGCAGTGCGACGACGGCGATCTGTGCACTACCGACGATGCATGCGCGTCGGGGCAGTGCCAGGGGGCCTCCAAGAGCTGCGGGGAGTTCAACGGGCCCTGCACCCAGGGCGCCTGCGAGAGCGCCACCGGGGAGTGCGGCTCGGTGCCCAAACCGGATGGAACCGACTGCAACGACGGGCAATACTGCACCGAAAACGACGCCTGCCAGGCGGGTGTATGCACCGGCGAGGCCCGTGATTGCAGCGACACCGACGACTGCACCCTCGACTCATGCAACGAGGCCGACGAGCAGTGCGATCACATCAACCAGCCCCAGCCGGGCGCCGAGAGGAACTCGCTGGGCGACACTTGCTCCAACGGCGTCGACGACGACTGCGACGGGCTGACCGACGACCAGGATCCCAACTGCGGCACCTGCACCACCGACGCCGAGTGTGACGACGGCTCCGAGTGTACCGAAGACACCTGCGTTGCCCAGGAGTGTCAGAACAGCCCGGTGGACGACGGAACCGAGTGTGACGACACCCGCTTCTGCACAACCGGCGACGTTTGCCTAGGCGGGGTGTGCACCGGCGCTCCCCGGGATTGCTCGGAGAAGGACGACGAGTGCAACCAGGGCATCTGCAGCGAGAGCGCCAAGACTTGCGAGGGCCAGCCCCTGCCCGACGGAACCCAGTGCGATGACGGCTTCTACTGCACCGTGGGCGATTCCTGCCAGGAGGGGGTGTGCTTCGGCAGCGCCCGCGACTGCCGCGACAGCGACATCTGCACCCAGGACGTCTGCGTCGAGGAATTCGACCGCTGCGACCACACCCTCCAGCCGAATCCAGGGGCCGAAGGTCCTCCCGGCGACCCCACCTGCAGCAACGGCATCGACGACGACTGCGACGGCTCGACCGACGGGGAGGACGGCAACTGCTTCGACTGCCAGGGCGATCCCGACTGCGACGACCACAATACCTGCACCAGCGACCGGTGCGTTTCCGGCGAGTGCCAGAACAGCCCGGTGACCGACGGCACCGACTGCGACGACGGTCATTACTGCACCGTAACGGACATCTGTAACGGCGGGATCTGCATCGGCAGCCCTAGGGACTGCCGCGACGGCGACAATTGCACCGAGGACATCTGCGACGAGAACAACGAAACCTGCATCAACACCTGGGTCGAGCGCCCCGAAGAGACGGAGATCTGCGGGGACGAAATCGACCAGGACTGCGACGGAATGGCCGACGGCTGCTGCCTGGGCACCGGCGCCTTCGAGACCAAGACCGACTACAATTCGAACAGAGAGCCGTACTATATTGTAGCCGGTGACTTCGACTGCGACGGCATCCTGGACCTGGCGGTGACCGCGGCTTACCTAGACAAGCTGAATGTGTTTCTGGGCAACGGATCCGAGGGCCGTGGCGACGGCACCTTCGCGGCGAAAACGGACTACGATGTGGATGCGTCCCCCCGGGGGATAGCCACCGGCGATTTCAACCAGGACGGCGTCCTGGACCTGGTGCTGGCCGCGGGCGGGGGGAATGTTTTACAGGTGTTTCTGGGCGACGGCGACGGGACTTTCACCTGGTGCGTCGATGTCGCCACCGGCGCCTATCCCATCTCGGTAGTGGCGGCCGACTTCAACGCAGACGGCATCCTGGACCTGGCGGCAACCCAGCGAGATACACACAGGTTGGGGGTGTTCATGGGCAACGCCGACGGCGGTGAATGGGATGGAACCTTCGCTTCCCGGGTCGACAACGACACCGGCAGTTACCCCTGGGGGCTGGCCGCCGCCGACTTCAACG
>Ga0180432_10004606_pt1 | contig 18796 bp, 12 predicted proteins | sample SS_ome_10_FD_132414 | JGI IMG/M metagenome (GOLD analysis project Ga0180432, IMG submission 132414) | Hypersaline lake sediment archaeal communities from the Salton Sea, California, USA - SS_1_MS_2 metaG | ecosystem: Environmental > Aquatic > Non-marine Saline and Alkaline > Hypersaline >...
AGCCGGCGCTCGGCGGCGAAGAGGAGCTGAAAAGGCTCATCGACCGCGCCCATGCGCTGTCTATTAAAATAATCGTGGACATCGTTCCCCATCTGAACAGGCGAAGCACGGCCGTTCCCGAAAAACAGGTCGTGCACTGCTACGACGAAGCCGGAAATTTAGTGGAAAGGGCGTCCACGGACGGACGGTACGGAAGCTGGAACGACGGCAAGCTGCTCAACTACAGAAAGTTCGAGATATGGGAATGGACCGCCGATTCGATCAGGGAGCTTATCGACCGGTTCGATATAGACGGGATACGTTACGATTCGGCACACGCCGTTCCGATCATGATGAAACGCAACAACTACCCGTTCATGTACGGAAAACGCCGCGGGCTCGAAGAAATGGTGGAGGGGACCGTCATCGTGAACGACCGGGAGGACGATCACTTCGTCACCACCGGTTTCTACGACTCCGCGTGCAGGGATTTCATCGCCATACCCTTTCACTACTACATCATGCTCTCCATCGAGCGGTGCCTCCGCAGGCAGTCCAAGACGTTTTTTATCAACATCGCTGAGTGCTACTGGGGAAGGGAACAGTACCTGGCCAGGACCGGAATCGTCCCCTACAACTCGGCGCTCTTCAAGATCTGCGAGAACATCTTACACGGCAAGACCGACGTACGTGAGATCTACCACCTCTACGACGCATACAATCCACGCGTTCTTCCGCCGGGAACGACGCTCCTGGGCATACTGGGAAACCACGACGAGCGCCGCGCTCTCAACACCTTCGGCTTGCACGGGATGCGGGCCGCAATCGGGCTCACCGTTTTCCTGAGCGATATTGTAATGGACTACGAGGGGAGCGCCGAGGGGGAATCGTGGAAGGTCTTTCTGGACAATATATACGTAAACTGGAACGACTTCGAGTCCATGGCCAACCCGGGTCTCGAGGGGTTCTACCGGGACATCTACGTCTTTCACCGGCGGCACCGGGGTCCCGGACACCTTATCTGGACGAACAACAACATGGTCGCCGGGGCGATGAAATTCACGGACCGGGGCATATGGATCGGGGCCTTTAACTTTTCCGAGGAGAGCCAGTCCGTGGAGCTGCAGTTCGACAATCCCGCACTGCCGCTGAAGGACGGGGCGTTCTACCGGATAACGGACCCCATATACTCCAGGGTGACGGAACAATACGGCTACTTTACCGGGGAGGAGCTGCGGGTCTCCAGGATTCGCACCATCGTCACCTACACGAACCGCGCGAAGCACCTCATGCTCGAGGAGATCACCGACCCCGGTCCCCATTACGGGGATTTTCTCCATGATTCACTCTTCAGACTGGGTGCCCTCACGGACGCGGCCCAGGTGTCCCACAATTACTTCTTCCGCGAGCTCTCCGGCCGGTTGGGAAGTAGTGACGATTTCACGGCCTTTTTACGGGAAAACATCGTCCGTCTCATGAGAGGCTCAGACCGGCAAGTCATTGAGCTCGGGCTGAAACGCGCACTCTACCACTGCGTGAAACGGGGTCTGGTCCCGGGAAAAACCCTTCTGGAATACATGGATGTGATTTCCGCCAGTCCGGAGACGGAGCTCTCCGGACTGGGTAAAAAACTGCGGGATCACAACAGGCGTGAGCCCCTCGTTTTCATATCCGCGGAAGCTGAGCCCTTCTCCAAGAGCGGCGGCCTTGCCAACGTGGTCTACGAGCTGCCGCGCGAGCTCGCCTCCCTCGGGGAAAAGGTGTATGTCATCACTCCCTTTTACCGGCACGGTGATGAAAAACTCGTGAGGAAAATGCAAAGCGCCGTCAACCGCTACGGAATATCCTACACCGGGCGGAACGTCCGCTTCAAGATACGGGACGATGAATACGAATGCGGGGTACACAGCGGAACCGTGGACGGTGTCACCTATTATCTCCTCGACCACCATGAACTCTTCGACGGGCTTTACTGGGGATACACGGCTGAGGAGAAGCTCCGCCGCCGCATCGGCTTCGCCCGGGCCGCCACCGAGGTCATCGTCGCTTTCGGCCTGCACCCCATGTGCACCTTCACGAACGACGCCTATGCCGGTATCTACAACGGTATCGTTCGCGCCGACCCCTACTACCAGAACAAAACCGACTACGTGAGAAACACCTACTTCCACATCATTCACAACATGGGCTGGCAGTACTTCGACGCCTATCACCGGTACGAGCGCGGATTCGACCACTTCCTGCTCTTCAACCTCCCGGAGTGGCACGCGGCGGGCTTTCTCGATCCCCGTCACTCCGACCGGATAAACTGCATGGCCGCGGGGATACGGTACGCGGACAGAGTCATCACGGTAAGCCCTTCCTACGCCCGTCAGATCGAGCTTGCCGCGGACGGCATGGAAAACCTGCTGCACGACGTGATAGGGATCAACAACGCGCTGGGACGGGATTTCAAGGAGCAGACGGTGCGCCGGGCAAACGAATCGGGATTCGTTGAGGAGAGCTGGCCCCTCCTGCTCGAACAGGTAAATGCCAGGCCCGATCTGAAAAAAAAGCTCCGCGAGCGGTTTCCGGAGCTTCTCGAATCAGCCCGCTCCTGCGAGACCGCCCCGGACCCCGGGCGGAGGGAGATACTCGTCCGAATGCGGAACAAGCTCCTCCTTCAGGCCCGGAAGGGCCTGGACCCGGATCCCGACCGCGTGCTTTTCTCCATGATTCACCGTATCTCGGAGCAGAAGGGTTTTCAGCTCGTGCTGGATGCGTCAGAGGGCATATTCAAGCACCTGGGGTTCCAGGGAATTATCGGGGGCGCCGTTTCCGGGGGTGACCGGGGGGGAGAGGAGCTTGCCGCCGGGCTTCTTCGACTTGCGGAGTTCTATCCCCGAAGCGTTTCGGTCACCATCGGCTTTCAGGACATCGCCGTACCCCTCTTCGCATCCGACGTTTTCCTCATGCCCTCCCTGTACGAGCCGGGCGGGATCTCGCAGCTGGAGGCCTTCGCGTGCGGCTGTCTCGTGGTGGCCCGGGCCACCGGGGGACTCCGCGACACCGTCCACCCCCTGCAGGTGAAGAACGGACGGATAGAGGGCAACGGGTTCCTCTTCGCGGATTCCACCGCCCCCTCCTTTTACGACGCCATGAAACGGTGTATGGATTTTTTTCAGAGCTCTGATGAAGAGACGCTCCGTGAAGCGCGTGAAAAGGCCGGGGAGTACGTCTACTTCTGGGACCGCTCAGCCAGGCATTACATTGAAAACATCTACACGATCAAGGAGATCATTCGCGGGGATTGAGCGCGGACGGGCCCTCTATCCGAATGTTCATTAAAACAATCACCGTTCGCGGGATCGAGCGGTATTTTCCCCGTTCTTCCAGCGGAAATCCGGGAGGGGGCACAAGGCGCTTATTATCCTCGGCGCCCGTATCGCACAGCCTGCGCCATTCAAAGCCCGCGCGAACGGGCAGGAGAACGGAGGCCTCCCGGTCGCAGGTGTTGAAGATCATGAAGAGCGACCCGTTCTCCTCCGGACCCCCGCTTTTGCCTTTCAGTGCGAGCTCGCAGCAAATCAGCCGGGCGTTCGGGTCATCCCATCGCGGCTTTTCCAAATCAGGCCCGTACCAGCTCAGGTCCGGAAGGCCGGTCTCATGCTCCTTCCCGCCGGAGAAGAAGTCGCATTCCCTTAAAACGGAGAATCGTTTTCGAAGTTTTATCAATCCCCTGCAGAAGGCGAGCATGTCCCCGGCCCGCGTCGCGGTCTCCCAGGGAAACCAGCTCGTCCCGTTGTCCTGGCAGTAGCCGTTGTTGTTGCCCAGTTGCGTCCTCATCACCTCGTCGCCGCTTAAAAGCATGGGCACGCCTCGGGAGAGAAGCAGAACGCAGAGACCGTTTCTGATCATACGCTCCCTGAGCCGAAGCACGTTCGGTTCGTCCGTTATGCCCTCCGCACCGCAGTTAAAGGAGATGTTGTTGTCGGTACCGTCGAGGCCCTGCTCGCCGTTCGCCTCGTTTCGCTTCTTCTCGAAGCTGTACAGGTCGTGCAGGGTGAATCCGTCATGGGCCGTGATGAAGTTGACGGAGGCGCAGGCGGACCTCTCTCCGCCGCCGAATATGTCCTGGGAGCCCGCGAAACGTGTGGCGAACACCCCGATACCCCCCTTCCCCCGGAGGAACCCGCGCACCGTGTCGCGGTAGCCGTCGTTCCACTCCATCCAACCGGAGGGAAAGCGGCCCGTTTCCCGGGTTTTTATATCCCAGGGCTCCGCGATAAACTTGACTTCACTCAGCACGGGGTCCTCGCGCAGGACCGTAAAGAGACGCGCCCCGGGCGTAAACCGCTGCTTCTCGTATCCCAGCACGGTGGCAAGGTCGAATCGAAACCCGTCCACATGCATCTCCCGCACCCAGTACCGGAGCGAATCCAAAACGAGCCTGAGCACCGCGGGTTTTTCTATATCGAGGGTGTTTTTACACCCGGTATCGTCCCTGTAGAACCTTCCCGGCTGATGATCCGGCCCCTCCAGCGCGTAGTAGGAGGGATTGTCGATACCCCTAAAGCAGATCGTGGGACCGAGCTCGTCTCCCTCTCCCGTGTGGTTGTACACCACGTCCAGAATGACCTCCAGGCCCGCCCGGTGCAGCTCGCGCACCATGGTCTTGAACTCGTTTACCTGGCAGCCCGGCGACGAGCCCGCGGCGTAGGAGGATTCCGGCGCGAAAAAGCCCACGGTGTTGTATCCCCAGTAGTCGGAAAGGCCCTTGCGAACCAGGTCGCCGCGCGTGTAAGACTCCTGTACCGGAAGGAGCTCAACCGAGGTGACCCCGAGCTCGAGCAGATGGGGAATCTTTTCCGCGAAGCCGGGGTAGGTCCCCGGATGGGCTACACCCGAGGACGGATGCGCGGTGAACCCCCGGAGGTGCGCCTCGTAGATGATCATCTCGCCGGGTGGGACCGCGGGACGCACGTCGCCGTCCCAGTCGAAAAGACCGTCCATCACGATACACTTGGGTACGAGAGCTGCGTTGTCCCTCTCGTCCATTGACAGGTCGTCCGGATGCGCGCGGCGGTCATAGCCGTAGAGGAGCCCGTCACGGTCCCTGAACTTGCCCGTTAGCGCACGCGCATAGGGGTCCATGAGGAGCTTGTGGGGATTGAAGCGCAGGCCGCGGGCGGGGTCGTGGGGGCCGGCGACCCTGTACCCGTAGAGCAGGCCGGGACCCGTATTCCTGACGAAGGTCCGCCACAGGGAGGTCCCGTCGACTCGTTTGAGCTCGATCGTGGCAGAGGGTCCGGAGGAGGGACCGTCGAAGAGGATGAGAAACACGCGCTCCGCGTGGGAAGAGTAAAGCGAGAAACGCACACCCCCGTCGACCGGTACGGCTCCGAGAGGGACCTCCCCGTTCAAAACCGTATCCGTATAGACATCGGCGCGGCGCGGCCTTTCCACCGGTCAGTTCACTCCCGCCACTTGATGAGCTCAGGGTGGAGCTTCCGAACATCCGCGTCCGAGGGAACAATCCGAATGCCGAAGCTCTGAACGCCCGATGACGTGAGGGAAACGCTCCCCTCGTACTTCCCGACCCGGTCCTTGTACTGCTCAACGAAACGAAGCCCGACGGTATCGCAACTTTCTTCCTCCTGCAGCAGGTAGAACAGCTCCACCTCGAACAGCGAGGGGTCCGCGTCATCCAGGTTCACATAGCACTGTACGTTGATCTCGTCGTCGGTAAAGAGAAGATCCTTTTTGTCCGCGTCGGTTAAAACGTCCTTTATATACACCTTGCTCCATACCGCCTGCACCTTCTGCAGGTTCTGGATGATCTCCTTGAGCCGCTTCCCGTCGTCGGCCAGAAGCGACTGCCTCCCGGTTATTGCCGGCAGATAGCTTTTCCTGCCGTACTCTTCGAGCATGCGGTTGATGGTAAAGTCGCGATATACCGTGTACATCGATTCCTTCATCATGGAGACCCACTCCCGCGGCACATCGTGCTCGTCGCGGTCATAGAAGCGCGGCACGACCTCATCCTCAAGCAGGTCGTATATCCGGTTCGCCTGTATAACGTTCCTGATCTCGGACCCGCCGTGCAGGTTCGAGGATAAAATCTCCCATCCGTTCTTCCCGTTGCAGCATTCGGGCCACCAGCCGTCCATGACACTGAAGTTCAAAACCCCGTTCATACCCGCTTTCATACCGGACGTACCCGAGGCCTCGTAGGGCTCGAGCGGCGTGTTGAGCCATACGTCCACACCCTGGACCAGGTTCACCGCCACGTTCCGGTTGTAATTTTCGATAAAGACCACCCGGTCCTCGAGATCGTGCTCCCGTGCAAAATCGATGATCTCCTTTATCATGTTCTTGCCCTCGGTGTCCGCCGGATGGGCCTTGCCGCTGAATATAAGCTGAACCGGCCGTGTCCGGTTCGCCAGGATCGCCTTGAGCCGGTCCCGGTCCCGCAGCACCAGGGTCGGCCTTTTATAAGCCGTGAAGCGCCGCGCGAAACCGACGGTTAAAAACTGCGGGTCCAGGACCTGGTCCAGCTTCTTGATTCTTACGGACGAGTATCCCTGTTCCGCGTAACCGGATTCGATAGCCCCGCGCAGGAACGCGATCATCTCCTTCTTTCGCTTCGAATGCGCTTCCCAGACCTCCTCACCGGGTATATCCCGAATCTTGAGAAGCTGCTTGTCGTCACCGGTAAGGGTCCGGTAATCTTCCCCGATAGAACGCTCGAACAGAGAACGCATTTGTGACGAAAGCCAGGAATAGTGCACGCCGTTCGTAATATGGTCTATGGGAACCTCGCACCTGGGGCGATCCGGAAAGACGCTCTGCCACATACCCCTGGAAACGTCCGCGTGAATTTTCGACACGCCGTTTACATACGCCGCGCAGCGCATTGCGAACACGGGAAGCCAAAAGGTCTTGTCGTCGTGGAGCATTCCCATTTCCAGCACTTTCTGCAGAGGTACCCCCAGGTCCTCGGTCTTGTCCTTGAGGTATTTTTTTACCGTCTCAACCGGGAAATTCTCGTTTCCCGCCTCCACCGGGGTGTGGGTTGTGAATACGGTCGTGGTTTTTATGAACGCGAGCGCCTCCTCGAAACCGTACCCCTCGTCGCGCATGAGGTTCCGCAGACGCTGAATGAGCAGAAAGGCCGAGTGCCCCTCGTTCAGGTGGAACACGTCGGGCTCTATCTGCAGGGTTTCAAGGGCCTTCATTCCGCCGAATCCCAGCAGGAGCTCCTGCAGGAGGCGTATTTCCCGCCGGGCGTCATAGAGGTACTCGGTAATCCGTCTGTACTCGGGCGGGTTCTGCTCCAGGTTGGAGTCCAGGAGCAGAAGCCTCACCCTCCCCACGTTGACGAGCCACACCTTAATCTTGATAACGGCGTCCAGTATTTTCAGGTCGATATAGACGGGGTCGCCGTCCGGGGTGCTCAGCTCCTTGACGGGCATGTGATACACGTTGCTGTCAAGGTACTCCTCTTCCTGAAAGCCGTTCATATTGATCTTCTGATTAAAATAGCCGTACCGGTAAAACAGCCCTACACCGATTACGGGCAGCCCCAGGTCGGACGCTCCTTTCAGGTGGTCTCCCGAGAGAAGGCCGAGACCTCCCGCGTACACGGGCAACGACTGATGGAGACCGTACTCCATTGAAAAATAGGCAATGACCCTGTCCCTGAACAGATCGCTGAACTCGGACGACGAATCCGTATACCGCTCGTAGCGCTTCCATATTCCATCCAGGTCGCGCAGGAAACCCTCGTCCTTCGACAGCTCATCCAGCCGCTCAACCGGCAACGAGTAGAGGAGCTTGACGGGATTCCTGCCGAGATTTTCGAAGAGGTCCGGATCGATCCTGCGAAAGAGCCGCAGGGCCTCGGTATCCCACAGCGACCAGAGATTGTATGCGAAGTAGAGAAGCCGGCGCAGCCTCTCGGGATATCTGGGATAAACGAATATTTTTGTCAGATTCATTTGATTCTCCTGTTTCGTGCACCATTAATATAATCTCAGCCGGCCCGCGGTATAACCGGAAAATCGAGGAGCTCCGCGTACACCTCCGTCAATTCGAAGGCCCTGTCCCGCCAGCTGATCCCCCGTACCTCGGCCTTTCCCAGGCGGCCGAGGTGCGTCATCTCCTCCGGGTCCTTCAGAAGGGATACGACACGCCGTATCATTCCGTCCACGTTCCAGTAGTCCTCGGTGAGTACGTGGCGGACCGCTTCGATCACACCCGACTGCCTGGAAACCAGCACCGCGAGCCCCCTGCTCATGGCCTCGAGCACGGTGATGTTGAAGGGGTCCGAGACCGACGGCGCGACGAGCACATCGGACGTCGATAAAACGCGGGCTACATCCTCCCTTTCAAGAAAGCCGGTAAACGTGACACGGTTTTTTATTCCATAACGGGACACCCGGCGCATGAGCCTTTCCGTCATATCGCCCTCGCCCGCCATTATAAACCGCACACCCGGGAAACGCCCAAGCACCCCGCGCGCCACCTCCAGAAAGATATCCGGTCCCTTCTGGCAGGTCATCCGCCCCATGAAGAGCACGACCGGCTCGTCGGACGGGCGGGCGGCGGGTGAAGGAGTATCCTCGAGTAAAAACCCGTTGTGAACGACGCGTATTTTTTCCGGGGCCACACCGTAGCGGGAACGAACCGCTTCGGCCGTGAACCTTGAAACCGCGACGACACGGTCCGCCAGGCTGAGGCCGATGCGCTCGTACTCCTCGATCCGTTCATCCTGCCGTCCGCACGACCTGTCGAACTCCGTGGAATGCACGTGGCACACGAGCGGCTTTCCGGCCGCCTCCTTCGCGTGAAGGCCTCCCTCGTAGGTGAGCCAGTCATGGGCGTGTACGATATCGAAATCCAGGGAGACGATCACCGATTCCACGAGCTCACGGTACCTGACGTTCGAAAGCGGGTCGGACCGGTACGGGCCCCCTTCACGTTTTCGGCTGGTCCCGCGTACGTCCATCGCATGTATGGGAAGGTCGATGTCCTCCGGGCGCTTCAGATGAAAGCCGCACGGTTCAGAATCGGGCAAGACGAGGAAAATCTCCACCCCCAGTTCGAGGAGCCCCCGAACCATACCCCAGCATGCCGTTCCGAGTCCCCCGGTAATGCGGGGAGGAAACTCCCAGGTTAGAAAAAGTACCTTCACCGGTTTCCTTCGGTTCATGGTGTGTGTGCCCCGTCTCAGGGGTTAAGATGATGAGATAAAACATGATAATCAATGAAAAATACCGCTTACCCCGGGGACGCATCCCCGCGGGGACCGGCCGGCGACCGGTCCAGAGCGGCGAATCGGGAAATCCCCTCTTGGCAGGGATGTAAAGAGGGCATATAGTATTATTTACATATGTATCCTGAGAAAAGGTCCGCTCTTAAGCATACATGGAGATGCGGACTCCGGTATTCAACAGGAATAATTTTATGCAGGAGAAATAGCATGAAGAAAAGCGGAATAACCCGTCGTGAATTCATCGTGCGCGCCGCCGCTTCCTCTGCGGCCTTCATGCTCGCCCCGTTCCTTCTGGCGGGCAGCGACTCAAAGAAAAGCGGCGGTTCGAAAAACAACGATGCACTGAAAACGACCACGTTCGACCTGAACGACCCGGCATACGCCCCTCTGAAAAATGAGGGCGGAGCCGTTTACGCCAAGATCGATGGCTACCGGGACCAGGTCATCATTCACCGTGTTTCTGACTCGGAGGCCGCGGTGTTCTCGTCACGCTGTACCCATGCCGGGTGCAAGGTCGAGCTGCCGAATAACGGCAAGGCGGTATGCAAGTGTCACAACTCGGTTTTCGACGACGTGGGAAAGCGGCTGAGCGGACCCGCTTCGAAGGACCTGAAGCGTTTCGACGCCCGAATTTCCGGAGATTCGATCGTGGTAAGCGTATCTTAAATCCGCGGGACATCGTCATGATCTGAAAGGTACCCATGAAGTGCGGGACGGCATGTTCGCATTTCGGTAAAAAAGCACACGGCCCCACCAACGTTCTCCCCATCGACGACTGTATCCAACTTTTCAGCGAGTATGAAACAGCCCTTTTCTTTTACTTCGCCAAACACACGCGTTCGAGAGACGAACGGGTGGCATGAAAAAAATGGTATGCCCTCTATCGTCCGTTCGGTAGAGCCCGGAATATCAAAAAATTAGTTTTTTTTCTTGACGGGTGTTTTATTTTCTCATACGATTGAAACCGGTTACATGAAACCGGTTTAATGTACATCCCGGAGTCCCTGAAAGTACTTGCCGATGAAGCGAAAAACCATGGATACACTGACCTGCTGATAAGATCGCGCAGGAAGACTGCCGTGAGAACATTCGCTCAGTATCGGGACCCGTTATTAATACACCATACGCCGGTATAAGGAGAAGATTATCATGGGTATAAAAATTGCGTTTATCGGAGCAGGCAGTACCATGTTCGCAAAGCTGCTGATGTGCGATATCTATTCTCACCCGGCCTTGAAAGAGGCCACTATCGTTCTCGAAGATATCGACGAAAAAAGGCTGGACCTTACCTACAGGCTTTCTCAAAAAATAATAAATGATTTTAACCTGCCCGGAAAGGTTGAGAAGACAACTGATCAGAAGGAGGCGCTCGATGGCGCGGATTTTGTCATCAGTATGATTGCAGTCGGGAGCCTCGATGCCTGGGAAATCGATAAAAAAATTCCTTTGAAATACGGAGTCGATCAAATTGTCGGCGATACGCTGGGACCGGGTGGGGTTTTCAGGGCCCTGCGGCATATCGATCCTATTCTCAGTGTGTGCAGGGAAATGGAAAAACTCTGTCCCAATGCACTATTCATTAATTACGCCAACCCGATGGCGGCCATTATGTGGGCTGTGAACAGGGGAAGCTCAATAAGGAATATTGGCCTCTGCCACAGTGTACAGGCGACGACAAAGGAGATCGCGGGATACATCGGAGCCGCCGACTGGGAAAATTATCCAATAACCAATGAGGACTGGCACGAGTTTTATTACCGGCCGCTGCCCGAGAACGTCAACTTCTACGTCGCGGGAATAAACCATATGGCATGGTATCTGAAGTATGAAGTTGACGGTGAAGACGCTTATCCAAGGATCCGTGAGGCCTATAATGATACACGGGCCTACAAGGCGGATACGGTGCGTTTCGAGATATTGAAACACTTTGGATATTTTGTGACAGAGTCACCGCATCATTTTTCAGAGTACGTTCCCTACTTCAGGAAGAGTCAGAAGGCAATAGATCATTTCATGAGCTACACGTGGAATGCCCTAGAAATTGTAAGGGAAAAAGGAAAGGGCGACGATGAATCGATCCTTCGTCAGATAGAGGGGAAGGAAAAAATCGAGCTGAAACCAAGCGTTGAGTACGGGGCCAAAATCATCAACGCCATGGTGACGGGAGAAGAGATCAGAATCAACGGTAATGTAAATAACAGCGGATTAATTACAAATCTCCCTGATAATTGCTGCGTCGAAGTCCCCTGCCTGGTGGATAAAAACGGAATAAATCCCTGCTACGTGGGCGAACTCCCCCCCCAGCTTGCCGCTCTCAACAGAACGAACATCAATGTGCAGTCGCTCACCGTTGAGGCTGCATTGGGTCATGACAAAGACGCAGCGCGCCAGGCAATAATGGTTGATCCATTGACCGCCGCGCTGCTGGATCTTGATAAAATCAGCGCTATGGCGGATGAGATGTTTGAAGCCGAGCGAGAATGGCTCCCCGGGTTCGATTAACACGATACGAACGACTCGTATGGTTTCTTCGGGTCAATAAGAATCCAAGGTGTTGAATCATGCATACTGATAAAACCATGATCAGGTTGGAGGGCCTCAGTAAGAATTTCGTGACGACAAAAGCGGTTTGCGATGCAAGCCTGTCGATTGAGAGGGGCGAGATTCGAGGACTCGTCGGCGAAAACGGTTCCGGGAAATCGACCCTCGTTTCGATCATTGCAGGAATACTCAAACCTGACGAAGGTTCAATGGTCTTACAGGAAAAAGACTACAAACCTCAAAACCTGCTCGACGCGAACAACGCAAAGGTTAGCATCATAGTGCAGGAAATGGGCACCATCAAAGGGCTGTCGGTCGCTGCGAATCTTTTCCTCGGCAAGGAAAGGAATTTTAAAAAAAATGGATTCCTCAGCTTGAAAAAAGTCAATACGGAAGCGAGAAACCTGCTGAACAAATACGGTGGATACACCATTGAACCTGATAGCGACATCAGCAGTTTATCGTTCGAAGAGAGAAAGCTCGTTGAGTTCGAGAAAGCCCTCTATTCGGATCCCCACCTTTTAATCGTAGATGAAACGACCACCGCGCTTTCCCAGGACGGACGTGAAATACTTTTCGGTGAGATGAAAAAACTAAAACAACAGGACAAAACGGTAATCTTCATTTCCCATGATCTCGGCGAAGTGATCGAGTGCTGCGACAGGATAACGGTCATGAAGGATGGAAGAATAGTCGACACGGTTTCCACTGATGCGATCGATGAAAATGCCTTGAAAGAGTTGATGGTGGGAAGAGAGCTGGAACATCATTATTACAGAGAAGATGTAAAAGCATCATACAAACAAAAGATTGTATTGCGCGTGCGGGATTTAAATATGGAAGGGGCTTTTCGAGGAATTTCATTTGATCTCCACGAGGGCGAAATTCTCGGAATAGGGGGGCTTACCAACTGCGGTATGCACCAGTTGGGAAAGGCCCTTTTTGGGATGATGAAGCACAGCGGCGGAAGCATTGAGCTCCCGAGAAAAAACAAGACACTGAAAGAACAGACGAGTTTTATTTCCTCCGGTATCGGATATCTGCCGAAGAACCGGGATCAGGAAGGATTGATGCTGTTTTCGTCAATCAAGGACAATATTTGTCTGGCGTCTATTGATAAGCTGGGGAAAAGATTCTTCATTCCAAATAAAGAAGAGAGAAAAATCGCCGAAAAAGGAGCGAAACAGCTCAACCTCAAGATGAGCTCCATCGATCAGCTCTGTATGTACCTCAGCGGCGGAAACAAACAGAAAGTCTCCATAGCAAAATGGCTGGCCCGGGATTCCGATATTCTGATCCTCGACTGCCCCACGCGCGGCATCGACGTATCGGTAAAAGCCTCCATCTACGTACTCATGCAGCAGCTCAAATCGGAGGGGAAATCAATAATAATGATTTCAGAAGAACTCCCGGAGCTCATCGGTATGAGCGACAGGATTATCATACTGAAAAACGGCGAAATACAGGCCGTTTCCGATAGAAATGAAAGTTTATTGGAAGAAGATCTTATTCACTACATGATATAAATCGCATGTGATTGGAAAGAGCGTTGAGATGATTTAATTGTGAAACTTCTGATCGGAACAAGTGAATGGAAAGAGTAAAAAGGCTCATACCTTTTATCGGCCTGTTTATCGTGATAGTGGTGTTCGGAGCACTCACCCGCGGGAACCTCGTATCACCTAGAAATCTGAAACTGATATTCAACCAGGCGCTGTTTTTAATGATATCCGGGTTGGGAGTCACATTCGTCATGGCACAGGGAAGCCTGGACCTCTCTCAAGGCTCACTTCTCGGCATAAGCAGTGCAATGGCTGCAACGGTCACCGCCTATAACACCGCGCTCTCACTGCCGGCGGCCCTGGCTACCGGTTTTATAGTCGGGTTGATCAACGGAACCCTGTTGGTAAAGTTCAAGATCCCCTCATTTATCGTCACGCTCTGCATGCTCTTCATCCTGAGAGGTATGACGGTATTTGCAACACACGCGGGATCGATTCCCATACCCCTGGAAATGTATAATCTGGACTCGTTCAATATGAAAATAATAGTGCTCGTTGCATTGATAATCCTTGCGGCTTTTTTCTTTAACTACACGCGCCTGGGAAAATATTGCAAGGCAATCGGCTCCGGAGAGCTGTGCGCCAGATATTCGGGTGTTCGAATCAGCAGGGTGAAGATTCTGGCATATATCATTGCCGGTACGCTCTGCGGTCTGTGCGGTTTTCTGAATATCCTTAGGACGGGGGCCGCTGACAACAAGACGGGTATTCTATTCGAAATAGACATTCTCATTGCACTGGTTATCGGCGGGATGCCCCTCACGGGCGGGTCGGGAGCGAGGATTCAAAGCGCCATTATCGGCGGTTTAATTCTCGCAATACTCTCCAACGGCATGATTTTACTGGGTGTAAGAATCGAAATACAACAGGCGATCAAGGGAATTATTTTCCTTATCGCGGTTTACCTCTCCTTCGAAAGAGAGAACGTAGTCATGATTAAATAATTTATCAACGATTCGGTATTTTGATTTTCATTAGGTAGGGAATGATACCAGCGGGGCACATTGGTTTAAACATCGAGGGCGCCCATCCCTTCATTACCTGCCTATGTGGAAAAATATTTTAATTCCTAAGAGGAGGTTTTAAGATGAGAGTCAAAAAGGTTTTCTGGCTGCTGGTCGTATTCATTGTAACGATGACATTTTTCGGCGCAAGCGGTCTGTATGCGGAAAAGAAGGAGGAGGAAGAGTATCTCATCGGATTGTCACTCTGGGCGGACACGGGTCCCTTAGCCACAAGAATCATCAGTTTCATGAGGTATGCAACCGACGTGCTCGGAGCAAAGGTGGAGGTCAATGTCGACGGATTCGTTCCCGAAGGACAGATATCGGGCATTGAGAACTTAATCGCACGCGGATGCGATGCGGTTATTATCGCAATCTGCAGTGATGCCGTTACACCGAAACTTCTGAAGATCTGTGAAGAGGCCGATGTTCCGCTCGGGATCATGTTCAGGACCATAAACGATCCGGAGATCATGGAATTTGCGATGAATTCAGATGCGTTTGCCGGAAACTGTCACGAAGATGAAGTAGCCGTGGGATACAACCTGGGTCTGGCCCTCGCCGAAAAGGGATGTAAAAATGCGGCGATAATCAATTACACCAAGGGCGACACAACCGCGGGAAACAGGTACGTAGGGTATACCAAGGCTTTCGAGGAAACCGGAATCAACCTGCTGGCCGAGCAGTGGAACATCCTTGAAGCGGAAAAAGCCGCCAATGCGGCTGAGAGTTTTATCACCGCTTTTCCCGAGCTCGATGCCATATGTATCGGAGGCGGAGGTGGAGAACCGCTGGCCGGTGCTATCAGGGCCGTAAAGAATCACAACAAAATAGGTGATATATGTATTACCGCCTCCGACTTCGGACCGGATCTCGTGCAAAATATGCGGAATAAGGAAATTTCGGCTATGTCGGGCGGACATTTTGTAGACGCATTCTTTACCTTTATGCTGCTTTACAACTACATCGATGGAACTCCATTGAGTGACAAACCCGAGACCATCGTTATGGAACCGATCTATGTAACATCCGCGGAGGAAGCGGAAAATTACCAAAAGTACTGCAACGAGAACAACCCCTATACCGCTGAGGAAATTAAAAAAATGACCGTGCGGTATAACAAGGATTTTACGATCGACGATTTAAAAAGAATTGCCGCTTCTTACTCGCTTGAAGATGTAATGGCAAGACACGCTCAATAATGCTTTATTCCGGGGGCGGCTTAGTCCGCCTCCGGAACCGATATACCGGTATGAACGGGATTCTGTAAAATATGAAACAAAAAATAAAAGAAATTCTCTCTATAGTCGCGCTGCCGCTCTCGGTTTACTGTATTTTCTTTATAATCGAGCCGCGCAGATTCGGCACTCTGCAGACACTCTATATCATGTTTCAGCAGGCGTTCATCCCCTCCATCGTTGCATGGGGACTGTGTTTTGTCATGACCCTTGGCCTCTACGATCTCAGTATAGGGGCCATCATTATACTCTCCTCGATGATCGGTACGAAGGTCGGGCTGCTGTTCGGTCCGTTCTTCGGTCTTTTCGGATTGATAGTGAGCTGTGTGCTTATTTCTGTAGTCCTCGAGTATATCAATGCCGTTGCTTATACCGTGCTGAAAATACCATCAATGATTGTTACCATAGGATTACTCATGATCTATGAAACAATCGGGAACCTGATCGGCGGCGCTTCACTGCCGTTTGAGATCAGTATGTTCGGCCGTGCTCCTTACAACATAGTCACGGGCATTATCACCTTCCTGCTGGCCTATTTCCTATTCAATAAAACGCAGGCCGGAGTGCAAATCAAAGCGGTCGGAGGATCTGAGATCATCTCGGAAAATGCAGGCATAAACGTACAAAAGGTAAAAATCCTCGGCTTTCTACTCTGCGGACTATTTACCGGTATCGCAAGTTTTCTTACCATCAGTCATGGCGGGCTCGTCATGCCGTCCACAAGAATCGAAAGCGTCACAAGACTATTCCCCCCTCTTATGGGCTATTTCATCGGCGTGGCCTTGAGTAAGATCTGTAATATTATCATCGGAATATTTATTGGTGAAATGGTCATCGTCATGATCATCACGGGCATGATAACAATGGGAGTAACAACGACACTGCAGCAGGTCATTACCGGTCTCTTCCTGCTTGCAGTTGTGGGCGTTGCAAAACGGGGGGAGATTGAGGAAGTTGTAAAATAAAATATTTTGCTTCGGTAAAGCCTACATACAATAACTGCCGGATCGGTCCCCCTTGCTTTTATTGGTATATAGCTTATTATTTATAATAGTGGGGGTTTTGATTGCCACGGCGATCAAACAAAATGTATTTAAAGGGGGATCCGTCATGTTTATGAGCCTGGCTTCCAATATCGATAACACCACGCTGGATAAGATCCGGAAACTCGAGAAGGAGATCGGCTACCCGCTCCTGGCATTTTCCTTTTTCGATATCGAGCCAGCCAGCCTTGACGAGAAGAAACTCGAAAAGATCAGGAAATTCGAGGAGGGCACGTGCATATGCCTGCTCGCAGTCGCTTCATAAGACACCGGTAAGAGATCTCCGGCCCTGTGCTCGCATTCCTGAATATCTTCTTTTTCTGTTTTCACACCATCCTGATACTATTCAACCTCTTTGGGTGGATATTTCGCAAAACAAGGCTCGCCAACCTCGTCACCCTCGGCTGCACAGCGCTCAGCTGGTTTCTGCTCGGTATCTGGTACGGTTTCGGGTACTGCCCGTCCACGGACTGGCACTGGCGGGTTCGGGCCGGGCTCTGCCTCGAGGTCGATACGCGTTCCTACACCGCGTTCCTCGTGAACACCCTCACCGGCCTGCATGTGAACACCGTGCTTGTCGACCGTGCCACCATGATTTTATTTTTACTGGCTTTGGCCGCATCGCTCTCTATCAACATAAGAACCTGGACGGCAACCACGGAAAAATGAAAAAATATCTCGTCTAATACACTGAACGCATCTTATCAGGAAGGTTTCGGATTTTTTCAGGGTCCGATTAAGAAATGCGTTGCGTACACGAGGCGGGTTTCGTCAATCAGCGGGGCTCGAGCCTGCCGCCGGGCACACCGCGTAACACCGGCCGCAATAGGGCACGAGCCCCACGTAATTGACCACACGTTTCTGCCAGGGGTCTACACGGCTCTTGAACTCGAGCAGCTCCTCTTCGGTGGGTTCCTCGGCTGGGATGGGAATGTTCCGGTACCCGCCCGTACACTTCAGCATGCCGGAGCAGCCCCACCTGCATCGCCAGCCCTCGAGATCGCCGTAAACCGTTTCCTTCCCACCGATGATCATGCGTACTTTCCGCTCGGTGTCCGAAGGGATGGCGCTCGTGGGGCACACCTGCGCGCAGAGGAATCCGCACGCCTCGGGATCGCACAATGTCTCTTCAAACATCGGGTCCGGGACAAGCGGAGCGGCCGTGACGATGCTCACGAGCTTCTGCCTCGTACCGAACCGCGGCGTGATCAGCATCGTGTGCCAGCCGAGCCGGCCCAGCCCGCACCCAACGGCGATGTGCTTGTGGGAAACATCTCCAGGACCGCCGGGATATTTTTTCGACGGTTTCGGCAGGTGGGGGACATTCGCGGGAAAGGGATAGGCATCAAAACCCCTGTCCTCGAGGTACTTCGCGCCCAGGTAGGCCAAACGGTCCAGCTCGCGGTTGATCATTACGAGCGTGAAAAGCTGGTAGGAGTGGTATGAAGGCGGATCCGTTTTTTTACGCGCGTGCCGGGCGATGAGATCGCAGACCGCTTCGTTGACATGTACGCCAATAGAGATCATGGACCTCGCGTCGGGCAGGTAGCGCCGGGGATGCAGCTCTTCGGGCGCGCCGTCGAGCCGGTCCATCCCGCCGAATCCCACCAGGTCCGCGCCCTCCTCCCGCAGGTAGGCCCTGAGGGCCTCCGTCAACCGGGAAGGATCGGCTTTCCCTCCATCGCCGTACTCCTTCCGATCCTGTGCTTCCCTTGTCATAACGCCTCCATAATCCTGCCGCTTGCCCGCATCTTTTATGCGCCGCATCTTGTATGCGCCGCGTCTTGTATGCGCCGCGTCGTAATGTACCTATTATTCCTCTTCTCGTATACCGTCAAGGTACGAATTCGACGTGGAAGCGGAATATAAGAAAGTCCTTGTAAAAAACACCCTGTCGTAAATTAAAACGTCCGGATCAAATTCAGTTGGATATTACACCATGGATTTTAACGTTTCCAGCGTTTTCCCTGAGTTGCTTATCTTAGCCGGGACATAAATCGGTTCCGTGCTTTTAATGGATTTTTCAATCCCTTAAACAATAATCGCCTTGTACCGGATCAGTAAGAAACGGGGCAGCCGCCGGCTTTCCTAATCGCGTCCCTTACCGCGCCGAATGACCGCTCCCATGTGTCCAGGGGGTAACTCTCGGTGCACCCTATCAGAAAGCCCCTTC
>Ga0180432_10004607_pt1 | contig 18795 bp, 16 predicted proteins | sample SS_ome_10_FD_132414 | JGI IMG/M metagenome (GOLD analysis project Ga0180432, IMG submission 132414) | Hypersaline lake sediment archaeal communities from the Salton Sea, California, USA - SS_1_MS_2 metaG | ecosystem: Environmental > Aquatic > Non-marine Saline and Alkaline > Hypersaline >...
ACAACTCAACGAGTACCTTTTCAAGGGGTACATTGTTCATATGAACCGTCACAGGTTCCTGCTCATCAATGAGCCTGGAGCTGTAAGAAAAACTGAGACCGGTCTGGACTTCTATCAGGTCAAGGACTTCCCTCAGGGACACTTCTTCCGCCTCCACTGTGACCCTGATCCTTGCAACCTTCTCCTGTCCCTGCAACAGGATTGCCGCAGCATGCAGGAAAAAAAGAAACAGGAATATTTTCAATCCGGAATCTGACATGCAACATCTATTCTACTCTGGGCATCCTTCCCCCTTCAGCATGATCTGGTCTCCTTCCCGGGTAATCTCCAGGTCAAGCGTTCGCTCAAGCACATTCAATATGGCATCCAGGGATTGCTGTTTGAAGGTAACGGTAATGGGACATGCTGCCAGCTCGTCGTTCATGATCACCAGGTTGGTATGGTAGACACTGTTGACCAGGTCGACCACCTCCCGCAGGGGAGTGCTGTCAAAATAAAGCTCCCTGGTTTTCCAGGCAACGATGTTCGGATCAGCCCGGGGATTCAGCTTCAGCTGTCTGCTTTTTTTATTGTATGTTCCGCTATTCCCGGCCCTGAGTACGATCTGTTCCTGCTGTTCCTGCCTGGATGAGAGAACGACCAGGCCACTCTCCACGGCGATCTCAACGGTTGGGTTTTTCCGGTAGGCATTCACATTAAAACGGGTACCCAGCACTTCCACCAGGGCATTCCCTGCATGAATCCTGAAAGGCTTTGACGGGTCTTCTGTCACTTCAAAAAAGGCTTCCCCCTCCAGGTATACCCTCCGTTCGTCTTCACGGAAGGTCTTTCTGTACCTGATCTTTGAATCCAGGTTGAGGGTCACCCGGGTCCCGTCTGAGAGAACCACTTCCGCTGGCTTCGCTTCGGCCACCAACTTTTCAGTTCCAACCACACGGGTGCCATATATCCAGGCAAATGCAATGATCAAGCCCACTACCAGAACCGCTGCGATCCGGTATGTATAAAACAAAAGGGACCTGGTGATGGGTTCCCCGGCCCGCTTTTCTTTCAGAGGAAATTCGCCGCTCTCAGGTTTCTCTATACTTTCAGATCCTTTCCTGCCCGCAGACAATTTTCTGCTCATTAATGCCCATTCCGCATCCAGATCATAGATCTCCTTCTGCTGCAGGGAGCCCGCCGATTCCCAGATTTTCCGGTACTCTTCAAAAAGCTTCTTCCTGTCGGTATCTTTTTCGAGTATTTCCCGGAAACGGCGGGCCTCCCCGGGGAAGAGCTCACCGGATAGATACCTGATTGCCAGGCTACTGAACTCGTTATTTGTATTTTCTCCCTTCATACCTGTTTATTACACACATCAGAAGCCACAAACCCCTATCAACTGCTTCAATGATTCAGTTGAGTGCATAAAGGACCAGCCACAGCAACAGGGTCAGGTATTTCAGCAGTTTCTCCCTTAATATCCTGAGGGCTCTGGACATCTGATTTTCCACCGTCTTTATTGAAATATTCAATTGTGCCGCGATCTCACTGTATTTCAATCCTTCGAACCGGTTCAGCTCAAAAACCTGCCTGCATTTCTCTGGCAGTGCTGTAATGGCTTCCCTGATCTTTTCTTCCAGTTCCATGGCTTCTATCTGCGCACCCACATCCACTTCCCCTGCCACATCGGGCATTTCTTCCGAAGAGAATTTTTTCCGGTCCCTCACCATATTGAGGCTGCGGTTATGCACGGAGGTAAAGAGATATGACCTGAGCGATGTGGTGGCATCGATCTCGTCCCGTTTTTCCCAGAGATTGATAAAAACCCTGTGGACCACTTCCCTCGCATCATCCTCATCAGTCAGTATCTTTTTTGCAAAAGCCATCAATGGAGGAAAATATTGCCTGAACAATTGCTCAAACCCCTTCCTGTCCAGTTTCCCTGATGGTGAGTGATGAATTTCAGCGGTCATGCCGGTCTAAAGATAGGTAATTCCGGTTTCGAATTTGATCATTTTATTTAACAGGCAAAAGAGAGATTCCTTTTCCCTGCAGGCATGAGCGCTCCCCTGGAATATGACCGAATTTAAAAAACAAAATGAACATGGTTCATCCAATATTCGTATTTTCACCCATAATTTGCCAGTTCAATGAGTTCAGCATTCCTGAAGGCATATTCCGTCCTTGCCTGGTGCACCATGGTGATCACCTCTGTAATCATCACCCCCTTTTTCCTGCTGGTATGGGTTTTTACCTTCTGGTGGGACAGCCGGAGGCTGGCAGCCCATTTCATGGGAACCTTCTGGGCCTGGCATTACCAGTCCCTGATCCCCTTCTGGAAATTACACCTGGAGGGCAGGGAAAAGATCCCCTGGAACCGGCCGGTAGTGCTTGTCTCCAACCACCGTTCACTTGTCGATATCCTGGCCCTGTATAAACTGCGAAGGCCTTTTAAATGGACCTCCAAAACGGAGAATTTCAGGCTTCCTTTTGTGGGAATGGTGCTTTCCCTGACCAATTCGGTCAGGATACGCCGTGAATCTGCCCGCGCCGGCAAACAGTTCATTTCCCGGGCAGCGGAGGAGATGGAAAAAGGATCCTCCATCCTGCTTTTCCCCGAGGGAACACGCTCAAAATCAAGGGGCATGAGGCCTTTTAAGGAGGGAGCCTTCGTACTGGCCAAAAAGAGAGGAAGCGGGATTATACCCATTGTGCACACCGGAACCGAAAAGACCTTTGACAGGGGATCATGGGTGCTCAAAGGAAGGGCAGAAATCCATATCAGGGTCCTGAACGAAGTGGTTCCGGAGGAGGTGAAAAAGATGGAGCTCAATCAGCTCATGGAGCATGTCAGGAAAATTATGGAGCAGGGGCTGGCTGCTCTGGAATTGGAAAAGGCCGGTGGTCATGATGTTCAGGAGAAAAGTTGAACCCGCATGTTTTGAAACGCTTCAACCAAATAATCAGGCGGATGGGTTTTGTGCATGACCAGGAGGGGATCATGAACCGTTACCTTCGCGAGCAATCAAACTGGGAAAGCCATCTCAAGCATACCCGCAGGTTCATTAACACATCCTTTGCGGACCACCCTGCAGAAAGCATTGCAGTTCTGGGAAGCGGCTGGCTGCTGGACATCCCTCTGGCTGACCTCTGCGATCGTTTCACCCGTGTATTCCTGGTGGACATCCACCATCCTGTGCAGATCAGCAGAAAGATCCGGGATTTTAAACGGGCTGAGCTGGTAACCGCAGATCTTTCGGGAGGTGCCGTTGAGCAGCTCTGGGAGGGAAGGAAGAAAAGGAAGCATGGGGACGGTGGTTCATGGCTCGCTGAGATCATCCTGAAGCAGCCGTTGCCTGATCTTCAACCGGGGGCCTATGTCTCGGTGAACCCCCTAAACCAGCAAGAAATCCTGCTCTGTGCTTACCTGACAAAGACCGATTATTTTCAACAGGAGGAGCTCACCGGGTTCAGAACCAGGATCCAGTCGTTCCACCTGGAGTGGATCACAAAAAAACCGGGTTGCCTGATCACTGACACCGTGGAGGTAAACATGGACAGGCAAGGCAATGAAACTGTCAAATCTTTGCTATACACAACATTACCCGCCGGCTTCCGTTCAGAACAGTGGAACTGGGAATTTGACACCCGGAAGACCTACCGGCCCGGCAGGCGCACGCGCATGGAGGTAAGTGCCGTGGAATGGGCCTGAAACCAGCCTGATATCAACCATTTCTTAAGACAGCTGTGTTGAAAAATGGGTGATGCACCGCTCATACTTTTGGTTATATTTGTGCAGCAATCTGGGGACCGGGTATAAGAGCTCGACGGAGTCAACCGGGTATACGAGCTCGACGGAGTCAACGTCCCATAAACTTTATTACTGGCGTCAAAGGCTTACAGAGAGACTGATATGATAGCGGATTATTCGGAAGAGACGATCCGGACACTTGACTGGAAGGAGCACATCAGGAGGCGTCCCGGCATGTATATCGGCAAGCTTGGTGACGGTTCCTCGCCTGATGACGGGATCTATCTCCTCCTGAAGGAGGTCATCGACAATTCCATCGACGAATACATGATGGGGTTCGGAAAGACCATCGAGGTAACCATTGACGAGAAGAGGGTTTCCGTCCGTGATTACGGGCGCGGTGTGCCCCTGGGAAAGGTGGTGGATGTGGCATCCAGAATGAATACGGGTGCCAAATACGATTCCAAGGTATTTAAAAAAACGGTGGGACTGAACGGTGTGGGGATCAAGGCAGTCAATGCCCTTTCCTCCCGTTTTACCATTGAGTCCTACCGCGAGGGCAAGGTCAAAGCTGCCGATTTCAGTGAAGGGGACCTCCGGAAGAACCATCCCAAGCGAAACAATTCCGCCAGGAACGGGACCTTGATCACCTTTGAACCCGATCCCACCATGTTCGGGAAGTTCAGTTTTATGGACGAGTATGTGGAAGCGATGCTCCGCAATTATACATACCTGAACACCGGTCTGATTATTATATACAACGGGGAGAAGTATTTTTCCAGGAACGGATTGCTGGACCTGCTTCAGGAAAATATGAGCGGAGAGGGCCTGTACCCCATCATCCACCTGAAAAACGGGGATATCGAGGTGGCCATTACCCATGGAAGACAGTACGGAGAGGAGTATTTCAGTTTTGTGAACGGACAGCATACCATCCAGGGAGGCACACACCAGATTGCCTTTAAGGAAGCACTGGTCAAGACCATCAGGGATTTCTACAAGAAGGATTTCGATGCATCCGACATCCGCACCTCCATCATTGCCGCCATCAGCATCAAGGTGGAAGAGCCTGTTTTTGAATCCCAAACCAAAACCAAGCTGGGCTCGAAGGATATAGGTCCGGACGGACCTTCCGTAAGGAATTTCATCATGAATTTCCTTACTTCCAAACTGGATGATTACCTGCATAAACATGGTGAGACCGCCCATATCCTGCTTAAAAAGATCCAGGAATCGGAAAAGGAGCGAAAGGCCCTCTCGGGGATCAAGAAGCTGGCCAGGGAGCGTGCAAGGAAGGCCAACTTCCATAACAAGAAACTGAGGGATTGCCGTATTCACTATAATGGGAAGGATGATCGCAAGAACGAGAGCACCCTGTTCATCACCGAGGGCGATTCAGCATCTGGCTCCATCACCAAATCCCGCGATGTGAATACCCAGGCTGTATTCAGCCTGCGGGGCAAGCCACTGAACTCATTCGGACTGACAAAGAAAGTGGTATACGAGAACGAGGAGTTCAATCTGCTTCAGGCAGCCCTCAATATCGAGGACGGACTGGACGGATTGAGGTATAAAAATGTGGTCATTGCGACGGATGCAGATGTGGACGGCATGCATATCAGACTGCTGCTGCTCACTTTTTTCCTCCAGTTTTTCCCCAACCTTGTCCGCAACGGCCATCTTCATATCCTGCAAACCCCCCTGTTCAGGGTCAGGAACAAGAAACAGACCCTTTACTGTTATACAGAAGAAGAAAAGGAAGCTGCGCTGAAAGCCCTGGGACAGAATGCTGAGATCACACGTTTCAAAGGCCTTGGAGAGATATCACCCGATGAATTCAAACATTTTATCGGTCCCGATATTCGCCTGCAGCCTGTCCGCCTGAAAAAGGACGACGACCTGCACGATATCCTGCGGTTCTATATGGGAAAAAATTCTCCCGAGAGACAGGACTTTATTATCGACAGGTTACGGGTGGAAGAGGATCCGGTGGAAGTGGCCTGATCATCAGAACTGTTTTGACCAGGAAAAGTTGCCGGATCGGGGATAGTTGCCGGATCATTGAAAGTTGCCGGTTCCAGGGGAATTTCAAAGACATAAATGACAGATTTCGACAATACAGCTTTTGATGCAACCCGTGATGAAGGGCATTCGGGAGATGAGGTCAGGATTACCCATCTTACCGGGATGTACGAGGACTACTTTATTGATTATGCATCCTATGTGATCCTGGAGCGTGCCGTTCCCCACATGATCGACGGATTGAAACCGGTACAGCGGCGCATTCTTCATGCCATGAGAAAGATGGATGACGGCAGGTATAACAAGGTGGCCAACATCATCGGAAATACCATGCAGTATCATCCGCATGGAGATGCATCCATTGGGGACGCCCTGGTCCAGCTGGGCCAGAAAGAGCTGCTGGTGGATACCCAGGGGAACTGGGGAAATATCTTTACCGGGGACGGAGCCGCGGCATCCAGGTACATCGAGGCCCGTCTCTCACAATTTGCCAATGAGGTGCTCTTCAATCCGAAGACTACTGAATGGAAGCTTTCTTACGACGGCAGGAACAAGGAACCGGTCACACTGCCCGTAAAATTCCCCCTCCTGCTGGCACTGGGTGCTGAAGGGATCGCAGTGGGACTTTCCTCCAAGATTCTTCCCCACAACTTCAATGAACTGATCGACGCTTCCATCAAGTATCTAAAGGACAAGCCTTTTGAACTCTTTCCGGATTTCCCAACCGGGGGGCTGGCAGAAGTAAGCAGGTACCATGACGGGGTGAGGGGAAGTGCCATCAGGGTCAGGGCAAAGATTGAGAAACTGGACAACAAATCACTGGTTATCAAGGACCTCCCCTTCGGGAAAACTACGGTAAACCTGATCGATTCCATCGTGAAGGCTACCGAGAAAGGAAAGATCAAGATCAAGAAGATCGATGACAACACGGCCGAGCATGTGGAGATCGTAGTCCATCTTGCTCCCAATGTATCTTCAGATAAGACCATCGATGCCCTTTATGCATTTACCGATTGTGAGATATCCATCTCTCCCAACTGTTGTGTGATCGACGATGACAAGCCCCAGTTTATGGGAGTCAGCGACATATTGAAGATCAATACCGGCCACACCAAGGAATTGCTTAAAAAAGAGCTGGAGATCAGGCTGGGAGAACTGCAGGATGAGTGGCACCTCTCCTCCCTTGAAAAGATATTCATTGAAAAGCGGATCTATCGCGATATCGAGGAATGTGAAACCTGGGAAAGCGTGATTGAAACCATTGATAAAGGACTCGATCCATACAAAAAGTTATTGCTCAGGGAAGTTACGCGGGAAGACATCATCAAGCTCACAGAGATCAAGATCAAACGCATTTCCAAATATGATGTAATACGGGCCGACGAGCACATCAAATCACTGGAAAAGGAGATGGAGGAAGTAAAAAACCACCTGGAACACCTGGTGGACTTCACCATCAACTACTTCATGCAGATACAGAAAAAATACGGAAAGAGTCTTGAAAGAAAAACTGAGCTGAGGAGCTTTGCCAATATAGAAGCCACGAAGGTTGTTGCTGCCAATCAGAAACTCTACATGAATGCCAGGGATGGTTTCATCGGGACAGGTCTCAGGAAAGATAAATATGTATGTGACTGTTCTGACATCGACGATATCATCGTCTTTCTCAAAAACGGAAGCTTTACCGTTTCCAAGGTATCCGAGAAGCAGTTTGTGGGAAAAGATATCATTCATGCCGCCGTCTTTAAAAAGAACGACAGGCGCACCATATACAACCTGGCATATTTTGACGGGAACACGGGGAAGGTGATGATCAAGCGTGCTCCCGTGACCGGGATCACACGCGACAGGACCTATCATATCGCCAGGGAGCACAAAAACACCCGCATCCTCTATTTCAGTGCCAATCCGAATGGGGAGGCAGAAACAATACGGGTATACCTGAAACCAAGGCCCCGATTGAAAAATACGGTTTTCGAGTTCGATTTCGCCGGCCTGGCCATCAAAGGAAGGGCGGCCATGGGAAACATCCTTACCAAATATGCGGTTCAGAAGATTGTGATCAAGGAGAAAGGCGTTTCCACGCTGGGAGGCAGAAAGATCTGGTTTGATGAGGATGTGATGCGTCTGAATGTGGATGGCAGGGGCCGGTTCCTGGGTGAATTTTCAGGAGAGGATAAAATCCTGGTCATCACCAAATCGGGCCATTTCAGGATCACCGGCTTCGATCTGAGCAGCCATTTTGAGGATGATGTCTGGATCATAGAGAAATACAGGCCCGGAAAGATCTGGTCGGCTGCATATTACGATGCCTGCCAGGATTATTATTATGTGAAACGTTTTCACATTGATCCCATAGAGAAAGCCACCCGGTTTATCGGGGATCATCCAGATTCCAGACTGATCAGGATCACAGAGGTGGAATATCCCCGGCTGGAGCTCAAATTCGGCGGAAAGAACAAGGACCGTGATCCGGAGATCATAGAAGTGGCCGAGTTTATTGGCGTAAAAAGTTACAAAGCAAAGGGGAAGAGGCTGTCCAACTACGAGGTGAAGGTGATCGAAGAACTGGCTCCCCTGGAACAGGTCGAAGGCCATCAGCCGGTATCCCGGTCTTCTGAAAGTGAAGAGACAGAACCTGAAGCACCACCTGAAACCAGAGCTGAGAAACCAAAGAAGCAAAAACCAGCGCAGAAAAAACCGGAAGGAAAAAAGAAAAAGGACACGAAAAAGACGGTAGGATCAAAAAAGACAGCGCAGAAAAAGCGTATGAATCCCGATGATGTTCCGCTGGTGATCGTGGAGCCCAAGGAAGAAAAAGAACCAGAAAAGAAAAGGGACAGCATCGATTTAAACGGACAGTTCACGCTGGACTGGTAAAATGCATTCCAGGATATTCCTCATAGGGTTTATGGGATCCGGTAAATCCACACACGGATCGAAACTTGCACGGAAAATCGGTTACGATTATGTGGATATGGACCGTTTGATCGAGGAGACCGCCGGCATGTCTGTTCCGGCTATTTTCAGGGAACACGGGGAAGCGGTATTCCGGAAATGGGAACGCGATATTCTTTTGGAGCTGTGCCGCAGGGAAAATCTGGTGGTTTCAACCGGAGGCGGGGCCCCATGCCATGGCGGCATGATCCGGATCATGAATGATCAGGGATGTACCATTTATATCAGGCTCTCTCCCGCTGAACTTCAGCAGCGGCTCCTGCTTTCGAGAACGGAGCGGCCGCTGATCAAGGGAAAGTCTGAAGAGGAACTGCTGCACTTCATTGAGAAATTACTGGAGGAGCGGGAAAAGTACTATCAACAGGCCATGCACACGGTGGACGGAGTGAATCTGCAGACGGAAAGGCTTGTGGAACTGATCCGGGCATCCTCTTAAAACAACCCGGCCAGCAGGTCCTCATTTTCCAGTCCATGGATATAATCACCGATACGGATGCCGGATAACTTTCGCCTGATGGTTTCAGGATCATGGATGGTCCCCACCAGTAACTCCTCAAGGTGACTGATGTCATGTATCCCCGGGAGATCCCCTTCAATACAGACTTCCTGTATGATCCCCTTCTCAACATTCATTCGAAGGACAATTTCTCCCGCCCCGGATCGAAGCCTTTTGGTGAAATGGTATTTGGGGGAATATCCGAAATTCCACTCCCATGTGGAGAATTTGGAATCGCGCAATTTATTGATCTCATTCAGATCCTTGTTGGTATACCGGTAAGTCCTCGCGCCGTTCATTGTTTTCAAGATATGACCGAGAATGCGATTCTGAAAATCCTTGATTTCCATTTTTTCAACAAGATGATCGCGGATGTTCGTAACTTCAGATCTGATGGATCTGACCGCCCTGTCTTTATAATGCCCCTTATCCACCATGAGCGCTTTGTCCAGGTCCCCCAGGTCAGACGAAAAAAGGAGGGTCCCGTGATGAAGCACCCTGTTTTTAAACACATGGCTGGCCGTACCGGAGATCTTTCTTGTCCCCAGCATTAATTCGTGCCGCTGCCCAAGCGTAACATTCAGTCCCAGGCTGTCCATCGCCTGGATAACGGGCAGGGCATATCTTGCGTAATCCACCAGTTTCCCTTCTTCGCCCATGGTGATAAAGGTAAAATTGAGGTTCCCCGGATCATGAAAGACCGTTCCTCCGCCGGAGATCCGCCTGGCCACCATGATACCGGTATCCCGGACATATAAATGGTTGATCTCCGCCATTGCATTCTGGTGTTTCCCGATCACAATGGACGGCTTATTCCTGTAAAGCAGGAAAAAATCCTCACTGAATCCCTTCAACAGGTATTCCTCAGAGGCCAGGTTAAAATAGGGGTCGGTATTTTCACTTATGATACAATGCATCATCAGGACCCGGATCCGGATTTTTTACCCGTTTCCCACCGGGAGAAAGGCAATTTCTTCATTACCAGATGAAACAACCTGTAAACCAGCCATCCGAAGAGCAGTCCCCACAACCAGCCGGCCAGCACGTCGCCGGGATAATGTACTCCCAGGTAGATCCGGCTGTATCCCACCAGCAGGGCCCAGGTGATCATCACCACTGCAAACCAGCATTTCCGGTACCACATCAACACCAGCATGGCCACACCGTAAGCATTGGCTGCATGAGAAGAGATAAAACCATATTTTCCACCACACCTGTTGTTTACCAGGTGGACCATTCCGTCAAGGGAAGGATCATGACAGGGCCTCAATCGCTGCACCAGATTTTTAAAAAGGTGGACCGAGGTCTGGTCGGTGAGCGTTATGACCAGGACGATGAACAGGATCATGGGAATCAGTTGCCAGCCTTTTTTCCATCCAAGAAAAACCAGCACCACCAGATAAAACGGCCACCAGCTATACTTCCCGCTGATCCACCACATGATGGCATCCCAGGTCTCACTGTGCAAACCGTTGATGGCAAAAAAAAGCCGGGTATCAAGTTCAAGCAACCATTCCATGAGCAGGTCAGGGATTCAGGATGTTCCAGATGAGATCGTTTAACCTGACAAGTCCCTGGTTGGCAATGGCAGAAATGAAATGGTACCTTACATCGGGCAGTTCCCGGGCAACCTCTTCCATCAACTCCTCGTCCAGCAGGTCCGATTTGGAGACCACCAGTAACCGTCGTTTATCCAGCAGTTCCGGATTATACTTTTCAAGTTCCTGAAGAAGGATCTGGTACTCCCTGCAGATATCCTTGCTGTCGGCCGGGATCAGAAATATCAGCATGGAATTTCTTTCAATATGACGGAGAAACCGGTGCCCCAGCCCTCTGCCTTCACTGGCTCCTTCAATAAGTCCCGGAATATCAGCCATAACAAATGATCTGTCTTCCCTGTATTTTACAATACCCAGATTGGGTACCAGTGTGGTAAACGGATAATCGGCAATTTTTGGCCGGGCAGCCGACATGGCTGAAAGCAGGGTGGACTTGCCGGCATTGGGAAATCCCACCAGCCCCACATCTGCCAGGAGTTTCAGTTCAAGGATAAACCAGCCTTCCTGTCCGGGTTCACCCGGCTGGGCATAACGTGGAGTCTGGTTGGTGGGCGATTTGAAATGATCATTCCCCAGTCCACCGCGCCCACCACTGATCAGGATTTTCTCCTCCCCGTGTGCAGTAATCTCCAGGAGTTGCCCCTGCGTATCAGCATCACGCGCGATGGTCCCCAGAGGCACTTCAATGATGGCATCTTTTCCGCCTGCACCTGTCTTCAGTGATGCACCACCACTCTCTCCAGGGGATGCATGAACATGCTTTGTAAATTTCAGGTGCAGCAGTGTCCAGAGCTGCTCATTCCCTCTCAGGATTACATGTCCGCCCCTTCCCCCGTCCCCTCCATCGGGACCTCCCTTCCTGGTATATTTGTCACGGTACAGATGTGCCGACCCGCCTCCACCATGTCCCGAGCGGCAGAAGATCCTGACGTAATCGACAAAATTCTCGTTGGACATCGGATTGAGAGGTTGGTACGCTCATTTGAACCTTTCGATCACCTCCACGATACGCCGGAAGATGGAATCGATCGAACCCACTCCATCTACCGGAACATGCTTATGCATCTTTTCATAATAGTAGGTTACAGGAATGGTCTGGCGATCATATACATCGATCCTGTTGTTGATGGTCTCCAGGTTATCATCGGTGCGACCGGTCTCTTTTCCCCGCTTCAATAACCTTTTCACAAGTTCCTCACGGGGCACCTCAAGAGAGATCATTACATTGATCCGCTCATCATAATCTGTCAGGGCTTTGCGCAGTTCCCTGGCCTGTTCCACTGTCCTGGGGAATCCATCAAAAATAAATCCCGTTCCGTCCTGGTGCTCCTCAAGCTTATTCCTGATCATCCCGATCACGATCTCGTCAGAAACCAGTTCACCCCTGTCCATGATCTCTTTGGCCTTCATACCCAGCTCTGTCCGGTTGGCCACCTCTTCCCTGAGCAGGTCACCTGTTGAAATGTGAACCAGCTTGTATTTCTCGATGATTTTTTCCGACTGGGTCCCTTTTCCTGATCCGGGAGGACCGAATAATACAATATTCAGCATAGTTCTATGGATTTTTTAGACGCAACCAAAAGTAATAAAGATTTGTTGCATTAATCAACCACCTGATAGATTTCCCTTAAATTTCTCCCATAACCATTATAGTCCAGTCCGTATCCCACCACAAAATCATTGGGAATCTCCATACCCACATAATCCAGTTTTACATTCCTGACAGTAGCACCGGGTTTATGAAGGAATGTGGCCACCATGACCTCAGCCGGATGGTAACCGGATAGCTTACTGGTGGCTTTTTCAAGGGTGATCCCGGTATCAACGATATCTTCCAGGATCACCACCACCCGGCCTTTCAGGTCAGTATGGATCCCGATCATTTGTTTGACCTTTCCGGTCGTGCCTGTCCCGTTGTATGAAGCCAGTCTCAGAAAAGTGATCTGGCAGGGGAAATCAAGCCGTTTGAACAAATCCCCGGCAAACATAAATGCTCCGTTCAGGATTCCCAGGAAGATGGGGTCCTTCCCTGCAAGATCCCGGTTCATTTCGCTGGCAATTCGGTCGACCTCCTTTTCAATTTCATACTGCCTGATGTACAACCTGAATTGTTTATCGTCGACCTGAATAAGTTCCTGTGGCATGGGAGATATTTTTCATTAAAATAGTCATTGCACAAGAAGAAAAAAAATAATTGTAATTTCGTTGGCTGATAAATGAACCTCCTGAACCATAAAGAGTATGAATCCTAAAGTCAGCATTATCATGGGAAGCACATCGGACCTTCCCATCATGGAACAGGCAGCAAAGCTGTTGGATGAATTGGAGATACCATTTGAAATCAATGCTTTATCTACCCACCGGACACCCCAGCAGGCCATGGATTTCGCAAAAAACGCATCGGAAAGAGGAGTCCGGGTGATTATCGCAGGTGCAGGCGGGGCGGCACATCTTCCGGGTGTGGTTGCCGCACTTACCCCGCTGCCCGTGATCGGAGTTCCCATCAAGGCTTCCATCTCCATTGACGGATGGGATTCGATCCTGAGCATCCTTCAGATGCCACCGGGCATACCGGTTGCCACGGTGGGACTTGACGGAGCAAAAAATGCAGGGATCCTGGCCGCACAGATACTGGCAACCGGTGATCCGGAGTTATTGGAGAAAATGAAACAGTTCAAAAAGAACCTGGCTGCCAAGATCGTCAGGGCCAATGAGGATCTGAAAGGGATCAAATTCAAATACAAAACCAATTGATAAATCCATGATACCACCATGCAGGTGGGACATGAAAAGACCGGGAATGATAATCCTGGTCTTTTTTTTGTCTTTCTGTTCCGTCAGCGGGCAATTCCATGCCAGCGAAGCATCGGTAACGGCAACAGGTGAAAGTTATGCCACCCGTGCAGGATTTTCGGCCGTCATGCTGAACCAGGCCGGCCTGGGAGAGATCCATCAACCTTCTGTTTCGCTCCACCACCAGCAACCCTTCGTCACCGGAGAGGTGGCGGTCACATCCCTGGTACTGCAATTACCGGTTTTCCGGGGAGCTTTCGGGTTCAATTTTTCCAGCTGCGGGATCAAAGGCCTTCATTACAGCGCTGCCTGGATCTCTTATGGTCTGGATCTTCACCCGGATCTCAGTGTGGGAACCGGTATGCACTTTCATATAGCAAGTATTCCCGGTCAGCCCTTCCACCGGTGGGGTGTCAGCTGTGCGCTGGGGATCCAGCTAAGGATCAACGAGGAACTGATGCTGGGTGCACATGTCATGCATCCCGCTGGCTGGATAAGTCCCGGAATGGGAGTCCGGATGAAGGAAATGATGATCACCACAGGATTCTCCTATACCTTTTTTCAGACAGCAACCTTCTTTGGCGACCTGCATATCCGTTCCAAAGAGTTTATGCAGACCTGTTTCGGAATAGAGACGGGAATCACAGATGAGGTCAGTTTCTATCTCGGAATGCACAATGCACCCCTATCCCTGGCATGCGGTGTGGAAGTACTGCACCAGTCATGGTCCATTCAGATTGCCTCTCAGTATATTTTAGATACCGGGAACATTCCTCATGCATCCCTTGCTTACATATTTTAATTTCAGGATACTTGTGGTGGCAGCGCTGCCGGTCTTCCCGCTCGCAGGATTCACGCAGGTCCCGGAGGATTTTGAGATCTTTGCTGAAGACCGGGCGGTACTGGAGGAGCATCCGGATCTCGACACCCGGATCCTGGAGGAGCGCACCGACCGGTTGAACGCACCCCTGGACCTGAACAGGGCCACAGAAGAACTGCTGGTGGAATCCCGTCTTTTCACACCTTTCCAGATCCATATCCTGCTGGATTACCGGGAAAAATACGGGACCATTTATTCCATTTATGAACTGGTCTCCCTCCCGGGATTCAGCCTGCCTTACCTGAAGGAAATCTCCGGTTACGTTAACACCACACCGTCCCATTACGAACCGGCCCGGAGCGGTTCTTACGGCACCCCACAAACCCGATCTGGAAACAACAGCATCAAAGCCGGTGGATCCGGGTCCATTCATACACCCTCCCTGAGATCGGCTCCGCGCAATATATTCCTGGTCAACCTGGGCAGGTTGTTCCCGAAATCCACAGGATATATTGCAGAGCCTGGGAGAGGAAATGACCCGGCTTACGCCTCCACACCATTCAGGTTCAATTTCCGGATCAGGAGCCGGTTGAAACAAAACCTTGCATTTGGTATGGCTTATGACAAAGATCCGGGAGAAAAATTCTTCCATGGAATGGATCCTGAATTTGTCTCCGGTTATATCCATTACCGGGCGCCGGGCACCCTCAGGCAGCTGATGCTGGGTACCTACCGGCTGAATCACGGGATCGGCCTGGTCAACGGAACCGGTTTCCTTCCCAGTATTTCTGATTTCCGGCTGAACAGGCTTTCCCTTTCAGAACTTAAACCCTATGCTTCGCTGAATGAGAACAGGTTTCACAACGGCATCGCTGCCAGGATCAAGTTCAGGCAGACCGGGTTCCTGCTCTGGTCATCATACAGGAAACTTGACCTTTCTCTCTACCATTCACCTGAGCATTTCACCAGGATCGACTGGGTCGATTTTCAGCGCAAAGGTGGGTTGCACCGGATCCCGGTCGAACTTGAAGGAAGGTCACTGGCTTTTCATCATCATTCGGGTATCCAGCTCGTGCAGCAACACAGGAACCTGACAATCGGTGCGATGGCGGGAATGGAAACCACCGGCCTGACCGAAAAGGGGAAAGACAGCCTCCAGGCCGCGATCCATCCTTCATGGTACAGTTCATTCAGTCTTCACTGGCTCTGGATCCATCCCTTTGCAGAAATTTTCGGGGAGCTCGCGATCAGGGACCTGAATTCAGTGGCCCTGCTCGCCGGACTGCGGATTCATTTCAGTGATTTCCTGCAGGGCCTGCTGCTCCTGCATCATTACGGAGCCTCTTTCAGGGGGATCCTTCCCTCATCCTATGCATCAGGAAGCCGCATCTGCAATGAAGAAGGCGTATCAGTGAACCTGATCGCTGAGCCTGCCAGACGTTTCAGGGCAAGCTTCAGCTGCGGCCTTTTTCTTTATCCTTCCCCCCGTTATCTCACCAGGGTCCCGTCCAAAGGATTCAGGAGCAGGTGCATCCTGCAAAACACAGGGAAAAGCGCTTTCCAGTGGAAATGTCAGCTGGATAATAAAATATGGCAGCGAACACCTTCAGAAGGAAAAACAGGTTCGCCTCCGCTGGTCACATACGTCAGGAACAGGATCAGCTTTCAACTCGGATACAGTCCGGTTGCTGCATTACAGTGGAAGCCCAGGATCATCGTGTCCCTTTTATCAAGCGGAGGGAAAGCGCATGCCGGTTATGCGACCTATCAGCAGATACGCATTCGGGCCATACCGGAGCTGACCTGCACCCTGCGGTTCCTGGTGTTTCATGTAACGGACTGGGATAACCGGGTATATATCCATGAACCGGGCCTTTATTACAGTTACAATTTCCCTGCCTTTTACGGAAAAGGACAGAAGGTGTGTTCTGTGATCTCCCTGAAGGCCGGGAAAAGATTAACCGTGGCCGGTCTGATCTCGGTGCTGTCCTATACAGACAGGGATCAGATCGGATCGGGAAATGATCTGATTTCCGGAAACCGGAAATGGGAGACAGGGATCCAGCTTCGCCTGAATTTCTAATCGAGCTTGATGTCCATGATATTGATCTGGAGATTTACTTTACCCCTGAACTCGTTCTCCATGATCTGGTAACAGATGTCGAAAGGGATACCGCAGCTGATCTTCTGGAACATCTTCCCCTGGTGAAAAGCGATGGCAGGAAATACCTTGAAGGGATTTTCCTCCTGGATCAGGGTAAGTTTCATGTGCTCACCATTGGCCCCCACTGTCCTGCCGTAACCATTATCCACCACATTCTCTGACAGGAAAACAGGATTCGTATTCTCAGGGCCGAATGGCTTGAACTTCTTCAGCACCTCGAAGAACCCTTCGCTGATCTCCTTCAGCTGCAATTCTGTATCGATCTCCACCACAGGGATCAACTGTTCGGGAATGATGTTTTCGCTGACAATTTCTTCAAAGCGTTCCGTGAACTGTGCAACATCCTCGATCTTCAGGGTGAGGCCGGCTGCATATTTATGTCCCCCGAAATTGATCAGAAGATCACTGCATGACTCAATGGCCTGGTAAAGATCAAATCCCATAACCGACCTGGCAGATCCGGTAGCCAGCCCATTGGATTTGGTGAGGATCACCGTAGGTTTGTAATAGTAATCCAGCAGTCTTGATGCCACGATCCCGATAACCCCTTTGTGCCATACAGGGTTGTAAAGTACGGTTGAATTCCGTTCACGCATCCTGGCGTCACCCCGGATCATTTCGATAGCCTGGCGGGTAATCTCCGTATCAATATTCCTTCGGTCAAGATTATAACTGTTGATCTTTTTGCTGATGATTTCAGCTTCCATTGGTTCATCACTTACCAGCAGGTCCACTGCCTTACGGCCTGATTCCATTCTTCCTGCGGCGTTGATCCGGGGTCCGATCTTGAAGACGATATCCTCGATATTGATCTCCTTGCAATGGATGCCCGCCACTTCCTTGATGGCTTTTAATCCTGTGGAAGGGCCCTCATTCAGTTTTTTCAACCCGAAATACGCGAGGATCCTGTTCTCCCCGGTAATGGGCACAATGTCCGAAGCGATGCTTACTACCGCCAGGTCGAGGTATTCATTGATCATTGCAGGGGAAAGCCCTGTGTCCATGCAGTATGCCTGGATCAGTTTTAATCCGACACCACAACCGGAGAGTTCCTTGTAGGGATAATTGCAATCCCCCTGTTTGGGGTCCAGCACCGCAACGGCAGCCGGGATCGCTTCCCCTGGATTATGGTGATCGCAGATAATGAAATCAATGTCTTTTTTCTTTGCGTAATCAATCTTCTCCGCAGCCTTGATGCCACAATCCAGTGCGATGATCAGGCTGTGTCCCTGCTGGGCTGCATAATCGATGCCTCTCAGTGATACACCGTACCCCTCATCATACCGGTCGGGTATATAGTAATCAATTTCTTTGAAGCGGTTCTTGAAAAACGAATAGATCAACGACACGGCTGTTGTACCGTCCACATCATAGTCCCCGTAAACCATGACCTTCTCCCCTGCCTCCTCTGCCTCCCGGATTCGCTCTACTGCCAGGTCCATATCTTTCATCAGGTAGGGATCATGCAAATTGGAAAGATCGGGACTGAAGAATTCCTCAGCCTCTTCCAGCGTGTTGATGCCACGCTGGACAAGTAACTGGGCCAGCGGCTTTTCGATGTTCAGTTCACGGGAAAGAGCAGCAACTATATCTTCATCACCCTGTGCTTTTATGACCCAGTTTTTCTCCATCGAATAAAAGAAATTAAAGCAGGCAGACTCCCTCTCCCCGAATACAAAATTAACATAATCATTCAGGATTTGATCAGGAATTCAGCTATAATTTGACAGGTGGTATCCTCCACACAACCGATCCCACTTTTTCTTACCTTTGTGCCCAAAATAACCGAAATTTAAATGCACCATCCCGAATTCAGCGAACAGGAACAGATCCGAAGAAAATCCCTGGAAGAGATCAGACGCCTGGGCTATGATCCTTACCCACCGGAAACATTCCCCGTCAGCCATACAGCATCGCAGGTCAAATCTATGTTTGAGAAAGATAAAGATGCATTGAAGGATATTTCCCTGGCCGGAAGGATCATGAGCCGCAGGATCATGGGCAGCGCTTCATTTGCTGAAATTCAGGACACATCTGGAAAGATCCAGGTATACCTGCGCCGGGATGACATCTGCCCGGGAGAGGATAAGACCCTTTATAATACTGTTTTCAAAAAATTACTGGATATCGGGGACATCATCGGCGTAAGGGGATTTGCATTCAAAACCCAGGTGGGCGAGATATCCATCCATGTGAAAGAACTCACCCTGCTGAGTAAGTCAATCAGGCCCCTTCCGGTGGTCAAGGAAA
>Ga0180432_10004608_pt1 | contig 18795 bp, 11 predicted proteins | sample SS_ome_10_FD_132414 | JGI IMG/M metagenome (GOLD analysis project Ga0180432, IMG submission 132414) | Hypersaline lake sediment archaeal communities from the Salton Sea, California, USA - SS_1_MS_2 metaG | ecosystem: Environmental > Aquatic > Non-marine Saline and Alkaline > Hypersaline >...
GTTGATGGTCGGGCTACCGTTGATGGTCGCGCCGTCGCCGGCGGTCACATTTTCAAAGCTTGCCGCGCCGCCGCCGGTCAAGGTCAGCGAGGTGCCGGCATCCATGGTCAGGTCGCCGAAAGCGGTGTTGACGCCGGTGAAGAGATCAGTCACCTCGGCCGCGCTGAGTGCCCGACCCCAGACGGCGTGGTCGTCCATTTGGGTTCGGATTCGGTGGCCGCCCCCCGAAGCTTGGTACCCGGGATCCTCGCTGGCATCCCTGCTGCCAAGGGACATCACGGCTAACGAGTTCGTTGGACGGTGGGCGCCGTATGTTGCCCTCAACTCTCCGTCCTCATAGATATACATCGTTCCCGAGTCATTGCCCGGATCGGCATTCCCTTCGAAGACGAACGCCATGTGGTGCCACTCGTCATCGCCATGGGCTATGCCAATTCCACCGCCTTGATTAGGACCGCGCATGTCCCAACTCAAGTATGTCTTGTTGCTAGTGTGTTGGCGGATCATCCAACCGTCAGCTTCGGTTTTGGTTTTGGAGTGCCAATTACCCCAGTCACCCTGAGGCGCTCCCTTTGTCCAGAAGGAGATGGTATGCGACCCGGTGTCACCGTCGAGGAAGTCAAACACGTCCTCTTCATCGTCCACGTCGCCATCGGGGAAGCCGATGGATGAGTCTTGCCCCGCGTGGGCGCGGAGGTCGACCGACTTGCCGCCCAACTGGAGCGGCGTGTCGCTGCTAAACAGAAGGCCGCTACCGTCGCCAGACGCCACGCCGTGGTAGTTATTGCCGGACGTGTCGTTGGCCGTGTCATTGTCGAAGTTCCAAATTCCAAGCGCGCCGGAGGGCAGTGCGCCGGAGTTGGTGGGTATCGACAGGCTGGCGCCGCTCTGAACGGCCAAAGCGGGCTTGTTGCCGATTATGACACCGTTAGTCGCGGAGACGGTCACCGCGCCGGTCGCGGTCAGCTTGCCGCCGTCGAGCACGACCTTTCCGGTGGAGTTGATGTTTCCGCTGGCGATGATTTCGCCATTGGTGACGCTCACGTTCGCGACGCCGCTGGCGAGGCCCGCGTTAACCGTGGCGGTTGCATCTTCTTGGATATATTCCTCCACGCCGGTGGCCGCACCCAAATTGAAGGTGCCGCCCGTAATCTCCACCGATTCGACAACTCCGCTGCCGAGGGTAGTCGTGCCGGCGGTAATAAGTTCTATGGCGTCGAACGTTCCGGCGGAGGCGTCAAGCGTGCTGCCGCTTCCGATTCGCGCGAGGCTGATGCCCGTAAGTGAACCGGTGACTTGCACGGTGCTGGCTTCGCCCGGGCCGAGCCCCGAGGGATGGGCACCGATGGTCAACGTTTGGGCGGTTTCGGTCGTGCTAACCGTTACGTCGGCACCAGCCGTATTGACGATCATGTGCTTGCCGCCGGGGCCTTGGCCCGATACGCCGTCTATTTCCCAACTGTTGTCGGTCCAAGCGCCGGTGGTCGCCGTTTCCCAGATGCTGTAGTCGGGCGTGGTGTCGATAACGGCGGAGATACCGCGCAAACGCGGGTAAGAGTTAATCCACTGACGGTGCCCGTCCGACCCAAGCCTTTCGTTATTAATGTCGGGTGTGGCCGCCAATGGCTCGCCCCAATAGGTCCACCGATTGGCTTCTTCGGATTCGGTTTTATAGCCTATGCCGCGGGCCACGAAGGCAGCGCCCAATTCAAAACCGGAAACAGCATTCCCATTATTGGTCATGCCACTCCAATAGGCGGCGTATACATCGCTACCGACCGCTTTAATGTCACCAGGTTCCATGCCGTTCTCGTAGGACAACCCGTCAAAAATGCCATCTGTTATGTTGACCGTGCCGTCTAGGAGCCAGAAATCATCGTTGTTGTCGGCAAATTTTGAGGCGGCGAAGTTGTAGATCGGGGCGTCGATATCGGATGTGTAGCCCGCGTCGGTAGTCAACAACATGCCGGTGTTTATCCTCGCGTTGGGCTCCGCCGCGGTCGCCCCGTACATCTTCCACGTAGTGAGCCCAGCCACCGTGCTGTCTCCGCCCGTGTGGGCGCCCAGGTTGTTGGCTATGTCGTTGACCTCGTTGTCGTACCAGGAGATGGCAGTCTGGTCGGCATCATACCCTGCTGACGTGGTGAAAATGAGACGGTATTTAAGGGGATATCCTCCGGGTGGTGGCACTGGAGCCCTCGTACTGCTTGTTCCAAAAGGGGTCCCGTCAGTCAGTGGGCCACTCTGGGCCATTACGGCCGTGGGTGATATTGTGAACAGCAACCCGGCTACTGTCGCACAAAGAATTAGTTTCTTAAACATTCCCAAATCTCCCATTCTGCTAGAACATGTTGTGGAACACGATTTACGATTGCCAAGCGGATTTGCGGGCAAAAGAGGGGTGCCGGAACCCGAGGGCGTTATTTCCGACATCTTTTCCCGGGGGATCGCTGGCGAAGCTCCCGGTTTGGCCACCAATGCGGCTCCCACCCGCTGCGTGGCCCGGTTCTGATTCTGAAGCCGCGCTGTAAATTCAGCTTCACTAGTTGCTTTTGCCGAAAAGGCTTCCGGCGGTGATTAGGCCTCCCGCCACGCCTGAATAAACACAAAATTCCATTTTTTCGCTACAGGCCGCATAATTCAGGTTATATCAGAAGAAAAGATAATTTCAATGGTTTTCTTGCGTCAGTTCATAAAATAGTAATCAACCCGAAAAACACGCTCCGCGGCCCGCTGATGGCGTTTCACCGACAGCCACCCCCCCCCCGATCAGGCGGGTCATAATGCAGCCAGCGATGGTCGGCCCGCGATAGAACGAACGAGGGGCAAGGATTACAATAATGGGGAATGCTCGGCGATCGCTCGCCTTGCTACTCGCTTCAAACGTTTAACTCTCGACGAACGATATCCAAACGCGGAGCCCAAAAGCTCTTTCCGCCAACTAGTTACGCACGCTTCTCTCGCGCGGGAACGAGGAAACGTACGTCGTAATCGAAGAATCCTGGGGGAACTCGTGGAATCCTCGGCCCAAACCGACGAATCGCCAAATGAATTAGCCCTTCCGCGGGTTCCCGGCGTTCCGCGTCGATATGGCGTGGGGACGTTGCTGCTGATTACGGCCATGTACGCGGTGCTGTTCTCATTCCTTCGCTGGTTGCAAGTGCCCGTGGCCATCTTCGTGATCGTGGTGGCGTTTACGACTCTTGTCGGGCTAGGGCAGATGTTCTTATTCAAAGGCAAAGAGCCGCTACGCGCGTCGATTTGGGTGGGCATGGTTTTCTTCTTCGTCCCAACTTTCGGCATTGTGGTTTTCGGGCTCATTGGAGCTCTGGTGTCACTACCCCATCACGCAATGTCCGGAATCGTTTTTACTCTTTTTGCTGGCATTGGCGGAACGGTCGCTTTCACCTGGTTTGGCGGGGTGGTGGGATATTTCACCGGTCTGGCAATCGGCGGCGTGTTTTGGGTCGTTCAAGAAATTGAAACCCGTTTGGCGGTGCGACGCTCAAGGGCCGAAAAGGTGAGCATCGCGGAGAACGAATCGTAGAGTGCGCGTATGGAATCTGCCAGTCACAACGACGAATCGCCGGATGAATCGGCGCCCCAGAAGATTGTCGGCGTTCCTCGTCGATATGGCGTGGGCACGTTGCTGCTGATCACGGCCATGTACGCGGTGTTGTTCTCGGTTTTGCGATGCTTGCAGGTGCCCTTGGGGACTTTCCTGCTGATTGTGGCATTCTTCACGCTCGTCGGCCTGGGGCAGATGTTCTTCTTCAAAGGCAGAGAGCCGCAAGCCGCCGCGGCCTTGGTTGGCATCTTTTTTTGGCCGCTGGCCGTACTCGCGAATCTTGGATTGACGCTGTTTGGGAGAAGTCCGTTCCCTTCCTGGTTAGACCATCCCGGACTGATGTTGTTGTGGATCGTTCTCGGTGGCATGGCCGGAAGTTTTGCCGGAGCGGTAATCCTCGCCGTGTTCACGGTCGCCGCGATGATCAAACGACCGCTGGCCGCGCGGCGGTTGAGAATCAAATCAAGAAAGAGAGGCGCGGAAGATGAATCGTAGGGTGCGTCGATCCCCAGTTCCCGATCCCCGCTTACATCTTCTCCACAACGTCGATCCCCAGCAACTCCAATCCCTTGCGGATCGTGCGGGCAGTCAGGTCGCAGAGCATCATGCGACTTTGTTTGAGTTCTTCGCTTTCTGCCTTCAATACGTGGCAGCGGTCGAAGAAGGTCGAGTAGCGGTTGGCCAGATCGAATAGATAACTGGTCAACTGGTTGGGGCGATAGTCGGCCACGGCCAGCTCGAGAGCCTCGGCGAAGCGCAATGCCTCAAGGCCCAACGCTCGTTCGGCGGGGTCACTGAACGTGATCGATGGTTTGGCGCTGCGAAGGGCCTCGATATCTACACCGCCGCGGGCGAAGATGCTTCTCACCCGGGCGTAAGCGTATTGCATGTACGTTGCCGTGTTGCCGTTCATGGCCAGCATTTTGTCGTAGCTGAAGACGTAGTCGCTGGTGCGGTTCTGGGAGAGGTCGGCGTATTTCAAGGCGGCGATGCCGACCGTTTCGGCGACGTTGGCCCGTTGTTCGGCGGAAAGCTCGGCCCCGGTCGGTTTGGCGTCGTCGTTCTCGGCCACGATACGCCCAGCCCGGGCAACGGCTTCGTCCAAAAGGCCTTCCAGGCCGACGGTGTCGCCGCTTCGGGTCTTAAACGGCGTGCCATCGTCGCCCAAGACGGTGCCGAAGCTGATGTGCTGCAACTCGATGTCGTCGTAGCCCATCTTCTCGGCCGTGGCGAAAAGCAGCTTGAAGTGCAAGCTCTGGCGATGGTCGACCACGTACAACACCGCGTCGGGCTTCCAGGTCTCCATGCGGTAGCGGATCGTAGCCAGATCGGTCGTTGCATAAAGAAACGCGCCGTCCTGCTTCCGCACCAGCATTGGGATTTCCTCGTCCTCGAAGAAGACGCAAATCGCTCCGTCACTTTCCTTGGCGATGCCGCGTTCGATCAATTCATCGACCACCGGGCCGAGCCGTTCGTTGTAGAAACTCTCGCCGAGGGTATGGTCGAAAGTAACGCCCAAGCGGCCGTATACGCGCTCGATCTCCTTCTCGCAAGCTGGCAGGAAATCCTTCCACAGACGCAGATTTTCCTCGTCGCCGTGGTGCAGCTTGGCCGTCTCGGTCAGCACGGCCGTGCCGATGTCGGCGTGTTCGCTGACGAGTTTCGACAGTTGCGGGTCGGCCTCGACGGCGGCTAGCTTGTCTTTGAGCGATTGCAGATCGTCCTTGGTCTTCTTGATGTTTCCTTCAAGGCGGCGCAGGCCCTTGCGCGTCTTCTTGTCGGGCTTCTCGCCGGCCGCGGCTGTCTGCTCCTCCAGGTTGGCCTCCTGCCCGTCGATCTGTTTTTCCATCTCCGGCAGCTTCCGCACGCTCGCGTGGTAGTCGACCAGTTGGCGGACCAGCCGATACAGTCGGGCAAGCTCCTCGACGGGGTCGGTCTTGTAGGCTTCGGCGTCGAGGAAGTTGCGATAACCGTATATGATCATGCCGAACTGGGTACCCCAGTCGCCGATGTGGTTGTCGCTTATGACCTTGTGGCCGAGGAATCGCAGGATGCGGCACAGCGAGTCGCCGATCACGGTCGAGCGGATGTGGCCCACGTGCATGGGCTTGGCCACGTTGGGAGCCGAATAGTCGATCACGTAGGTTCGCGTTTTGGGAACCTCCGCCACGCCAAGTCGCGAGTCGTCGGCCGCCGCTTGCAGCCGTTCGATGAGCCAATCGTCCTTAAGGCGCAGGTTAATGAAGCCCGGCCCGGCGACCTCGGGCTCGTCGCAGAAATCGGCCACGTCGAGCTTTTCGACGATTTCGGCGGCCAGATCACGCGGCTTGCGGCCGAGTTTCTTGGCCATCGCCATGGCGAAGTTCGCCTGATAATCGCCGAACTTCGGATCGCCGCTCTGGCGAATCTGGTCGAGATACTCGTCCGGCGCGTCGGTGAAATCGGCCAAGGCCGTGCGGAAACGATCTTGAAGTTGCGGCAGGATGCTCATGGAAGTAGTGGGTAGTGGGTAGTGGTTAGTGGTTAGTGGGTAGTGGATAGTGGATAGAGACGCGCAAGCGGAGGTCGGCGATTTCTGGTGGGGCTGGGCTTTGAGGAAACGCAGCTTCCGCTTGCGCGTGGCTCATAGCTCATGGCTCACCGCTCAAAGCTCACTGCTCATCGTCTTCCAACGGCACGCGTTTGGCTTGAGCCCAGAGGTGTTCGATGGCGTAGTATTCGCGGGTCTCGGGCTCGAACAGGTGTATGACGATATCTCCGTAATCAAGCAGAATCCAGCGGCTTTCCCGGTATCCTTCGATACCCATCCGCTTGTCACCGACGCCTTCTTCCAGCGCGTGGTCGATTTCCTCGCTCATGGCGTGCAGTTGCCGTCGGCTGGTGCCGGTGGCCAGGACGAAGTAATCGAACATGGGCGTGAGTTCGCGGATATCCAGCACGACAATGTCTTGCCCCCGATTTTCCCGCGCGGTTTTGGCTGCGATCAAAGCGCGCTGTAACGCATCTTCCACGAAAAGTCCCTTCACAATAGAAAAACGGCCTCGGTAGACGTCAACAATCCATTATACAAACCAACCGCCGGAAGTCACCACCCCCGCCGTTTGGGTGCTGAGGGGAGATTTGTCTCGGGTTATTCACACCAACCCGAAGCGCAAGCGAGGAGTGAGGACGTTGATAACAGCGGGCCGCGCCAGTGTGCCGGCCTCGCTCACCTCGCTTGCGCTTCGGGTTGGTATTAGGACATGAATAATCCGGGCTCATGGGTTGTCATCGGTCGCAACGAAAAGAGGCCCGCGAGTTTTCGGCTCGCGGGCCTCTTTGGTTGTCTATCGGGGTGCTTCTTTGCTTAGAAGATACCCATTGCCGTGAGGCTGTAGCGGACGATCAGGCCGGCGGCTACTACGCTTACCATGCTCATCAGCTTGATGAGGATGTTCAGGCTGGGGCCGCTGGTGTCCTTGAATGGATCGCCCACGGTGTCGCCGACGACGGCCGCTTTGTGGGCTTCGGTGCCCTTGCCGCCGTGTGCACCGGCTTCGATGTACTTCTTGGCGTTGTCCCAGGACCCGCCAGCGTTGGCCATGAAGACCGCCACGCAGAAACCGCAGGTCAGGGTGCCGACCAACAGACCCATTACGCCGGCCACGCCGAGCAACAGGCCGACGGCCACGGGCGTGATCAGTCCCAGCAGCGAAGGAATGATCATTTCCTTCTGGGCCGCCTTGGTACTTATCGCCACGGGGGTCGCGTAGTCGGGCAGTTCGGTGTAGTCCATGATGCCCGGCTTCTCGCGGAACTGGCGTCGTACTTCTTCAACCATGCCGAACGCGGCGCGGCCGACGGCCTTCATCGTCATCGCGCAGAAGACGAACGTGGCCATGGCACCGAGGAACACGCCCACGAGAACCTTGGGGTTCATCAGGTTGCAGGAGTAATAGGTCATCCAGTCCATCATGTTGGCCGTTTCGACCGGGACCAGAACGTCGTTGGTCGCGGTAAGTACGGCACCCGGCTCCTCACCTTCGGTCTCCTGAAGGCTGACGATGGAACTGACGTCAACCGGTCCGTCCTTCGTGCAGAGTTCCTCCCAGGGCTTTTCGATGTTCTTATCCCGGATTTGCTCGGGCATGGCCAAGTAGCCGATGTACTTGACTTTGTTCTCGCCCGTCTTCTTGTCGATCTCGTCGGTTGTCAAAACACGGGTAACGAACTGGTCGGCCACTTTGTAGAGGCCGTCTTCCTTGGCTTCCAGGGCCGATTTGCCCCAGTGTTCGTGGCCGATGCGAACTTCCTCGACGTAGGCGGCCAGCAGAGCCAGAGCGGTAAGGGCGGCCGAGCCGATGGCGAAACCCTTGCCCGTGGCGGCCGTGGTGTTGCCCAAACTGTCCAGGGCGTCGGTGCGCTCGCGGACGATCGGCTCCAGGCCGGACATTTCGGCGTTGCCGCCGGCGTTGTCGGCGATCGGGCCGTAAGCGTCGGTGGCCAGGGTGATACCCAGCGTGCTGAGCATACCAACAGCGGCGATACCCACGCCGTAGAGGCCCATGGCGAACAGATGAACGTCGTTGAACTGCCATCCGGAAGCGAAACCGAAGGCCATCAGCGTTGCAACACCCACGGTAATGACCGGGAACCAAACGCTCTTCATGCCGTCGGCGATACCACCGATGATGATCGTGGCCGGGCCGGTCAGGGCCTGGTCGGCCAACTTCTTCGTGGGGCCGAACTCGTCGCTGGTCGAGTACTCGGTCCATTTGCCGATAAGCCAACCGGCAACCAGACCGACGACCACGCTAGCCGACACTCCCAGGAAGTCGGGCAGCAGCAGGTAAGTCAGGCCAACGGCGGCGAAGACGATCAATACGCTGGATACGTTAACGCCGCGGGCCAGAGCCTTGAGCAGCGTCTTCTGATCGGCCTGTTCCTTGGTGCGAACCAGGAAGATACCGATGATGGAAAGCAGGATACCCACGCCGGCCATCGTCATCGGCAGGAACAGCGCGGAGAGTTGGAACATCTTGATTTCTTGGGCCGTGGCGACGGCTCCGGCGGTAAGCCCCTTGACTTCCAGCAGGTCGCCGCTGGCGAAGGCGGCAACGCCCAAGGCGGCGGTGGCGAGGATCGAACCGCAGTACGATTCGTAAAGGTCGGCACCCATGCCGGCCACGTCGCCCACGTTATCGCCAACGTTGTCGGCGATGGTGGCCGGGTTTCGCTTGTCGTCTTCGGGGATACCGGCTTCGACCTTACCGACCAAGTCGGCACCGACGTCGGCAGCTTTGGTGAAGATACCGCCACCAACGCGGGCGAACAGAGCCTGGCTACTGGCACCCATGCCGAAGCAGAGCATGGTAACGGTAATCGTTACGAGGCTCATTTCCTCAAAACCCATCGACGGCACGAGCCAGTAAAGGACGGCGAACCAGATGGTGATGTCCAACAGACCCAGACCGACAACGGTCAGACCCATTACGGCACCAGAGCGGAAGGCGACTTGAAGGCCTTGGTTGAGGGACTTTTGGGCACCGGCGGCCGTACGGCTGCTGGCCCAGGTGGCCGTCTTCATGCCGAACCAACCGGCCAAACCGGAGAAGAATCCACCGGTAAGGAAGGCGAAGGGAACCCAGGGGCTCTGCACGTCGTAAAAGGCGGCCAGGCCCAAGAGGATGAAGATCACCACGAAGAACATGGCCACGACTTTGTACTGCTGCCAAAGATAGGCATCGGCACCGACGCGGACGTGCTGGGCGATCTCGACCATTTCCTCGGTGCCTTCGTCGGCTGCCATGACCGACTTGAAGAAGCGCCAGGCGAAAATCAGTGCGATGATGGCGCCCACGAACGCGATTGCCCAATAGACGACGAACATGGTCTCGTCGGCCGCCGCGGGCGTTGCGGCGGCGTCGGCTTCCGGTGCCGCGAGTGCCGATCCGGCAACCAGCATGGTCATTGCGGCCGACGCGATGGCCGAAATCTGCGAAACACTATCCTTAAGCCAATGGCCCCCGGATGGGCCGTCCGCCGGACACTCCGACGCTTTCTTCTTGGGTCTCATTGTTCGCCTTTCTTTTGTACGAAGTATGACCTAGCAATTTGACAAAAATACAAGTCCGACAGTTTATTGAATTTTGCGACGACCTGTCAACCATGGCACCCTAGATAAGGGTGTGGGAATCGGGGGTTTTCTCCCAAATGTCAAACGGACAAAAAATGTTTTCCGGCAAGGTTTTACGTCGAAAGTTGCAGCTTTGCGAAGCTCTTTGGATTTAGCGCCGAATAAATCCGGATTCACTCGCGCGAACAAAAACGGAGCGTCTGTCGTAAGTTGTTCAGCGAGTTGCGTATGCGATCGGCCGGGGCGCATTCCCTCCCCGGCTAGGGAGTTGTAATTTTCCGCCACCATTGGGCGGGGGGATGATCTCATGGGTAGCTCGCATCGATCCGAAGAGGCCAGATGGGTCGTGTGGACTTAGTCGACAAGTTCACCTCCCCCCCGGTTAGAAGAAATTTGGGCACCTTCTTTCCCCAACCCCTGTTTTCTGCTTGGATTTCAGGGTGAAACCAATTAGGCTGTACTGTAACGGCAACTAAAACGGTGGGCTACCACCGCGCAACTAAACAACGGAACAGATTCTTTCGGAGGATCCTAGTAATGATCTTTGGTCAACCCAAAGCGTGCTTGCGGAAGTTCGTGGCGGCAATCTCTTTGCTAATGGTGGCGACAGTGGTATTGGCGACAGTGGCCTCGGCGACAGTGGCCTCGGCGGCCGACAAGCCGCAGAAGAAAGGCCCGCCGCTTAAGGTCGGACAATACAATCCCGCACACGATTCGGTCGAGATGTTCGAGGCCATTGAGGCCAAGCAGATCGACGTTAAGATCATCCCCAAGGACTCGAAGCTCCTGCAAGTGATGATCGAGAATAAGAGCGACAAGCCGCTCAACATCAAGTTGCCCTCGGCCTTCGCCGGCGTTCCGGTTCTGGCCCAAGCCGGCCTCGGTGGCGGCGGCCTCGGTGGCGGTGGAAACAACAACACCCCGCAACCCATGGGCGGTGGCATGGGCATGGGCATGGGCATGGGTGGCATGGGCATGGGCGGCATGGGCGGCGGCATGTTCAACGTGGCCCCCGAGAAGGTCGGTAAGTTCAAGTTGACGACCGTGTGCCTCGAACACGGCAAGTCCGAACCGCGACCGGCCATCCCCTACGAAATCAAACCCATCGAAAGCTACACCGACAAGCTCGAAGTGCAAGAACTCTGCCGCATGATCGGCACCGGCAAGATCACCCAACGGGCTGCTCAAGTTGCCGCCTGGCATCTCAACAGCGGCATGAGCTTCCAGCAGTTGGCCGCCAAGCAGTTGAAGTTCGCCAACGGCACCAGCCGTCCCTACTTCTCCCCGCAGGAAATCCGAGCCGGAATGCAAGTCACCGCCATGGCCACCAAACTGGCCGAGCAACGCAAGAAGGCCGACGCCAAGAGCGACTCGCTGAGCCAGAAGAAGTAGTTCGGCGGTAACGAAACGCCAAATTAGGACAGAGACTACTTGCCTACGCGTGACCCGAAAGGGTTGTTGTAAGCGGGTAGTTTCTGTCCTTTTTCATGCGCGGTGCACAAGGCGGGGCGAGCCCGCTGTTGCCGGGTGTGACAGACGCTCGACGCAAGCGTAGAATGGGTCGAGACGAAAGGGACCTTCCGCCATGGGAAAACCGAAGAAATTAGACGACAAGGCCGATCCACCAATCTCTCGGGCGACCGGAATTCCAAGCAGCACTCATGCGATGAGAACGATCATCGTTCTGGTGGCGGTCTTGCTGCCGGTGGGAATGGTTCTTCCCGTCGCGGGCAGCGAGCCGGTGAAGAAGAACATCGTCTTTCTGTTGACCGACGACCAGCGCGACAACACCTTCAGCGGCATGGGCCATCCGTGGGTGAAGACGCCTCACGTCGACCGGTTGATGCGGCAAGCCGTCCGATTTAGCAACGCCTACATCGCGGAACCGACGTGTAGTCCGAGCCGGGTGTCAATTCTCACCGGCATGCACGAACGGGTTCACGGGATCGGCTTCACCTCGTCGTACAAACTGAATGAACGACAGTGGGAGACGACCTATCCCGCCTTGCTTCGCGACCATGGTTACCACGTCGGTTTCATCGGGAAGATCGGCATCGAGTACTACACGTTCCGAAACCGGGTGGCGGATAAGTTCGACTTCTGGCGCGGGCACAACGGCTGGGCCAAATTCTTCCACCGAACGGCCAGCAACTGCGATATGTATCGCCGCTGCGAGGCGGATATTATCACGCCCGCGATGGGTGAGTGTATCGACGACTTCTTCAACGGCATTCCGGTCGACAAGCCGTTTTGCCTGTCCGTGAGTTTCTCCGTCCCGCACGGCAGTCAGACGAAGAGCATGTATCCGAATATCCCGGCGGCGCGCGACATGATGATCCCGGCCGGCGATAACCCGAAGCTGAAAGACCATCCCATCTACGGGAACCTCTATCGGGACTTGAAAATCGATATCCCGGTCGAAACGGGCTCCGATCCCTATCGCTTCATTCCCAAGCGAGTCATGGATCAATCCAAGGGCCGAGCCAGTCGAACCTACAAATACGATTACGATCCCGTCTCCTGCAAGGAGCACCACGTCCGCTATTACCAGCAGATCACCGGCCTGGACCGGGAGATTGGGGAATTGGTCGAAACGTTGAAACGAAAGCGGCTTTGGCGAAACACCGTGATCATCTTCGCCAGCGACCACGGTTTGCTGATGGGGGAATACGGCATGGGCGGAAAAGCGCTGCTTTACGATCTGGCCAGTAAGATCCCGTGCTTCATCTACTCCCCCGACATGAAAGACTCCGTTCGAGGCACAACCTGCGACAAACTGGTTTCCAGCTTGGATTTTGCCACCACGATTCTCGACTATGCCGGCATCGAACCGCCGCAACACATGGCCGGAAGAAGCCTCAGAATGCTGATCGACAATCCCTCGACCCAGTGGCGCACGGAACTCTTTCTGGAAAACCTCTACACGGGTCGCGACACGCCGTTTTCCGAAGGTATTCGCCAAGGAGACTGGAAGTACATCCGCATGTTCGACGGAGTTGTCGACTACGGGGAGGGGGATGTGAACTTCGCCGGCCGCAAACCCGATTTCGAACAACTCTTCAATTTGAAGGAAGACCCACGGGAAACGGTCAATCTAATCGACAAATACGAGGGCAGCGAACTGTTGAAGAAACTTCGCCACAAGGTCGCCACTCACTCCGAGACGCTCAACAGGCAACGCGATGTCTACAAGAAGGCCGTTTCCGCAACCGCCCGCCGCTGACGACGCTCGACGGCTTCCATGACCGCGTGTTGGCAAGATGCGGGGCGGCGATAAAAGAAGTCGTTACGAAACCTATCCAAGCATTCTGGCGAGCGCCATCTCGATGGAGTTGGAGAACCCGTGGCAACGGGAACAGCTAGAACCATGGACACGGGGGCGGTTCAAGAAGAGAAAGGGACGATTTCGCACACTGGTCGAACAGGCCGCCGACGCCTTTTTGCTAAATGATCCGCAAGGCCGGACTATCAACACCCCGCAAGAGGTTCCGCTGGAAAAGCTGAGCCGCGAGGCAGTCGAAATCGTCGATGGCCAAGCCAAGAAGGAAGGTGTGTGTATCGAGGAGATAGGCTCCGACCTGCCCGTCCTGTTTGGAGACCGCGTGCGACTGGTGGAAGTCCAGCAAGACCTGATTGACAACGCGATCAAGTACGTGGGCGATCAGCCCATTCCGCGAGTCGAGATCGGCATCTCGCGTCTGATCGCTTCTATTCGTTGTTCCGCGATGAGAGTCTCTTGTGTCGCGCTCGATGTTTCCTTTCCGTCAGGAAACCCCCAGTCTTTCGATAAACTCTTCCCGACACGGGTTTTTTCCCGCGAGATTAGCCCCAGGCGGCGCGAAACGGCCTTCTCGACGCCTTGAACAGACACTTGACGCCCTATATAATTAGCTCCTCTCAGCCCTTGCCCGGCCGCTGCTCGCGACGCCGGGCAGCCCGAACCGTGCGTCCCCGGTTGACGTATATAATAGGTGTACAGGTGGGCATTTAGCACCAACGAGGCAGGTAATGCAGTCAGACATTGTCATTGAAACGAGAAACCTGACCAAGGTCTATCGAGACTTCTGGGGACGGCAGAAAGTCCGTGCCCTGAAGGCCTTGGACCTCGAGGTTCATCGGGGCGAGATTTTCGGTCTGTTGGGCCCCAACGGATCCGGAAAGACCACCACCATCAAGCTGTTGCTGGGCCTGCTGTTTCCGACCAGCGGCCAGGCGCTGGTGATGGGCAAGGATGCCACCGATGTCGGTAAAAACGAACGTATCGGTTATCTGCCCGAGGAGTCGTACCTCTACAGATTCCTCAACGCCGAGGAGACGCTCAACTTCTACGGCCGACTGTTCAAGATGCCCCGGCTGGTCCGTCGCCAACGGGTTAGCGAACTGATCGAAATGGTCGGCCTCGACTGGGCCAAGCGGCGGCAGCTAAAAGAATACTCCAAGGGCATGACACGTCGTATCGGGTTGGCCCAAGCACTGATAAACGATCCCGAATTGATTCTGCTGGACGAGCCGACCACCGGTTTGGACCCCATCGGTATTCGGGAAATGAAAGACCTGATCCTCAAGCTTCGCGACGAAGGGAAGACGATCCTGCTGTGCAGCCACCTGTTGGCCGACGTGCAGGACGTCTGCGACAGAATCGCGGTGTTGTACCAGGGAGAACTTAAGGAACTCGGCCGCGTCGACAGCCTGCTGAAGGTCCGCGACATGACCGAACTCCGCGCGTCGAGCCTCCCGCCGGAGGCGATGAAGGAAATCGAGGAAGTAATCAAACGCCACGGCGGCGAGACGATTTCCATGGGCAACCCCACGACCACGTTGGAAGATCTGTTCCTTAACATCATCCGCCAGAGCGAGGAGCATCCGGGCCGGCGGGTGAGAGGAGCCAGTTCGGCTAAGAAGAGCGAGGCCGAGAAGGAAGTGGGTAGTGAGTAGTGGATAGTGGATAGAAACCGTAGGGTTTGTCGCCGAACTTTTTCATTACACGAGGTTTACTAACATAGCGTTATGGTTGTTGAAGCCAAAGTTATTCCGTTTCTGCAATGGCTGGCCGGGGCGACGCTGGACTGGTTCTTGGTCGTTGCGGCTCTTACGGCCATCGTGCTGACGTTGGTCTGGCTCGCCGGTGCGTTGCGCCATGGCCCCGCGATCGCGACTAGCACGGTGGGCCGCGCGCTGGTCGCCGGCCTGGTCGATCTGGTGGCGATCTCGCCGAAAAGGGTAGTGGCGCTGAGTTGGCTGGCCATCAAGGAATCCTTCCGCCGCCGCGTGATCGTGGTAGTGGGCGTCTTCATTGTCTTGCTGTTGTTCGCCGGTTGGTTTCTCGACCCGGGCAGCATGTACCCGGCACGCCTGTATATCAGCTTCGTGTTGACCTCGACCACGTATCTGATGATATTGCTGTCCCTGTTTCTAAGTGCCTTGAGCCTGCCGGCGGACATTAGGAACCGCACGTTGCACACGGTCACCACCAAACCGGTGCGGCCCAGCGAGATCGTGCTTGGTCGAATCTTGGGATTCTCCGTGGTGGGAACCATACTCCTAGCGGCAATGGCCGCGGTAAGCTGCGTGTTCGTGGAACGAGGCCTCGCGCATACGCATGCCCTGGTTGAGGAAGACCTCAGTCCCGTGGCCGCCCCCGACGGCATGGCCAGCAGAGCCAAGAAGGGCCGCACGGACAAGCAGAATAACCATTTCCACGAAGTCTACATCGATTCCAAGGGCAACCCCCGGTTGGCAACCAACCGCGGCCACACTCACGCCATCTCGATCGACAAGAACGGCGAAAAAACCGCCTACAACATCGGCCGCGAGCGGGGGATGCTTACCGCGAAAGTGCCAATCTACGGATCGCTTCGCTTCAAGGATCGCAATGGGAAAGACGCCGAACGTGGCATCAACCCCGGTGATGAGTGGACATATCGCAGCCACATCCAGGGCGGAACGATGTCGGCCGCTATCTGGACCTTCGAGGGAATCACTCCCGAGCAATTTCCGGAAGGATTGCCCCTGGAAATGACTATCGAGGTCTTTCGCACGTACAAGGGAGACACTTCCGATCCCGACAACATCCCGGGAGTCATGGGTGGGCTGTCGCTTCACAATCCCCATACGGGCGTCCGCGGCAAGGAATACAGTTTCACCGCCAAGGAGTTCACCACCGACTCGCATTTCATGCCTCGCAAGCAGGAACCGGCGGAACAAGACAGCACTTTCTCGGAAGACGACGACTTGTTCTCCTCCAAGGAGAAGGACGACGGGGCCCTCGACCTCTTCGAGGATCTGGTACACGACGGCAAGGTCGAAATCTGGCTGAAATGCCTTCCCAACTCGCAGCTTTTCGGCGCCGCCGAAGCCGATATGTATATCCGCGCCGAGGACGCTTCCTTCCGCGCCAACTTCGTCAAGGGTTACCTGGGTATCTGGCTGCAAATGGTGCTGGTTGTCGCCATCGGAGTCATGTTCAGCACGTTCCTAAGCGGCCCGGTTGCCGTGCTGGCCACCGCCGGCACGTTGCTGACCGCCTTGCCCATGGTCAGTAAGTTCATGGTCGAGTTGGCGCAGGGGCCAAAGTACGGCGGAGGACCCTTTGAATCGCTCATCCGACTGCTCACGCAAACCAACATGGTTTCCAAACTGGAGCCGGGCCTACGGACGACCGTAGCCAAGGAAGCCGACAAGGTAGTGCAAGGCGGGCTGAGCCTTATCTCATCCGTATTACCCAACTTCGGCAACTACGGATTTTCCGACTACGTGGCCTACGGCTTCAATATATCGGGCGACGCTCTGCTGGTGGCCTCCACCCGAGGATTCGCTTTTGTCCTGCCGCTGTTCATAGCGGGCTACTTCTTCCTGAAGACTCGCGAGGTGGCAAGATGAGTCGACGAAGTACCTTTAAGAAAAAAGTGGGCTACATGGTCGCCGCCGGTCTGCTGCTGTTGCCGCTGTTCTGGCTGGGCCACCCCTCCACAACCGACACCCGCGACGCCAAGGGTTCGCCCGGCGGCAAGTTGGCCCAACTGCGCACCGAGTACAGACTCAACCGCGCGAACATCGGGCAAATCGATCCCGCCGGTGAAACAATCAAGCTGGCCACGCTCGGCCTGCGGCCTTTCGCCGTGAACATGCTTTGGACACAGGCCAACGAATACAAAAAGCGCAAGGACTTCAACAACCTTTCCGCCACGCTCAATCAAATCGCCCGGCTGCAGCCGAACTTCATCACCGTTTGGCGATTTCAGGCCTGGAACCTCTCCTACAACGTATCCGTCGAGTTCGACGACTTCCGAGACCGATATCATTGGGTCATTCGAGGAATCAATTTCCTTAAGGAGGGCATCAAGTACAACGAGCGCGACCCGCGCTTGCTGTGGGACATCGGCTGGTTCATCTCTCACAAGATCGGCCGCGCCGACGAACAAAAGCAGTTCCGCAAGCTCTTCAAGGAAGATGACGAATTCCACGGCTCGCGCCCGCTGGCCGAACGCGACAACTGGCAGGTCGGCAAGGAGTGGTTCCGCAAGGCCGAGAACATGGTCGATACCCTGGGCGTGCCGGTCAAGGGCAAGAGCCCTCTGCTGTTCCGCGCCGAAGCGCCCATGTGCCAGATGAATTACGCGGAAGCCCTGGAAAAAGACGGCGTCTTCGGCGACGCCGCCCGTCAGGCATGGAAAGAAGCCGAACGGGACTGGCTCGATTACGGCTCCTTCGACATACCAACCACCTACGGCCCCGACATTATTATCCATCTCAACGACAAGGAGTTGTATGAGCAGCGGCTCGCGGAAGTCGACGAGAAGATTGATGCACTGCAACCCGGTCTGCGAGAAGAGATTTATCAGCAGCGCCTGAAATCGCTCTCCAAAAGACAACTGGAAGCCTACAACACGCCGGTCGAGCGGCGCGAGCAGCAACAGTTCATTCTCGCCAATGAGGCCGAGCGATTGCTCGACGTCACCCAAGACGACGTTGCCCAAAGAATAAAGGGCGCCAAGGGCCGCGAAGCCCGCGAATTGGCCAAAGTGGCCGCCGAGCACAGGAAAATGATCGGCTACATCCGAAACTATCGCGACATCGTCAACTTTGAATACTGGCGCATGCGGGCGAAAATGGAACAAACCGACGACGCGCTCGCTGCTCGGGAGTTCATCTACAAAGCACAAAAGGCGCTGGAAGACGCCGACCTGGAAGCCGCGACGGCCAACTTCCACAAAGGCTTCGCCTCATGGCGAAAAGTCCTCGACGAATTTCCCGAACTGGTCGACAGCGTGCAAACCGGCGAAGATCTGATGGACGCCATCCGCCAATACAACCGGCTCTTGGAACAGAGAAACATCTCCGAGGGCGTGGGCGAGGGCTTCATCCTCCAAGACGTAATCGAAGCCCACGGCTCGGAAGACGAAAGCAGCAAGAAACCCGCCCAGCCGGAAGACCAAAACGCGCCCGGCATGTAGAGGCCGGGGAGCCGTGATTCGCCCGCCTCGTTCGTAGTCCCGCCTTTAGGCGGAATGGAGCCGAGTAGTTACTCTTTCCTGGTATATGCCAATGCCCACGGTCTTCGTGGAGCATGGCACCAATTGCTCTTCCAGGAAACAGGAACTTTCTAGCGTCCCACGACCTTCGCGATCCCCTCGGCCACCGCTTCGGCGATGCGATCCAATTGTTCGAGAGTTATCGACAGCGGCGGGATGATCGTGATGACGTTGCCCAGCGGACGCAGCAACACGCCCCGCTCGCGCGCGTGGTGGCATACCCCGATGCCGCGTCGCTCTTCCCAGGGATACGGCTCCTTGGTCGAGACGTCGCGAACCAGTTCGATCGCGCCGATCATTCCGCACTGTCGAGTGTCGCCCACGTGTGGCAAGCGACCTAACTCGGCCAGATGTTCGCCCAGACGTTCGATAAGCGGCGGCAGCTTCGCCAGCGTTTCTTCCTGCTCGAACACGTCCAGCGAGGCAATCGCGGCCGCGGCGCCCAGGGGGTTTCCGCCGTAGGTGTGGCCGTGGAAGAAGCTCTTGCTTTGCGAATAGTCGCCCAGGAACGCTTCCCAGATGTTCGTTCGGGTAAGCGTCGCCGCCAGCGGCATGTAACCGCCGGTTATGCCCTTGGCCAA
>Ga0180432_10004609_pt1 | contig 18794 bp, 11 predicted proteins | sample SS_ome_10_FD_132414 | JGI IMG/M metagenome (GOLD analysis project Ga0180432, IMG submission 132414) | Hypersaline lake sediment archaeal communities from the Salton Sea, California, USA - SS_1_MS_2 metaG | ecosystem: Environmental > Aquatic > Non-marine Saline and Alkaline > Hypersaline >...
CGCGGTCGCCCCCGTAGAGCTGGGCGGTAACCTGGCGGTCCTCGGCCCGGTTCTCCGGCAGATCGGAATCGAGCAGGTACAAGGGCACCCGCCCGACCTGACACCGCCAGACTTGGACCGCCACGGGCCTGCCCCTGAACTCGACCTCCACCCGAATCGGCTCGCCCGCCTCGGTGCGCTCCTGCGCGATCGGGAGCTGATGGAACTCGTAGTGCGGGTAGTCCTCGAGCTGCCAACCGTCGCTGGTCAGGTATTGGTGGAAGTAGCCCTGCCGGTACAGCAGCCCCATGCCCACCAGCGGCAGGCCCAGGTCGCTGGCGCTCTTGAGGTGGTCACCGGCCAGAATGCCCAGACCGCCCGCGTAGATCGGCAGTGCCTCGTGCAGGCCAAACTCCATGCTGAAATAGGCGATGACCCGATCGGCTGCGTCCTTGTGGTGCTCGTCGAACCAGGTCCGCTGGCTCATGTAGACGTAGAGGTTGTCCAACGCGCGGTCCATCTGCGCCAAGTAGGCGCGGTCGTTGGCGGCCTGCTCGAGTCGCGCCTGGCTGATTGTGCTCAACAGCCGAACCGGATTGTGCTCGACCTCTTCCCACAGATCGAAGTCGAGCCGCCGGAACAGATCGAATCCATCCGGATTCCAGCACCACCATAGGTTGTATGCCAACTCCCGCAAGCGGGCGATGGGCTTGGGTAACGCCGGAACCACCGTAAAGGCACGGACGCCTTCCATGACGAGCTCCTCCGCACGAAACGTGCTCTGCCAGGCCTGATTCGCATCGGCCCGGCAACCCTCAGCGTAAACGCATAAGGATGATAACATTGCCGACCGGCGTCAAGACCTCAGCCGGTCGTTCCGACGCCCGATGTCGGCCGATCTCGTGTCGGTGAGGCGTTGGCGGATCCGCACGCGGACTTCGTGGCTCCTCGCGCCGCCAATCCGGCCGCGGCAACCTGTGGCTGCGATTCTCGCAGGATGTCCTGACTGATACGCAGCCCCGGTCAGGCGCTCGGCCCATGGCGTCTGCCCGGTGGTCCCGCTAGAATGCCTGGCGCGGCCCAGATCGATTGACCGGCATGAGCAGAGGGAGCTTGGCGCCGTGCCGACCCAGCGCACCGTCTACTACTCCGGCCAGGTTCAGGGGGTGGGGTTTCGTTTTACGACGTGTCGTATCGCCAGGGGCTTCGACGTCGTGGGTTTCGTCAAGAACCTGCCGGATGGGCGGGTCCAGGTCGTCGCCGAGGGCGAGCCCGAGGAGCTCGACCGCTTCATCGGTGCCATCAAGGCCGAGATGCACATGCTGGTCCAAGGCGTGCAGGCCAACGACGCCCCCGCCACCGGCCGATTCACCCGCTTCGACGTGGGCTTCTAGCTCGACCGGGCAGGTTTCCCAATCGCGAGCGATGCGCCGTCTCCGGCGAGCCAGCCTGGCGCCGGACACTGGCCGGTCCGTGACCTTCCCGGCGAGTGCCGGTCTTAGGGGGATCCCCCCGTCGCGACGGGCTCAATAGCGCCCACGATCGCGACCGCCTCGCCCGCCGCCTCCGCCGCCCCGGCGGTCCGTCTTCGGTCGGGCGACATTGACGGTCAGCGTCCGTCCGGCCAGTTCCTTGCCGTTGAGGGCTTCGATGGCGGCCTGGGCCTCGGTGTCGTCGGCCATCTCGACGAATGCGAAGCCCCGCGGCCGACCTGTCATACGGTCGGTGATGATCGAGACGTTGTTCACCGTCCCGTAGGAGGCGAAGGCCTCCCGGAGTTCCTCCTCGGTGGCCTCGAAAGAAAGGTTGCCTACGTAAACGCTCATCATGTCACGGCTCCAGGTGGGACTGAGGCGAAGGCTAATGGAGGCGTGGTGGCGTCACCAGCAAGGCGCGTCCGCCAGAAGCCAACGGGCAGTCAGACGGCGTAAGTGTACCACTACTCGCGTGCGGTCCACAAGGGCAAACTTGCACGAACACGCCAGTTTCGCCCGGTCGGGTTCTGGCCCGGTTGGGCGGACGATGGTATCATTCACCGTCGACCATGACCCGTCGACGCTTCTGCGATCCAGCCTGCAAGAGTCCCACCGCCAACTCACACGGATCGGCGCTGTGGGCCGGCACTGTCCTTGTGCTGTGGGCCGCAAGCCCCCCCGGCAGGGCCGCCACCGTTGACGTCAAGCCCGACCGGATCACCCTCGGCAACGAACTGATCTCGCGAACAGTGAGCATCAAGGACGGCGTCTGCCGGACCGTCCGATTTACAAACGTGCCCGGCAAGACCCACCTCGACGTGACCGATCGAGGTCCCCATTTGCGTTTGATCAACGGCAAGCAGGTGCCTGCCGAGACGCTGCGGGTCTCGGGCAGAATCACCACCACGCCCCCCAACGGTAAGGGCAAGCAGGTGGCCGTGACGATCCCCGTCGCCTGCACGCAGCCTGCGGCCGTCAAGGCCCGGGTCCACCTGCAAGTCGCCGACGGGCAGCACTTCATGCACAAGTGGTGCGACGTCGACAGCGCCGACGTCGTCGACGCAGTGCACGTCGAGCAGCTGGCCGGCAAGTTCAAGACGGACCTCGGGGGGCGCGGGCAACCCCTGTTCGTCGACGGGCGGTGGTTTGCCGGGCTCGAGTACCCCGCCGGGTATCACGAAGGCCCGGACGGGCAGGTGCGGCTGTATCATTTCCCCGGCCGAAAGAAGTTCACCACCCAGCGCGCCGTCTGGGGCGCGGACGTCGAGAAAAATCTGGCCGACAGTTTCGAGGCCTACCTGAATCGGGTGCGGGTCAAGCCCCGCAACTTCCTGCAGTACAACAGCTGGTACGATCTGCGGGGCACGGAGCTGGCGGCCGAGACGTTGATCCAACGCTTCGAGGAATTCCGGAAGGCGTTTCTGGTGCCGTACGGCCTGCGTTTTGACGCGTTCGCGCCTGACGACGGTTGGCAGAACCCGCAGTCGATCTGGGACGTCAACCGGAAGATACTGCCGCAGGGCTACAAGCCACTGGCCGATGCGCTCGCCAAGGCCGGCAGCCGCGTCGGGCTGTGGATGCCCCTCAACGGCACGAACCTCGACGTCGGCTGGGGCGTCAAACAGGGCTACGAGAAATCGAGCCACGGCGACTACTACTGCTTGGCCAGCCAGCGATACGGTTCGGCGATCCGCAAGGCCACCGAGGTCCGCATCCGCGACGCGAACCTGTCTTACTACAAGCACGACTTCAACTGGTTTCGCTGTGGCGCGAAGGGACACCTGCACCTGCCCACCCCGCGGCACGGGTTCGAGGCCAACGTCGACGCGCAACTGGACCTGCTGGCCTACGAGCGCAAGCTGCAGCCGGGCATTTTCCTGAACGTCACCAGCGGGGCGTGGCTCAGCCCGTGGTGGCTGATGAACGCCGATGCCGTCTGGATGGGCGCGAGCGATTTCGGGTACGACACGCACTACCCGCAGTCTTCTCCTCGCCAGTGGGCCATGAGCTACCGCGACCAACACCTCTACAAGAAATACCGCGTCGAACGGGTGCAGTGTCCCCTATCGGCCCTGATGACGCACGGCATCATCCACGGCCGGCGGAATCGACTTGGCGGACCCAACGAGACGCTCCGCGAGTGGAGCGACTACGTCGTGATGTACTACGGCCGGGGCGTGATGCTCAAGGAACTGTACTTGACGCCGTCGCTGCTGAATGCCGAGTGGTGGGACGTCGTCGGCCGGGCGACGCAATGGGCCATCCACAACGCGGCCACCATGGTCCACACCCGTATGGTCGGCCGAGAGCCGCGGAACGGCGGCGTCTACGGCTACGTGCACTGGTCGGCTCGCAAGGGCATCGTCTTATTGCGGAACCCCGCGCCGGCTGACCAGACGTTCGACCTGACGCTGGCCGAGCGCCCACGCCGGATGGGCATGCCCACCGCTGTGTGGGACATCGAGTTGGTCTACCCATACCGCGAACTGCTGGCGGCTCCACTGACCGCCGCCAAGCCAGTCAGGCTGCACGTGCCCGGCTGTTCCGTGGCGGTCTGGGAGCTGGTTCCCGCGTCGTCGCCCGATCCGAGGCCGCGCGGCGTGCGGGTCCTGGCGGGCGGCCGAACGTGCCGGGGGCAGGACGCGACGGCCTCGGTGAAGGTCACGCCCGGTTCGATCAGCACGGTGGCCACATCGTCTGCGAGCAAGCCGGCGACCCAGCCGTCAGCCGGCAAGCCCCCTCAAGTGACGTTGCGTCTCGCCCTGCCGTCGGCGCGACTGCCACGTGCCGACATGCTGTTGATTTCGCGCGGGGCCAACGTCCTACCGATCGGTCCGATGAGCGTCAACGGCAAGCCGGCCGCCGTCCAGAAGGCCGAGGGCGCCGGCTGGCAGATGCTGCGGGTCGACTGTGCTGCCATGACGGGCGAGGTCACCCTCACCGCGCCGATCGCGCAGACGTCGGTGCCGTTCGTGTTCTCGGCGCCCACGCTGGAGGCCTGGCTGCTGGCCGAGGTACCGCTGAAAGTGGTCGCTTCCGCGACGCGCCCAACCACAACGGTCCCGGCCACGTCGACCGCCCCTGCGACGACCACCTCGAGCGCCCCCGCAACGACCAGGTCGAGCACTGCGACCGCCAAGACGAAGCCGGCCACACAACCGACCACCACCAAGCCGAAGCCCACGACGGTCGCCAGCAGTCCAGCCACACGCCCGAACCGGCCGCTGCCCCGGCCCTACCGTCCCGACGTCGCCCGTCGGTCGTATTGCCTGCTCAAGCCGACGCCCTTGGGGCCGCCCTGGGCCGGTGGCGCGGCGATCAAGCCGGCCGATCTGGCCAAGATCAAGGCCGCCAAACTCCGCGTCGAGCTGTTCGACGTCAACGCCGGTGCCTACGCCAAGAAGTTCATCCTGCTCAACGGCCAGCAGCTCTGTCAGATCCCGCCGAACAAGGCCCCCATCAGCCAGTGGCAGGAGCACATCATCGATTTGCCGAAAGATTGGCTCAAGCGGATCAAGATGGCCAACACCGTGCAGCTCACCAACAAGCCGCACGACCTGTTCAAGTTCCGAGGCATCGCGCTGGCCGTCCAGGCCCCCGACGGCCGATGGATCACCTCGACGCTCGCCAACCAGATCCACTCGGCCAGCCACAACTGGAGCTACGCCGAAGGCGAGCTATTCGAAGGGGACGCGTCACCTGAGATCAAAGTCTCGTTCCAGGCACGGAAGTAAGTGGCGGCGAGTGGTAGCGGTGCCTAGCCAGTCACTGCTTGGGTGGCATGGTCAAGAGGCGACCCGTTAGGGTCGCTCCTTGGCCATGTAAGATCATGTGCGGTTACGGCGTGGGCGGGGCCGGTGCGGTGGTGATGCCTCGCTGTCTCGCGCGGTCCAGGCCGAAGACGGTCTGGCGAACCGTCATCGTGAAGCTCTTGCCCATACCGCTGGAGATGCTGTCGAGCACGCCGCGCATCATCTCCCGCCAGAAGGACAGGTACTTCGGATCGCCCGTTTGCTCATGAGCGAAGGCGATGACCTCGGCGTTAAGCAGGCAGGTGACGCCTCGGCTGCCGGTGTCGCGGTGTGTGGGCGAGTTGCTGATGTAGCGGAAGCCCTTGCCGGGGTTCCAGGACTCGTTCATCAGCCAGTCGGCGCCGCGGACCAGCATGTGGCGGACGCCGGGCCGGTCGTCGGGCTCCTGGTCGAGATAGCGCAAAATGCCGTAGGTGAGGATGCCGACGGCGAAGGCCTTGCCGCCGATGACGGCCACGCCGTCGGTCTCGCCCTTCGGCGGGCTGTGCAGCCAGCCGCCGGTGGCGGGGTCCTGTCGTTGCAGGCAGCGCTCGATCATGATGCGGGCGGCGTTGAGGTAGTAGGGATTGCCGGAGAAGTTATAGGCGGCCGCCGCGTTGATCAGCGGCCAGCCCCCGGAGCGCTCGATCCCGAAGTTGAAGTTGGGCGTCAGCCTGGCGGCCTGATGCATGCAGACGCGCTCGGCCACGTCGCGGAACCACCAATCGCCCGTCATGGCCGCATACAGCCAGTTACCCTCCTGGTAGATGTGGCCCTGCGCGTCCAACGCGCCATGCAGCATACGACCGAAGCGCTTGAGATACGTCTGGGCGTCCTTGTCGTCCGGGCCGAACTTCAGGTCGTCGAACGTCAGGCCCGTGCCGAGGTGATTGAAGCAGTGGGTCCACACGAGGCATCGTCCGCTGTCCGCAAAGGAGCCGTGCAGCGTGTCGACGGTGCTGAAGTGCCGCGCCATCTGCAGGCCGCGGTCGAAACAGCGACGGTCGCCGGTCCGCATCCATTGCACGCCCGTTGCCCAGGCCGTGTCGTACTCGCTGTTCCCGAAGTTGAGGATCCGCTCGCCGAACCAGTCGCCGTAGTGCATCCAGCCATAGGTGCGGCGCTTCTCGCGGTCCTTGAGATGGTTCGTGAATGTGCGCTCGAAGAGCCGCTCATAGCTGTCCCACACGCCCTGGGTCCGCGCGAAGATCGGCCGACCCAACACGCCCGTGCCGCACAGATACGCCGGGGCCGCCTGCGGCAGCAACGGCTGTGACATCCACGCGGCGAAACGCGCTGCGTCGTTCTGGTCGCCAGGTCGGTCGTAGCGGACGTACACGTCGTGCTGCGTCAACTGCCCCGCGCGGAACAGGTACTTGCCGTCCTTGAACCAGGCGCAGAGCCGGCCGAACCACTTCTCGTCATCGCTGTCCGGGTCGCTGTACGTATCGGCCGCCAACGCCGGCAGGAGCCGCACGTGCACGCCGTCGCCCTTGATGGCGAATCCGCTGGGATAGGTCTGCCAGAAGTCGCGGATCAGCACGGTCACGCGCGTCCGGTCATCGGCGGCCGTGGCCACGCCGGTGGCGCGCTGGCCGTCGACGAGGCCTTCGGGCGTGCGGAGACGGTAGCGGTTGTTCCTGTCCTGGTGGATCCACAGCCCATCCGCGTCGGGCACGCTCGCCAGTGGCCGACCGTCGAGACCGCCGCGGACGCCGCCCGTCCCGTCCAACGGCACGCGCAGGGCCAGGGCCGTCACTTCGCGGAACTTCGGGCTCGGCTGGTCGTTGCAGATCGAGACGTTGACGGCCATCACCGGCTGACCCTTCCACAGCGTTAGCCGCACCAGGTACCACCAGCTGGGGGCACCCTTGGCCCTGATCAGCGGCCCCGACCACTTGAGGACGGCCCGCACCGGGCCGTTCGTCTCTAGCTCGAAGCTGCCCGGCTCAGGCGGTCCGCAGGTCAGGAACACGCCGTCGCCGGTCTCCAGCTTGAGATTGGCGCCGAGGGGTTTGGCCTTGACGCGCTCGTCATCCGTCACCTTGCCGTCGCTGTTTCGGTCGACCCCGACGTTGTGAAACAGCGCCGGCGTCTTCTTGCCGACGTCGAACGCCAACGTGCCGGTACTCACGCGCCACGCCTGGTCGGTCTCCTGGATCGTGACGGTGTCAGCGAGCGACGGTCCCGGACCGGACCACGTCGGCTGGGCCTTCAACTGATACCGGACGGGCGCCCCTGTCGTCGTGTCGGCCGCCAGACTAAGGATCGCCCATTTGACGCTGCCATCGGGCCAGCGGCTGAAACGCTCGGCCTGGAGCGGACGCGGTCGGCCTGCTGCGTCGAACAGACGCAGATCATCGACCTTGGCCAACATGCCCTTGGCGAAGGGGATGCCGACCGTGGCCGGCCAGTGACGACGCGCGTGGTCGGTGGGTTCGGGCACGGTCAGCTCGATCATCTGCGGCTTCGTGGGCGGGGGCGATTTCGGCGCTGGCTTGAATCGGACCGGTTCGGAGGTCAGCCGCTTGCCGTCGTATTCCGTGGCGATCCTCGCTTGGTACGATTTGCTCGGGTCGAGCCCGCGGAGCCTGACGCGGTGGTTACGGCCCCGGTACTCGCTTCGGGTGGTCTTGGGAGCCTGACCCACCACGCCGTATTCGACGGCGCCCGTTTCAACGATGGTCGTGGTCGTCCAGCACAGATCCACGGCCCCGGGTTCGGGCGACCAGACCTCGACGTGCTCGAGTGACGGCGGCGGCGGAACGATCCGCACGAGTGCGAAGCACAGCTTGTAGACGCGATAGAAGCCGACGGCCGTCTCGCACGTAAACGTCAGCTTGTCGCCCTTGGCCACCTTCAACGGCTGCTTGAACGTGAACAGATCCAGGCGGTCGCGCGGGCGATCGCCGATGATGCAGCCAATCTCGCTACCGTTCAGGCTGGCGGCCAACTGCTCGGTTCCGTCCACGTCGTCGTTCATCAGGACGCCCAGGTAGAACGTACCGGCGCGGTCGAAGACGTACGTGAACCGGTCACCGGGCCTTTGCCCTCTGAGGCAGTCGTGGTCCCGCTCGAAGCCGATCCGGTCGATCGTCTGCCAGGCGGGCACGACGAAGCCCCGGCCGTCCTTTTGCACCCAGCGATCCAACCCGACCCAGGCCGGGCGGCGTTCGACGTTCAGCGCCGATTCGGGGATCGGAACGAACCGGACGTAGTCGTAGTAACCCGGACCGGGGTTGCTCGACGGATGGGCGTACCGGTCGTCGACCCACAGCTCGAACCGTCCGTTGGCTATGTTGCGCGCGCCCAGGGCCAGCTCGCCGCCCGCGTGCTTGATCCACGTCTTGCCGTCGAGTGAGTAGCCCAGCGGCTGACCGCCGGGATTGCTCACGTAAACGAGGTAGCAGCCGGGCTTCAGATCGGTCACGACGCTGTGCAGCGGCGGCGCGCCCTCGGCCGGCGACTTGCGATCCGCCGCCACCGACGGGCTCGCCAGCACCGCCCGGCCGGATCGTTTGCGCTCGATGTCCTGCTCGGTGGTCCACAGCATCCACCGATCGGCCGTCCGCTTGTTCAACTGCCACGCCGTTTTCGGCGACGAGATCGCCTCGCTCTGGTAGACGATCCCCGCCGGCTCGACCGCCAACGCGACGCCGGCGGTCAGAACGGCCACAACCAACAGTCCACACCCAAGCAAGGATGGAAAGCAACGCATGCCAGCCTCCTTTCGAACCAACGCCCCCCGAAACTTCGACTATCCCGGCCAGTCCCGTCAGGCGTCCTACCCACCGGGCGTGGTGACCCCGGCGCTAGAAGACGTTCGCGAAGAGCGCATACGCGAACAGCAGTCCGAGCGTGCCGCCAACGAGGAGGTAGTAGGCCATCGGCCAGATGGTCTTTCGGATCAGGGCGCCCTCGACGCCGGCTAGACCGACGGTGGCGGCGGCGGCGACGACGTTGTGGACGGTGATCATGTTGCCGGCCGCCCCCCCGTAGGCCTGTAACCCGAGGACCACCAGGTGCGGCGTGTCGGTGCGGTCGGCCACGCCGTACTGGAACAGCGCGAACATCAGATCCGACACGGTGTTGCTTCCGGCGACGAACGCGCCCATCGCGCCGATGACGGGTGCGAAGAAAGGCCAGGACCGTCCGGCCAGATCGGCAGCGGCGGCGGCCAGGGTCAGCGGCATGCTCGCCAGATCCGTGCCGCTCATGGCCGGCCCCGAGTCGATGAAGACGCGAACCAGCGCGACGGCGAAGACCAGCGCCAACGCCGGGCGGGCCAGCAGCCGGGCCGACTCGGCCCACGCGGCGGCGAGCTGGCGGGCCTGCATGCGATGGACCCACAGCATGGCCACCGAGACCAGCATGAAGATCGTCCCCGGCAGGTAGAGGAAGGGGAAGTCCTGCGACAGGCCCGTGCCGAGGATGTCGTCGTACCGGATGTTGACCGACCGGAGCCACGCCTTGACCGGCAGGGACGGCAGACGGGTCATTACGAGCAGCGCGGCGACGATCAGGTAGGGCAGCCACGCACGGAACAGACCCATGCGCGGGTCCCGGTCGTCATCGTCGGGTTTGATGTTGCCGGTCCATTGCGCTTCCCATTCGTTGCGGTCGGGGAAGTCCCAGGTGGTCAGGTTCTTCAAGAGGAACCGGCGTCGTGCGGCGGGCACGACGATGGCCAGACCGATCAGCGCGCCGACGAGGGAGGGAAACTCGGGGCCCAACACCGTCGCGAAGACCAGATAGGGCGCGGTGAAGGCCAGCCCGGCGAAGAGCGCGAACCGCCACACGCCCAGCCCTTCGCGCCAGGATCTGGCCCGTCCGAAGAAGCGCGTCATGATGCAGACCATCACGAGCGGGATGAGCGTCCCGGCGATGGCGTGGGGCAGGGCCGCGAACACGCCGATGCGATAGATGAACGTGCCCTTGTCCATGCCGGCCTGTGCGACGGCGGCGAAGACGGGGTCGAGCGATTCGCCCATGCCGATGAGGATGGGGGTGCCGACCGCGCCGAACGTGACGGCCGTCGACTGGATGATCAGCGCGACGGTACAGGCCGCCATGGCCGGAAAACCCAGCGCCAACAGCAGCGGACCGCAGATGGCCGCCGGCGTGCCGAAGCCCGCCGCCCCTTCGATGAACGAGCCGAACAGCCACGCGACGATGATGGCCTGGACGCGGCGGTCGGCTGACACATCGAGGAACCCGCGGCGGATGACGGCCAGCGCCCCGCTGTGCCGGAGCGTCATCAGCAGCACGATCGCCCCGAAGATGATCGACAGGAGGTTCACGCAGAGGATCAAGCCCTTGATGCTCGCAGCCGCGACGGCGACTGCGGGCATCTGCCAGACGGTCATGCCGAGCACGACGGTGATGACGTACCCCACGGGCATGGCTTGGACGGCCGGCCAGCGCAGCAGGACCAGAAACAGGAAGATGCTCAGGATGGGAACGAACGCCAATACGGCGGTCATCGAATCGGACACGGATCACCCTCGCTGTTCGACGGATACGGTGCGGCTGGTGTTGGGGCCAGATTGTACACGCCCCGGGCGCGTGGCGCAAGTGGGCCCGAAACGCGCGGCGTGCGTCCCTGGCAGCCCCGGGGCGGTACAATGAATAGAATCGTTCTGCCCGATCGTGTTTTGTCCAACAGCCAACCGGCGGATTCCGCCTAAACGAACGCCATGGGCCGCGCATCAACATTGATGACACAAGGAGCACCCGTGGAGGATTCCCAGACGGGTCCGACGGCCGTCCCGTCACGGAGGCCGCCCGCTGCCGATCCGCCGGTCGACGATGCCGACCTAGCGCCGCCGGGGCGGGAGCGGCTCGTCCGGCTGGCCTACCGGTTCTGCTGGGACCACCACGATGCCGAGGACCTCATCCACGACGCCCTGATCGCGGCTGAACAGAAGCGAGCGCAGCTCGAGGATCAACGCAAATGGGCCCCCTGGCTCTACCGGATCGTCATCCAGCGCTGCCTGCTGCATCGGCGCAAGACGGCCGTACGGCGCCGACACCTGGTGGGCATCGCGGCGACGCGGATCAGGTCGGGGGCAGACCGGCAGCCGGCGACGCGGATCGAAACGCGCGAACTGGGCGAGATCCTCAAGACGCTCCTCGCCGAGCTGACCGAGCGGCAACGGACCGCCATCGTGCTGCGGCATCTAGAGAACATGGACTATCGGGCCATCGCGGCGGTCATGCAGATTGCCGAGAGCACGGCCCGCGTTCACGTTCGGGCCGCCCGGGAGTCGCTGCGGCGGATGATCCTCGAGCGCTATCCCGAATGGGCCGGAGCGCATGACAAGTAGACACACAGACAACGTGAGATGCCAAGACGCGCGGGACCTGATCCACGATCGCATCGACGGGGTTGCCGAGGCGTCGGCTATCGAGGCCCTCGACGCCCATGTGGATATCTGTGCCGACTGCCGACGCTACGCCGACCAGATGCGGGCGCTGAACGACGCGTTCGACCAGTTGCGCCGCGAGAGCGAGATCCCACAGGCCCCGGCCGCGCCGTGGTACGGTCGTCTGGCCAGAATCGCCGCTGCCGTTCTCATCGCCGCCGGCGCGGGTTGGTATCTGATCCGTTCGCGGCCGTCGGACGACCGCGCTCCCGTTGTGCGCATCGCCCACAGCCCGGTCGAGCCGACGCAGGCCGTTCAGCCACCGCGCGGAGCGTCGCCGATGCCCGTGGCGTCGGTCGAGCTGACCGGCAAGTCCGCGTCGTCTTTTGTCGCCATGCCGCGCGAGTCCGGACATCCGCGCGTGCACGTGTACATCCTGTACCCGGTCTCGCAGGCAGCGGTCGCTCGAGGCGATTCGTAGCACCGCGATCTGCAAACGAAGGGAGCTGACCCCATGCACCGCCGAATCGCAATTAACACCGTCTTGGCGTTGTGGTTTGCCGCTGGTTCCGCCCTGATCGCCGCCGAGCCACCCAAGCCCCCGGCTAGAAGGGCAGTGCGGGTAGCGCCGCCGGCGCCCCCAGAAGCCAGGCGCGCCGCCGGCAAGAGGGTCGGCAGGGCGACAAGAACGTCGCCCGCCGTCGCGGCGGTCCGTGCGCTGGCCGAGCCCAAGCAGATCACTTTGTATGCTCTGGAGCACATTTCCACGGAGGTCGCCCTGAACGCCATCGACACGCTCGTCGGGCCGACGGTCAAAGCGGCTGCAGATGAGAGGTCCAACACCATCGTCGTTTCCGCCACGGCCGAGCAGCAGGAAGCCGTTCGGAAGCTGATCCAGCTACTCGATACCAAGCCCGCCCCCAAGGCGCCGGAGCACGAAGTGCGCGTTTTCAAGCTCAAGGACCCGCTGGTCCCGGCTGTGATGGACTCGATCAGGAATCTGATCCTCGCCGGAAAGAAGGGTGAATCGACGCTGAGGACGGCTGTGGACCCGGTGTCCCAAGCCGTCATCGCACGGGGAACACCCGAGGAACTCGCACGGCTGGAGAGGTTCTTCGAGCAATACGGGGCCGCCTGCGAGCCCACCAAGCCGGTCGTGCTTCAAATCAAGCACCGCTCGGCCCAAGAGGTGATGCGGCTGCTGAAGGCGATCACCAGCCCGGCGTTGCGCGTCACCGTGGACGAGGACCAGCAGACGATCCTGATCGTCGGCGCTAAGGGCCAGGTCACGTCCTTCACGCAGATGGTTGAGCGTCTCGATCAACCCCAGCCGTCGTTCCGTCTGACGTACCATTTCATCAAGAACGCAAAGGGCGACGATCAGGTTCCACCGTTGCCCGACGGCTTGGTCGAGCCCGCCAAGGCGCTGGCCGAGTACGGATTCGATAAGTGCGCGCTGTTGGCGACGGTCGCCGTCCGCGCCCAGGCGAACAGCGAGTTCGAGTCGACGGGCGGGATCGGCAAAGAGGAAGGGAACATGATGATCTTCGTCTCCGGCCTGGCCAGGCTCGAGGAACCGGACAAGTCAGCCCACTTGACGGTCGAGGCCAGGGTCATCGGGCCGGGAGGTTACGGAGGGGGGCGCGCCGGTAGGGCTAGCTCGCAGGGCAAAGTTCTGTTCAGCGTCGAGTCCACGATGAGCGTTCCGCTGGGCGATCACGTCGTCATCGCCGCCGCACCCAGCGATCACGAGGGGGTCCAAGCCATCGCCATCATCCTCCGTGCCGAAGTGGACAAGCCCTAGCGCTCTGTTAGGCATACTCTGATGGATAGCTCGTGCCATTCTTGCCGGTGGGATTGATGTGGGGGTAGCGCACCCAAAGGCAGGGAGGCCCAGGACGAAGCGAGCAAGCAGTTGGTAGGAGAAGTGCGGACACCGGTGCCGGCCGTTCCCGGCCGGGAAGCCCGCTACGACTGCGAGTATGTTCGCAACGGCGTGGCGAATCTGTTCATGATGTTTGAACCGTTGGTAGGATGGCGACGTGTTCGCGTGACCGAACGACGCACGAAGAAGGACCGGGCCGAGTGCGTTCGTGAGTTGGCCGACGAGGTCTATCCGCATGCGACGCGTGTCGTGCTGGTGATGGACGACCTCAACACGCACACACCCGCTTCGCTCTATGAGGCGTTAGAGCCGGGCGAGGCCAAGCGGATCGCGGATCGGCTGGAGATCCACTACACGCCCAAGCACGGCAGTTGGCTGGATATAGCGGAGATCGAACTGGGCATCTTGGGACGACAGTGCCTGGATCGACGCATGGCCGAGCGAGAACAGCTCATCCGGGAAGTGTCCGCATGGGAGAGCGACCGAAACAGCGCCGAGGCAAAGGTGAACTGGCAATTCACCACCGCCGACGCACGGATCAAACTCAGGAAGCGTTACCCATCAATTGAGGTGTAACAGGGCACTAGGGTGATGCAGGGCCCTTCGACTTGGCCCCTGGCTGGATGGGTTCGAGTTTGCTCCCGATCTGCTTCCACCACTCGGCGGCCAGGGCGTAGGTGTCCGTGGAGATCATGTCCACCCCGGCGCGGACGCAGGCCGACCAGTGGGCGTCCCACTCGCCGGAAACCAATCGGCCGTCCAACCGCTTCGGCAGCGGCACGTTGAGGGTGTACACGCGTAGCTGGTAGCCGTTCCGCCGGGCGCCCGCGACGATCTCACTCAACCAGTCGACGTAGTCGCCCGCGGCTGACCCGCCATCGACGACGCCCCAGGGCAGCGTCAGGAAGCCCACGCCTGGGCGGGCAGGACGCCGAAGGTATCGCCGCAGCGCGTCGCCTCCCCGGCCGCCCGGGCTCCCGTCGCGCAGGGCCAGCAGCTCGCCCTTCCTGCCGGCCAGGTCAATGTAGGCCTGCCCCAGCGCCCGGGACCCCGTCAGGCAGACGCGGATCGGCCCGGTAGATCGGGCGGACCCGTCCGGCGCGAACGTGCACAGGACGTCGCGGTACGCCCGCAGGTATTCGTGCATGTCGCGGGCCACCGCGTCCGGCCGGCCGCCCTTCAAGTCGATGATCAGGATGTGCTCACCGGGTTCGTCCCGCCACTGACGCCACATCGGCGTCAGGAACTCGCCCAGGAGCGGCTCGGCGGGCGGATCCTTGCTCGTGTGCGTCACCACGAATCCCCCCGCGGTCGGGTTGTGGTGGACGTCCACCTCGATGGTCCGCAGTCCCGCCCGCAGCGCCGTCGCGAGCTTGTGTCTACTCAATCGGAGGTTGAGGTCGGAGTAGCAGTTGTGCCCGGCGAACGGGCAGGGGCGTGCCGCGTCGGCGCCGGTCTGACCCACCGGTCCCGCAACCGCGGACGTGCAGACAATCACCGCGGCCATCATAGCCATGCGAATAGCCATTCCAGCCCGCGCCGTTCTCGCTCGGTGATCCATGTACCGACGTTACCGGGTACCATAGGCAAGGCCCAATCCTTTCGGATTAGGCCTTTTTCGTGCCACCTGTTCACCGTGTGCCACTGGCGGCTTGTCCGCCAGTGTTCTTGGCTGATCTCGCAGGGGTAGCACTGGCAGCAAGCTGCCAGTGGACACAAGATCGGTTCCGAAACCGGCCCTAACCCCTTTCGGTGGGTTCGTCGCCTCCGGCCTCGTCGGACTCGCCGCCTTGATCCGACGGCGGGGCCTGATCGCCCTGCTCGGCAAGCGGCTCGGCTTCGGGGGCCTCTTCGGCCTGATCCTTCTGCTCGCCTGGCGCCTCGGCCGCGGGGGCCTCGGCCGGCGGCTGCTCGACCGCGGCGAGGTCCTCTTCGTATTCCTCGAGGTACACGTCCTCGATGTCGGTCGCGTCCACCTCACGGCGAAGCAGGTAGTAGATCATCGTGCTGGACGAGAAGAAGAAGCTGATTACGAACGAAACCACCGCCCCCACCACGATGAAGGTCCAGATTGTGATCAGGAAGCACGCGAGCTTCTCCGAACCGTTGAGGGGGTACTGCCCGAACGACCCGAAGAACCGGCCGGTCTCGAGCAGGGACGTCCGCGTCCAGATCGCCTCGAGCTTTCCGACCGTTTCGGGCAGCCTGGCGCTGCCGTCGACGTTCATGCCGAGCCCGGCCACGACGTGCGTGACGTTGAGCAGCAGGTGGGCGAACAGCCGCACGAATAGGTAGCAGATCGCGCCGTACACGCCGCTCACCAACACGTAGAAGGCCGCCCGCCACGGCTTGCTGTAGACGTAGCTGAACGAACGGCTGAGCGCATCGAAGCTGTCCGACCCCTCCACCGCGATCGTGGGGAACATCAGCAGGAAGCCGGCCACGGTGCCGATGATGACCAGCACCATGACGAATCCGCCGAGCAACGCCAGCCACCAGAGCAGCCCCGCGAAGATCTCACCGACGTAGGGGATCGCGGACAACAGCCCGCCCAGGAACACGAACGCCCCCAGCACGACCAGCAACCCGATCGGGATCAACGGGGCCGAGAAGAAGCTGAGCAACTTGCGGCCGCTAAACTTCAGCGATTGCTTGAAGGAGATCTTCTCGTCCCTTGCGGCGTGCAGTGCGGCGATGCGGCAGATTGCCCCGCCGAATAGGGACCAGACGATCAACCCCAGGATCGTGAAGACCACGGCATAGACCCAGTGGGCGCCCACCAGCCAGACGATCCCGCCGATGGCGTCGATGAAGGCGGCCTTGAGGCCCACGGGCGGCTCGACACCCAGCCCCAGGTTCATTGCCAGGACCGCTTCGAGGGCGGCGCGGAATGTGGCGATCTCGTGGTTGAGCAGCGTCGCGAAGATGCCCCTGCCGCCGCACCGGCCCAGGTCGCGCGCGATGGCCTGAGCGCGGATGGCATTGTTGATCGCGCCCAGTTCCTTTTTGGGGCAGATCTTGGTGTCCTTGGCCAGCACGGCCAGCGAGGCCGTTGCCTGCTGGGTCGGGACCTTTTGCGTCGGGCCGATGAGGGCCGCCACCGTCACGTCCGTGTGGGCCTCGTACAGGGCCTGCCGGTCGTCCTCGTCGGCGTCGGCGATGTTGGCGGCGACGGTTTCGAGGGCGGCTTTGGCCTTTTCCTGCGCATCGCTTCGTGCGCGATTGACGTCGTCGCAGGCGCGTCCGCTCTCGGCCGCCTCACGGGCCTCATCGAGCTTGACGTCCGGCTTGATCTTTTTCAGCAGAATCGCCTTTCGCTCCGTGCAGGCCTCGTCCGCCGCGTCGCACCAGTCGCAAAAGCTCTCGCAGCTACCGAGTCGGATGTAGGCGCGGATCTCCGTTTCGCCGCGGGACGCTTCGGAGCCGGGCTGGGCCGCCGCCTGGCCCGTGGTCGGCATCAGGGACGTCGCCGGCCAGATCTGATCCATCACCCGTCCCAGGCAATACGTCAGGATCAACGCCACCAAGGCCAGCAGCAGCTTGTGCGGGTGGATCGCCAACCGAAACGAGCGAAACAGTTGCGTGAACGGGAACGCCTCTGACAGATTGATCCGTCGCAATTCTTGAAGGTCGTCCGGCATGGATTGCTTCTCCTTGCGGGTCTGTCAAGCACGCACGGAATACCTGACCGACCCGGCGGCTCGAGGAATGCTCACAAGCGTCTCGATCGTACTGAGACTGTCCACTGCTGCGGCAGCATACACTCGGCTGACGCCGTAGCCCAGCCGATCCCGCGCCAATACCGACAAAACACTGTCCGGTATTATAGCGAGGCCGGGTAGGGCAGCAACGCTTTTTCGCGTTTTTCTGGCCCTGCAAACAACCGTCAGACAGCAATTTGACGACGCCCGCCCCGCGCTGGCGTCCGCGTCCCCGCAGTTTGGCGAATCCTGTCTTCGAGCTTGTGGTCGCCGTTCCCGGCATCCGCTCTCGGCGGGCCTCAACCGCGACACGGCGCAGCCACCTTGCACATCGGGCCGGTGGGTTGCTACAGTCGTTTGTGGTTGTCCTTCTTTGATCCGTTCGGTGCGGGATGCGCGGCGACCGGGTCCGGAGCGGCCATGAGATCGACAGGACGATGCGTGACGCTGTGGGTCTCGTTGTGGGCGGGCGCCGTCTTGGCGGCGGCCGGACCGCAGCCGAAGATTCACGTCGACAAGCACGAGCACCAGTTCGGAAAGATCTGGAGCGACAACGACGTCGAACACGAGTTCGAGGTCAAGAACGTCGGCGACGCACCGCTGAGGATCAAGCGGGTCCGCACCTCGTGCGGGTGTCTGCCCGTCAAGGCCAAACCGCAGACGCTCGCACCGGGCGCGTCGACCAAGATCAAGGTCAAGCTGAACACCAGGAACCTCCACGGCAAGGTCAGAAAATCGGTCCACATCGAGAGCGACGATCCGAAGCGGCCGAGGCAGCCCCTGACGTTCTCGGGTGAGATCCGTAGGTCCATCACGATGGTGCCCGTGATGGCGCGGTTCCCCCGGCTCGACCGGCACGCGCCGAGCACACTCGTGCTGACCGTGACGAACAACCGTCCCGGGCCGATGGCGCTCCGTGACCCGACCTCGTCGGCGCAGAACGTGTCGGCCGACGTCACCGAGATCGAGAAGGGCAAGAAGTACAAGGTGACGCTGACGGCCAGGCCGCCCTACACGGGCCCCACGCTCAACGGCAAGGTGACGTTCAAGACGGGCACGGTCTGGCATCCGGTGCACACGATTGGCTTTTTTGGCCGCCCGCCGGCGGCCATCGACATCGAGCCGACGCGAACCATCAACCTCGGACGCCTGGCGGTTGACAAGAGCTACACCCAAACCGTCCGTATCGTCTCGACAGACGCCAAGCCGTTCGACATCACGGAGGTCACCTGCACCAACTGGCGGATCGTGCCGATCGTACGGGAGGTCAGCGAGAAGAAGGTGTACGAGGTGCAGATCACCGCCCGCCCGCCATATGCGTGGGGCGTCAATCGGGGGTACGTCAAGTTCAAGACACGACCGGGTTTAGCGACGGGGCTGACCGTTCACGTTCACGGTGAATTGCCCCGTCCGGTGAAGGTGAACCCGCCGTCGCTGCTGTTCCGCGACTTGGCCGTAGACAAGGGCGGCCAGGACACCGTAACGCTCGTCGTGGACGATTCGGCGCACGTGAAGCTGTCGTCCCCCCGGTCGACGCTGCCCAACGTAACGGCCAAGCTCGACACGCTCGTGGAGGGCAAGCGGTACCGGCTGACGGC